>Ga0126342_10020578_pt1 | contig 11089 bp, 11 predicted proteins | sample Cyp1metagenome_FD_92528 | JGI IMG/M metagenome (GOLD analysis project Ga0126342, IMG submission 92528) | Coral microbial communities from Lord Howe Island, Old Settlement Bay, Australia - Cyphastrea 1 metagenome | ecosystem: Host-associated > Invertebrates > Cnidaria > Coral ...
AATATCAATGAATATCAATGAATATCAATGAATATCAATGAATATCAATGAATATCAATGAATATCAATGAATATCAATGAATATCAATGAATATCAATGAATATCAATGAATATCAATGAATGTGGATGTGCACTGCTCAAAATTCAGAAATTCCATGGATCCATTTATCTTGGATCTCATGGGAAAGCTGCCCGTTTCATTTGGGAGTCTGATTCTCGGCCGCCCTTGTCACACTCAGCGTGCAAGGGTAAAAGGAAAGCGTGGCCGAACGTGGCAATGTGACTGGACAGGTCTCAAACAGACTCAGTTCACCTAAGCTTTGAAAAACTCGCGCTGCGATTCCGACACCAAGAGCCATCTGGACATAGATGAAATAGGATAAAAATGCGCTACGGGAATCTGTAGGACATTATAGGATACATATGGCATATGGGAATCTGTAATACATTATTCTCATGAACTTGACACAAAAATTGTGTATGCGTACCATGTACACATCAGGATAGAAAAAAACACGAGACATCGCCGACATCGCAATGCTTTGGGCCCCTACGACCTGGCCCACTTTTAAGCTCTCTTCGCCTGAGCGAAATCGTCAAGCACCTTTCATCGTGCGAAATCACGACACGACATCGCACATCGTCTCGATCGAGGCCCCGAGCCACGACTCCAGCAGACGTTGCCCTGCAAGAAGCATAGCAGGCCGATGCCAGCACTGGGTGTAGAGAACCTGCAGAGATGACGAGACGTGTCGATCGCATGTTTTCTTCGATTTTGTGTGTCGAGACAGGTGGACAATTTGTTTGTTGCGGGTTTGTCACAGGTTTGTCTAAAATTGTTCTTTGGCGATTTACATCGATTTACGGTTTATTGTACACAGCCCACCGCATATTTGCAGCAAATCCCAGGCTCAATCCGCTCCAGACCACACCTCTCTCTGGGATAAGGATCGTCATCGTTCAATGGCACAACTTCCGATTCCATCTGCAGCAAAGACGCACAGCAAACATTCGCTGAATGTTGGATAATGTTGGATCTTTATGGATCTTTTGGATATCAAAAAGAGATGCGAACATCGCATTTCAAAAAAACACCATGGCTACTGCACAGCGAGGACAGGGACGCCTCCTCCATAATGGTGGTGAAGGTGCGCTCCAACTTTCCCTCACCGTCCTCCGAAAGTGGTATCCAAACGGCCAATGCATGGAGGTAGTGACTGCCAATCGCTGCCGATTTCCGACTTCCAATTTGTAACGCGCAGTAGACCCACTCTGTCCGTCTTCTCCCCTTCATCGACGGCTGGCTCTGGATTCGCCGGAATCTGCAAATCAAGCTGAAAAAAGACCACCCACTGGAAAAAAAAAATCTAAATATCTAAATATCTAAATATCTAAATATCTAAATATCTAAATATGTATATGTATTCCGGTTCCTGCGGAGACTTTTTCTGCCCATTCCATGCTGCATCCAACTTAGCACGGGGCAGAAGACTTGGAGTTTTGACCAGACGGCAGGTCCTGGCCGTCAATGCTGTGATCCAACACCACAATACCTACCACTGCAAGTATTTGGAGCTGATTTTCTTTGTTTTCTCTATTTGCAGACACAAATTCTACAGCTATGGACGATCAAAACCTTGATGAGCTGGTGAACACCAAAAATAGATATAAGATATATAATATATATATATATATTATATACAATATATATAATATAATATATATATAGATAGATAGATAGATAATATATATGTATAATATATATATATATATATACCTTGTAAAATATATATATATATATACAATATTATATATATAATATTATATATATAATATTATATATATATAATATTATATATATATAATATTATATATATAATATTATATATATATTTCAAAAAGTGGAGTTCTTCCCCCAACGGTTTGGATCCTGCGAAGACTTGCTGGTCGCCATCACAGGTCGCGACAGCATCCGCTCCTCGTTTTCAGCACCATCATGGCCCATGGCCATTGGGTAAAGGGAACTCCAAAAAGATAGAACCGTCGGAAAGTTGAACCATGTGGGTAAAACAATGCCATAAACCACTCCATTTTTGATGGCTACCACCCATTTATGGTGATGGGGATGATTTATGATTGTTTTAACCACATTACAGTTTTAAAACAGTTCAATAATCATCAAATTAGGAGATTTACTGTAAATCATCATTGGGGGGATGACTATGTACCCAACAATAGGGGACCAACAATACTGGTGGACACCCTTCGGACACCGAGGTCACCAAGTTGATGCCAGGCATCCACATCTTCAATGAAAGAGGGCGGTGACTTTCGCTGAGCCTTGCGAAACCACGTTGCTTCAATGTTCTAAAACAAAAAAGGGACCTGGTAGATGATTGTGATGTGGTTCCCATCACAACATGTTCCATAGAATCTAAGACATTCCCATCATTCCTGATTCGATGAGGGCATTTTTCATGGCACCTGGTTGTGCTTGTGACCGTGAACAGAATCACCTGCACATGGGCAGATTCGATGCGCATGACGACCCGCGACATAAGGGATGACAAGGGTATGTTCCAAGAATTGTGTTTATGTCTGTATCTACATGTACAAATATAGTATTATACGTACATATATATATTATGTACTTGATGATAATTAATGATAATTAATATATGTAATATATATATATAGTCTATATACATATAATCTATATATATATACATATTGTATCATTGGATCATTGTATCGTTGCATCCGGAATCTTGAAGTCGACCTGTGTCTGGAAATGGGGTGCCCATTGATGGGGTTAATGGCCATCAATCATCTTATATGATATGTATATATATATATAATGGGCATTGGGGTTAATGGCCATGTACATGTATGTACATATATATAACTCTTCAAACCTCGGCCATTTCTCCTTCCCTGCGTTAGCAAGTATTCACATGCTTTGCCACCTTTGGAGGCTCATCTCAAATTGGCATAGCTACATCACACAAGCCAACCTTCCCACTTTTGCCGAATTCTTCTTCTTACTGGGCTGCTGCCACCATAAATCACATGGAATGGCAGCTCTTGAAAATGAAATTGCTTTCTGGTGCAAAGGGACAAAGTTTTCTGCCAACTTCAAGATCTTCGATTTTGAAGAGAGAGGAATCTTGTTGAGATACGTTATGGCCGAAACTTCTTGCAGGTATATGGACATAACTTTGTAGGCTGCCCACCTGCCACGTCTCATCACGAGTTCTCCCGACTCAGTTGTTTGCAGAAGCCACGTCGCTCCTCCGGGTCGAAGTGACCCCATGTCCAGAGGCTTTACTCCACAATATTTCTGTTGAGGGAGGTCTAAAGCCTTTGTGAGGACTTTGAACCTTGCACGTAATGTTTGTGCTGAGAAATTCCACAATTTTTCTCCAGGTCTCAAATGCGAAAAAGCCATAGTTACTGTGTCCAGCAAGTCCGGCACATCCAGTTTTGCACTTTGATGTCGAGCAGTAGAGAATCTTGTCTTTGGCTCAGCGATGGCTAATAGCGCATAAGAAGCAAAGAAACCAGTGTCAACGGGAAGCAGTAAATCTGCTCTTCGCGCTTGTAAAAGCTCCCCTGTTCTTAATACAGCGCCAAAACCCAAAGCCAATATACCTGCCAAACGTAGCCAGCCCCAAAGATAGCACGTAGCTAACATGGCTAGCAAAACTGGACCCGGCATTGCCACGTGGTGCAGTGTAGGCTCTTGTCGCGACCAAGAAAAAGCTAAATCCCAGCAGCCTTGTAAGGACCTTCGAATCTGTGGCTTCAGACTTGAAAGCGCGTTGATGGTCTCGGAGTAGTGATTCAATGGACGTCCTGCCTGATAAAGGCTGCGTCCATATCTGTTTACCAAAACATTGATCTCTTCAATATTTGCAAATGCATTCTCCAGCAACAAATGTAGGTCAACGCCTTCTTCCTTCAGCCATGCCTCCAGGTCATGCATAAGCTGATCTCTTGCACGTCTAGTAATCTGCAAGACAGGTCTCCCAGAAGGCGGCGGTGGCTTCCCTGCTCTTGCCTTTGCCCTTGTCACATCCCCAGCATTTCGAGGAAAAAGCGGCATGGCTCTCACAGGCATCCTAACTAAAAAGACAAGTGTGAAGAAAGGAGCACGAGAAAGGAAGAGACCCCACGCAAACAGAAGAGAGAGAAATCCATTGGCAAACGGAATCCACTAGCGCTGCGCATTTCTGGTCCTTCCCCTGGGTAACCCAGGGTCATATCAAAATCCAAGGCACCAAATTGTGCATTTTGCTCTGGAACCCTAGACCCTTGAATCTGCCTAAAGACACTTCTATCAGCTAAGCTCAGTACGTTTGGTCCAAGGAGCAGAAGGACAAGCCTTACCCAGTTTGAAGCCCACCTTCTAAGCTTCATCAGGCTGGCCAGCCTGAATAGGTCTGATCTATTCCAGGACTGGAGCTGCAGGCCATTGATGACTGATTCATGTAGGTATGGATCACCTCATCTTAAGAGCTTTGCTTTTGTAGGTGTTCACACACGCATGCACAGGTTGGCTTTGAGGCGTAGGTGCAAAAAGAAACATGTCCTAGTGCAAGGACAGTATACCAAAGCAAGTGCTGCGTACGTTGACGAACTAGCAGAAGCGCTTGCACAAACTCTCGCCAAATCCATTCGAGACCTATTTCAGGACGAGGAACCTTTGCCAGTTGAAGGGCTGGAGAGCCAGCTCGTAAACGAAACGGTTCTCAGTGCGCCTTGGGAGGTTTCTAGGAGTTGGGCGTTCAAAGGAAAGTCACACATCAACATTTTGGAGAGCAGCAGTTTCAATAGGTTGGTACTTGATCTCACAAAACTCAAAAGACCTGTTCGAATTGTTGCTTTGCTTGATTCAAACGTTGCTAGGTGTGCTTTAAGTAAAGGGAGGACCTCTTCTAGAGGCCTTGCACCGATTGTTAGACGCACTTCAGCTCTGGCTCTTTCAGCAGGCATTTACTATACCTTGCCGTTTTGTCCGACCCGATGGAACTCAGCAGATTGCCCTACAAGGGATAAACCGTTGCCTTGCCCATGCAGCTAACTTCAGGATGGGCTACCAACTTTTTCCAGGGGGGCAAGTTCTTTACCTTAGCTGACCACGGGCTTTCGAAAAGCCCAGGCACCAGGTTTATTCTGCCTAAATGCATAGTCTGGAGACCTCTCAGGGCAAGCGTTGTTCCGACCCTTGTCTGATCATCCTCAGGATCCAAACCATAAGGCATCTCCTTGGTACGCAAAGCTGGTCGCCGCATTATGGAGAAGGTGGTGCACGGCGGTTCCACCATGAAGCCCTTTATAAATCTGTTTGCAATGAGATGAGCAAGCCATTCCATAACCTTTATATCCATTAGGTTATACTGAAGACTTTCAGAAATGTCAAGTGGAGGGCAACAGGAAAAACCTAGTTCCATCATAAAATGAGTTACCTTGGCACTACCTGCAAACACTTCAACAAAATCAAAACGGAAAGCTAAAGGTCGTGGAATGGACCTATCACTTGGCCCATGCACATCATCAAGGTTCTGAGTTTCCTCCAAAACATTTGCCCTACGCAGAGCGGCTTCAACAGGGGAGAGCAACCTAGAGTATCCACCCTTGTTTTTTGATGTCTTCCAGAGAACCTCACACAGCTCAGCTCCAACACGAGCACTGCAGTAGGCACCATGCGTCTGGGAGGCGTCAGAACAGAATATTTCCTCATGCCAAGGTGCCGATAGTTCGGATATCATCAACGGCGCAAGCACAGCTGCTAACACCAATTCATTTGCAACAGTTCGGGGGAGAGCTACAAGCTTAGGATCATTTGGGTCTATCAGGGCGGCATCTACCAGTTGGAAAACCTTATTTAAAAGTCCCATGAGAGGCCTACGATACATGAATGCCGAAACCCAACCACCGACCAGGCACAGGTGCAGTGCGTCAGAGGTATGACTCAGGCGGCACAAGTCCATAGTAATGACAGACAATGAAAGGCGCTTTTCCACAGGTGCTCCAACAGTTACCAGGCCTCTAGAGGTAGCACTCACAGCAGAGTTCACAGACGCCCCAACCACTTTGGCTCGCATCGCTAGGTCATCCTTTTCTGGTGACCCCAAAATGCCTTGGCTCTTGTAACACTTTCTAGCATGATCAAGCATCTGCGCAGCCCTTGTCTCTTGAAGGCTAGTGCTGTGTGGCTGCTTGGAAACCACAAAATAGTCATCTATAACCAAACCTTCACACAAATCATCCCTCAAGAGAGGCCTGCCGCTCTGTATCCTACTTTCTTCCGACAACAAGCCATGCTCTTTCAAGAAGTTGATATGGGCACACGTCGCAACATCAACCCCTAGGTGATCCCCTTGAAGTACGGCCTTAAAAGCGACACGGATTCTCTCAAAGCTCCCGGGCGCAAAGCCGATCTCCATGTAGTGATCGGTCGTACCTGGTGGCTGAGGATCGCTGCAAAAACTCCTGGTATCCCTTAAGGTGCTTAAGGCTATCTTCGGGAACGTGGGGGCCTACACTATTATGAAGGGCCTTGGAATCAGTTACCTTAATCTGGTGATAGAAATCTTTACGATCGGTTACAGCTATGCAAAGGTATTCATCCTTAGGATTACAAAACAGTGTACACAGGTCTGGACCTGTGGGCATGTTGCAGGATGGTCCTAACACTCTAGCTTCACAGGCATTTCTTCCCCTTCGGTCTCCGATTTGCCTATCCGCTGTGGAGTTTTTGTAGTTGTTAAATATTTTTACCTGTTCATACGGTCTGTCAAGATAGCGAGAACTGCGGTGGACAAAAAGCAGGCTCTTTTGATCCCACACCTCAGCAAGCTTTATAATCTCGGCAGGCCGATCTGTGCACATAGGATATAGCCCTTTACCAGGCTTCACATCAGGCAGGAAAAGCAGATTTGGTTCTCGGAAAGCCATAAGGAGTTCTTCGGTCAAATAAGGCTGAGGGTCCCAAGCACCTGAACCAGATATTTTAAGTCTCTCAGCATCTAAGTCCCTTCCAGCGGCACACTACAGCCTTGGAACATGCGATCATATGGATTGCAACTAGGACCGAGTCTAGTGAGAGCATCAGAAAGCTCATTCAGTCTTGCACTTAATTGAGGCATCCTACGACCCGAAGCAGAAATATCTGGCATCTCTGCTGGGCCCTCCGCCCTGATAAGGCACCGCAACCTGCGATAAAAGGCAGTGTGCATCGCATTTGGAGCCTTAGCCAATAGTTCACTTTTCACAGGACCACCATTGTACCAAAAATTGAGGGCTAAAACAATAACACAAACAGCTCTGTTCTCATGGATCCTACGACGTTTGTCAAGTGAAATATCGGGATTCATCCTTTCAAACCACCTTCCAACAGGCAGGGGCATAGGGAAATAGGACGGTGCCGTGCCAGTGACACGTGGCAGGTGAAGGTTCCTTGCTACAAAATTAGAAAAAGGGGTCCTGGTCCTAAGCACATTTCCCACAAGAGTTGCACACCACTTAGAGTATGACAGCCTCTTATTGCGACTATGCTCATAAACTATACTAGGACCAGGACCATGGTGCTGAGTGTCCTGCGCATTGTCTGCTGAAGACTTCGCTCTTGCAAACGCTCCACGTTCAGGACATGCATCGTTGTGTTTAGGATCGTCATGCACCACGCTGCGTGAAACTTTCAATCTCCCTCCGGCGGAGGTGCTTTGGGCTTCTTTGGGAACCTGGTCTTCCGCTTTGGAGAGTTGGCCTCCTGGCCAGCATCGACCGCAGCCTTTGCCTCTGCCCTTCCTCCCCTTCTCAGCTCTGACTTCTTGGTCATCAGCAGGTCCAGTTCTTTGAGGTAAGACAAATGCACGGCTGCCCATTCCCCCGGCATGATGGGGGCGAAAACTCTGAGGCCCGACATGCTGCTCATCCTGTCTTGAAACAGCTGCTGTGGAGGGTCTGGAGCTAGGCTGATGAGGTAGGCAGTATCCCATGATCCGTCGATAGCCGACTGCTCCAACGCACAAACCAGTAAGGCCAGGTGTTCCTTCACTGCCGGAAAATTTTGATTTGCGGCAGCATCTACCACAGCGGCTACAATCCAGGTAATAAGGCCTAGGTCTCTTTGTCCCTTGTAGCCCCCAAAACGTTCCAGGTATGCATACATGCTCACATTGAGGTCTCTGATCTCCTCCTCCGATTTTGGCACCTGACGGCTGGGATGCATTCTTCGAGTCATCTGCTGCTGGAACTGAAGCCAAAAGTTGGATGTTCCGGCTGCCAACGCTGAAATCATCTTTTCCCGCCGTGCAACCCCACGTGTAGTCGCTGAAGACTGGCCTGTTTGGCCCATGGCAAGGTCTGTCATTGGGTCTCCTGCACTGCTGGTTAGGTGGGCTACTAATGAGGTTAGCGCCTGGCTCTGCTGACTCAGCGCACTCACCACCGGATCTTGATGGGGAGCAAATGGGTCGTGAGGCTCGTCTGGGAGCGCCCGAGCAGTTTCCTTGCTCGTACCCCATTTCACCTTTGGAGGCGGTCCAACCAAATTTGCAAGGCTTTTTGGAGTGGCCAGCACAGGAGGTACTGACCGAGTTCCCCCCAATGGAGGCATGGCGGGAACTTCCAACTCTCTTCTCGAAGGAGCAGGCTCTTGTGCAGGAGTGGCAGAGGCTGGCTTGGGGATGACCTCCTGCATCAATGTCATCATCGATTGCACTTGCGCTGAGAGAACATTGACTTGGTCTGCTAAACTGGCTACCGTGTTTTTCTTGACCAGAGGGGCCTTTTTTGCCTTGGCCTTTGCTGTGGTAGGCGCCTCCTGCTCCTCTCGAGCTGAGTAAAAATTGGACCCCCCCCAGCATCAGTCTCAACGGCCCACTCTCTGGCCAGTTTCAAAGCTGAAGCAACCTCAGGAATGCAATCAGGCCGCTCCAACGAAAAACCCACAATCTCCTTATGGGAGTCCGTCACAGGGTCATACTCAGCAAACCATCCCAACGTAGCATCTGCAAGGTCAACAAGAAGGAAATCCACCTCAAGGCCAGTAATGCGTTCCGCACCATCATCATCCTCCTCCACAAGGAGCGTAGATGTTCTGAGAGAAGGCCCAATTTCTGCATCATCCTCAGCTGTCTTTCCAGCAATCAGCGCATCATCCGAAAACACTTCTGTAGGCATGGCCACCATAAAGCCCCCAGCCCGCTCCATCATGGGTAAAGCGAAGGCCAAGGCATCCTGCCCGGTCAGCGAAAGGTGCGAGGGAACCAAGGCTAGCAAGATCCTTGGCTCCCGTGTTGCTGCAAATCTGATGTCGCCTTTTTCCATTGCTTCAAAGGTGGGATGCGAATCCTCGCACTGCTGCAGAAAATCTCCAACTCAATAAGTGATGGGAACTCCTCCACAACCGTCTCGGGATGATGCAAATCCACCAAACGAAGCACGTCACGCTTTGATGTAGTGCGGAAGGGGCTGCTCAAGCCTACTCCACGCAGGACGATCCAGTGCTGACTCTGTAGGCTCTTAATTGGTCCCTCCGGACAGTACACAGTTACAGTCTCAACAGCTGCCCAAGCCCAATGACCGGCAGATAGACTTCGATGTACTCGGTGGTCCACTGAGACAACAGAGGAGGACAATCTGGACCTGGCAAGTGCTAAAATCGCCTTAGTAGGTCTAGGAGGTCCGTCTTCCACACTGTGGTGCCTTAGCGAGAGGCTTAGCTTCGAAACTATTTCCGCTTCTGCTTCAATCACCTCCCAGCTTCCTTCCCAAACTTCGGAAGGTGACCAAATAGAGGCTTCAAGGTCACCTATTCTTTCGACAAGCTCTGCCAGCTGTACCTTAATCTCCTTAAGTTCCTTGGCAAGGTGCTCTCTGGAGTGATCACTACTGCTCATGCAAGTACCCTCTGAGACGCCTTGGTATTCGGACCAACTGAGAAACAGTTTCAGGCCTAAATGGAACAGGAGATGGCTGGGCAAGGTGCAAAACCAGACAGGTACAGCAGCAAAGGAGGGCCAACAGGAACCCCGACGAAAGTCCAAAGATGAAAGGGAGGAAAGCCGAGTTGCCGCAATGGAAAGGGCAGGCAAAGGTGGAGGTAGCAAGCGAGAACAAGTCTAAGGCCCCTACAACCCTATCCATAGATGCTTGAGATCGAAAAGGATTCGGCAGTCAGAGTTAAAAGTTCATATATATCATATCATAATAATGATAGATAACATATAGAATCTTAGATAAGATGTTTTCTTTAAAAAAAAAAACGTGTTTAGGCCATCTATTCATATTGTAAAAGAAGTAATGTAGATACAGACCTAAATCCAATTAGCTGATCATCTCTGGGTGTCTATTGGAGATTATCCTATTGGTTAATGGGATTAATGATGACATTAACCAATGGGATAATCATTAACCCCATTAACCAATTGAATTAATGAGAGAATTCATGGGATAATACCATTATGATTGGCCAATTTGAATTGGGCTTAATGGGCTTAATGGGATAATTTATTGAATTGATAGCAATTGAAATGGGGATTTTTTTCGCCGGCCATATAATCAGTATCACCATGAATTGGCCGTCAATCACACTATACCCCATTTTCAGACATCTCAAAAAAAAAAAATGGTAATGAAACGTTTGGATAGCTATGGTTTGCGGTTCAGGCTCTAGCACATTACTGATCATTACTGGCTATCTTCGCTTTGGTAGTGTCTCAATTGACCCACAATCGCTGAAGACTTCCGGTGATACATGCAGAATTCTGCAGAATTGCTTTCCCTTCTGTGTGCAGGTGCCTGAGCAGTTCTGCTCCGCACTATATCATGGTGTACCACCCCTGTATGACACACATTGACACACCTTCAGTGTCAATTGAGGCATTTCTCTTCCTGTTCTCTTCACATCCAGTTCAAGCCGAGTTGCCCTTCTTTTTCTTTGCCTGGTGGCATCTGGGGGCTACGCTCTTACAAAGGGATGGTACAAAGTTATGCAAAGCTCATGACACGTGGCACACGTGGCACACGTGGCACACGTGGCACACGTGGCACACGTGGCACACGTGGCACACGTGGCAC
>Ga0126342_10020579_pt1 | contig 11089 bp, 7 predicted proteins | sample Cyp1metagenome_FD_92528 | JGI IMG/M metagenome (GOLD analysis project Ga0126342, IMG submission 92528) | Coral microbial communities from Lord Howe Island, Old Settlement Bay, Australia - Cyphastrea 1 metagenome | ecosystem: Host-associated > Invertebrates > Cnidaria > Coral ...
ACTCTAGGCTATCTACATACCTAACGCTTCTAGGTATGAGGTGCTACTACTGTACACAAGGTATTCGGAGTAACTACTTAGGATGTTATGGAATCATAGCTACGGCATGCCAATACTAGACCTACTACCTATGCTATACATAGTGGGGGCTCAGGGGTCGATATATTTCAACTTCCATAGAGGTTAATCCCCGAACTCATCAACCAACCATCATTCATCGCTTGGTTATCTGCTTATATCTACTTACATCCCCATATTTTGATGGGGTTTTTTAACCCCCTAGAAAAATCTAGAAAAACCATCATTAACCACTATTATTGGTATATAATCCCATTATAAAGATGATTATCCCATATATATATATATAAATATATACCCTCTGGTAAATTAACATAGACCCTGGCAGTTGTCGGGGTTGGAAGACTAGTTTCCATTAAAAATTGGCTATTTTCAGGGTCCAACTGTTTATTTAAAAAGAGGGTAACTATACCCTCTGGTAATTTAACATAGCTATTGAAAATTGCCATTTATAGTGGATTTTCACATTGATAATGGTGATTTTCCATAGCTATGTGGCTGTTTACCAGAGGGTAACTATAATCATCAACCAATCATGCAGCCGATCTCAGCCACTGAGCCACTCCTGATCTCAGCGATCCCAGGAATCCAAGCCTCCACCTTTCCATCCTCGGGTAACAGCTGACTGGCCAACTGTTGGAACACCGACACCTGGCGATGCTGGCAAGGGCGCCACAAAATCATAGCACCTTGATATGTTTAAAAAATCTCGGAAAGGTCCATCGAAAATTATCCATCTAACATGTTAAAACCATGTAAAGGCCCATGTTAAAGTGCATTCGATCAGAAATCCGAGCGTACCTTCCAGTAATCAGTTCCATGGCTAGCTCTGGAAAACTGCCGAACTTGATATCAGTATATATATATGTAAATATTGGAAATTCATCCAGCTAAATGGGGAACTGTCCAGCTAGCAGCTAGCATAGCTAGCCATGTTCGATTACAAGAGGGTAACATGGAACAGAACCATTCAATTGGAAATTGATACGAAAATCATATGCCAGAACCCATTTTTGTTTTAACCCTTTTGGGTTCCATGTCACATCAAAAGGCTGGTGCACCAGGTTTTTCACCGTTTTCAACACAGGGACTTACATGTTCTAATCATCAAAATTTGGTATACGACTAGATATGCGGATGGGTCAATACCTACGATTCCGAATTGGGTACAGTATATGACCATTCATCATACACCAAAAATCTTCGGTTGTGATGATATGTTTTTTTCTGGGGATAGCTCCAGTAAATGGAGGTTTCTTATGGGGAATCCCCACTCGTCACCGTGGCTGTTTCAATACCAAACAGGTCGACTGGATGATAGGGCCAAGAAACAAAACCACACGGGCCTTGCAATGGCACGGGGGATTCAGTCCAAAATTGTTCTACCTTAAAAATACCATACGTGTATATTCTTAGTGCGTAATAACATGCAGTAACTATGGATATACAAGTGCACATTTCATGAGATTTAACCCACAACCATCAAAAGAAATCGTGGAAACCCGGCCACGTCATCGGCTGCGAACTCACAGCAATGGCTTTCTGTCGTGTGGGCGTCGAATGGCTGCGAAACCATATGATTTTTGTACAAACGTAAGTTGCTTGGACAAGCACCCAATAAGGTTATCCGATAAACATCGATAAACCAGCTATTTTGTTGGTCGGCGAAGCTACCTGAATGAGAGCCAGTTTAGAAAGTTTAGAGGAAGCTCGTCATTTGAGTCATTGAGTCATTTTTTGATCTGGTAGATTTATATTCTCAGGATTATTCTGGTCATAATATATCCCCCACATTGCTGAACATTCTATTATAAACATCATATATAAACATCATATATAAACATCAAAATAGGTGGCAAATGGATGTTAATCCCCTAATAAACTGTATCTATAGGTATTGATCCATAGTCATTTTTTGATCAACCCCAACAAAATTCTCAGGATTCTTCTGGTTCATCCAAGCAGTTCTGTCATCTAACCTGCTGCAGTTCGTCGGTTGTCCCCCGCCGCTGGGTCGCGACCCGGGGCTGGGCGTCCAACCCACTGCAGGGTCGAGAGAGGCTTCGACCACGGAGATACCCGTGGTGTCATGTGAAATCAAAATCATAGACGTCTAGAAACAGTGTCCTATATTGATATGCATAGATATATATATATATATTGATATATATTGATATATATTGATATATATTGATATGCATATATATATATAGTGTTAGACAATCACTAGAAGATCTTAAAGAAATAAAAGTCGGCCGCGCACGATTGATCATTTTTTTCGCGCAATGCCCACCTTCTGCCCCTATCCTCAGAAGGGAACAATATTCAATGGGATGATGATTATTTTTTTGACGCTGCTGCCACCGTCTTAGTGGGACAGGGCGAAAGCCGGGCATTTGCCGTATATATATATATACACATACATATCTATTTATATGTGTATGTATATATATATATCATTCATACATGTCACTTGATATCACCCAAACCAGATTGGGATCAAGTTCATGAAAGACCAAACGGTTATATTCAAAGTCTCGAAATGGAACACTTACCAAGCCCTTTCTTCAGGGATAGAAACACATCCCATGAAATACTGGTTGGTTCATAGGTATTCCCATTGTCTGTTACAACAATTCCTGTTGAACCAGGGGGTATAACCAATGGCTCAGAAAAACCCACTTGATGCTTTTCTGATGCGAACCCCCGTAATGGAACATTCGGAATCTGGGGTTTATTATCGTAATGGAAAGGTAGAAAGTCAAAGCCACCAGGAACAAAAGTGTACATTATCTATCTGCAGTACAGTCTACATTGTTGTATCAGTCGATAGACGCATGTAAATGAGATTGTTTCATCCTAGAAATAACCAATGCCAAAGAGATCGCTTCGTTCCGATGTCAATGTTCGGCCTCATTCAAGGAAATACCTTGTTGGGAATCAGGATTTCATTCCGTGGGCCTTGTCAAAGAGGCCTTCGGAATTTCCAAATCTTCAACTACACCACCTAAGTTTAACACTTTGAAGTTAAGGGGGAAATATGTCAGGGCCTTTTTTCTGTTGGTCTATTCAATTCACGACACACCCGGCAAGTTTAGAGGAATCCAAGATGGGTCAATTCCCTGGGGCCCTGCTGAATGGATGTTCATCTCCCCCTACATGATATCATATCTGCTTGGTGGTTTCAACCTACCCCTCTGAAAAATGATGGAGTGAGTTCGTCAGTTGGGATGGTTATTCCATTCCCAACTGTTTCTGGAAAGTCATTCAAAATTCCATATATTCCATGGTTCCAGTCACCACCAACCAGATGATATCATAGGCTTTGACCCAACCCCATGAGAAAACCATCGGATTGCTAGACATTGACCTGACACTGCTAGACCCACCCCAGGTCCCAGTAGATTATTCGATGAAACGATTGAGTTTCAGAAACGTCTTAAGTTGGGTCCCAGCGTAGCGAAGCCTTTCAAGAGAGTGAACATGTTTGAAATGTCTCTTGATCCTTCAGGAATCATGCAACATTGGCACAATCAACGCGTGAAACAAATTCTGAAAAGCGCTGTCAAGCTAGAAAGAACCAAAGCAGGAGCCAACTGCACACCCAACCCTCATCTGCAAAATGATCACAGTCGCCAAACCCAACCTCTACCTGGTTCCTTCCATTCGGACGCTTGACAACACAAAGACAGTGAGCTCCGGGGACACTGAGCCCAACTGGAGCGCTCCGTCTCAAAATTAAGAAATCGAGAAATGGGTCACAAATGATCCAAATGGGTCATGCCACTTTGCGAAGCGAGATAGGCCTGGCTTTTTTGTTGCGCCAGTGGTATCGCTTAACAAGAAAGTAGTTCAGCGGAACAAAAAAAATGATTTTGTTCTTGGTCAAGAGATGTGATGATGTACTGCAAGCATTTTGGAAACGTGAATATGGGTGTGTCCAAAGATTTTGAATGCCCCAAAGCCAGCCATTTTTCAACGAATCATGCTGGAGCCATTGTCCCTCAACCTGAAAAATATATTCCATGAGCAGCTCGTTTTTTCACTGTTAGCACTAGATTTCCCTTGAATTAGGAATCATTCATCACCTAAAACATGTTGTCATTTGAGGACACACCTACACATTCACCATCACATTCACCATCATTTCGAGCAACTCGTGACGTCGTTGAAACCACTTCCCCAGTGCCTCCAGCGCTGCCAGCAGCCCATCTTCAACCTTATCCTGCAGAAATCTCTCCCAATGATTTGCCAATGGCTCGCTGGAGAAATCCAACCCAACTGATATCTGTAGGTGGTACTTGGACATACTTAGTCACCTGGCGCTTTTGTGGATGTGGGGATTTCGTTGGCTAAACTGTCGAAGTCTATAAGAATGCAAAAAAAAAGGTTGAGCTTTTGGCCGTTTCTTGCTAAGATCCCCGAACCAGAAAATCATGGATCATAATTTTCAGTATTGCAGTAAACCATGAAAACTCATTGCACCCAATGTTCATGTGGAAAACGGCTGGACCAGTTCCACCGGTCCAGAAGATTTGGATGGCGAAATCTCCCCAAAGAGGATTGAAGCAGATACATAATTCTAGATTATTTGTGCCAGTTCGCCATGGAAAGATCCACCATGCTATTAAGTTCGGTAAACCATCTATTTCGATTAGGGCCATGGCTTAACCATGGCGAACTGTAACAAAAAACCAGAGGGTATCCCATTAAATCACCAGGAAAATCCCATTAAATCACCATTTTCCCATCATTTTCCAACCATTTTCAATAGCTATGTAACAGTCATAACCAGATGGTACCAGGATGGCACCACTCACCAGTGGCACCACGGCCTTATTGGTTCCGCAGCTCATCTGTTCGGAGCCATCTCTGTGTCGTAGTCTATCCAAGAGCTGCTGAGCTTGTTCCACCTGGAACATGAGAACTCACCATGTGGGTGTGGGTATGGATCAATACCTATTAATACCATTTTTAATGGGATGAACATCCATAAATCCCAGCTATTTTGATGTGAACAGAAGGGGTACCAGGGTTTTGACACACTGCCATGTTTGGGGGGGCTGTTTTCTGGGAATGTCATGGATATCAGGGATATATCATGTAAAAGAAGCCAATATACATGATCATCTGTTTCTGGTTGTATTCATGGTGATCTACTGGGAATATAATGGGCTATATAACCAACAATGACAACAATGGAAATTATGAGGCTTAACCAATGAATAATGGATAAAATGGTGGATTTAACATGATTTAACCAACTATGATGAGAAAATTAATGGGATATGTAATCATATAACAGATATAACTTTTATAACTTGTATAACCAACAATATGATATGTGGGCCTGTCTGAAATGGTGGATACCCAAAAATGTTTGTTAAACAATGGGAAAGTTGATGATCAAACGCAGGATGAAATAATGGGGTAGCCTATTTGGACAAACCCACATTCTCTTCATCAAATGGCCCATTTAAAAATGGCCATCAAATGGCCATCAAACACCTGCTGCCGAAAGCCGTATGCTTTTTTTGTTGCTATCATGGCTAACCACAAAAACCCTGCCTTTCTGGGTGGCTAGTGGCTAGTATGAATATTCATATGCAGCAAAAGATTACAGTAAGTTGTACCAAACTACCCATTCAAGGTTTCCCATGCTTGTTGGAAAGCACCTGGCAATGGTATGTCAGGTGAGCTAGTGAAAATATTAAGGTTTGTCTCAAAATGAGGCACACCCCAACACGAGAATTTCAGGAAAAGTATGATAAACCTTCATAATTCCATCATATTTCTAGACAACTAGGCGTCATAAAAGTATGATAAACCTGATAAACCATCATATTCATAGTATGATAAACCATAATTTCATGGTCCGCTTCTGAATTTTTCTACTTTCCAACAATTCCATGTGGATTCCAATGGATGATGGAGAGGATTTACTCTTTTTTGTTGTGGAGAAAAAAATATTTTTGGAACCACCAACTTTGGTGGTTTTGATCTTTAAAAAACCTCCATGTTTGCTTCTCCTGGTTTTTCATGTGGAATGGATATGATTAAAGTTGGATTACCCAAGAGTTGATTAGTGCATCGAATTATCTCCCCATGTGAGCCGTTAAAGATAGCCCTCTCTCATTTCATCAAAAACTAGTTGGTTGAAAACGATGTCCGAATCCTATGGGTTGTCATAAGCCCCAATGAATTAACTGGTATACCCTCTGGTAAACTAACATAGCTATTGAAAATCACAATTTTGATAGGTAAAACATCTATAAATGGTCCATTTTCCATAGCTATGTTAAATTACCAGAGGGTAACTCCCTAGATGTACCCCAAAAACACTTGCTGGTCTCAGCGCCTCGTCCATAGCCTCCGCGACACGACACCATGACGCGATAGTTGGAGGTGTCCTAAAATGAGGGGTAACCCTAAATCATCCATTATCATTTTAATAGGATTCTCCATTATTCATCCATAGGATTTTCCATAACCATCGAGCTATTCGGTTTTCCCATTCATCGATTTTAGATTGGGGTATCCCCATGACTTAGGAAACCCCCATTTGTAGATATACCATCATATACCGGTGGTATTCTGCAATATGCAATAGTTGTATGAAGAAATATAATATGAATGCTAAATATACTATGATTATTCAAACTATTGTAGGAATATTCCGTATGGGTTTCTCCTAATTCACGGTCGTGATGCATGCATTGTATATAATATGTACTCGTACATGCAGTATTTACATAATGTGTCATAAATGTCTGTGTATGTAACCGTATGCATAATTCTGTCTTTGTATACGTACATGTCTATATATATATGCATTTAAATTCCAGGACGATAAAATCTTTAAACTCCAAACCCATGGGCGCACCAAAAAACAACCATCATAAAGACCTATGATTTTCTGGTGGACATTCTTGGGTTCAGAGAACCTCCCGGTTCAAAAATGGCATGTTCAAAACTCGTAAAAATCATCACTTCAAAACTGATGATTTCTGGGCCAATTTGTCTCTGTCGTCCCAATGAATCCCATTTCACTACGGCATCAAAATTGTGGGATGTCGAACTGACCTTCCAACTTGCTGTGAATCCAATTTCAACATATGGAGGTGTCCTAAATCATGGGGGTACACCCAAATCATCCAGCGGATGACTTAGTGACTTAGTATTGAAGCCCGTGGTTTTGGGGATCCCCCTTTAAAATCAAAGAAAAGAAACATATTTCAATCATCGTCAAGAATCCCAATGACATCAATGACCACCGTCCGCCTTCTCTGTCTGATATGCCATGGTGGCATGAGGAGTACACAGAAGCCTCAAGGACACAGTTCCGTCGGGGTGATTTTCAAAACCAGAGGACTGGTGTTTAGCAAATGTTTGAAGCGAGATTCGAATGTAGATACAGAAGTGAGATTAGATGATATTAGAATGTAAGATTGAAATCAGCTTAGATTCAGATTCGATTGGATAAATCAGACAGACAGCCAGACAGCCAGACAGGTAGGTAGGCAGACAGACAGATAGACAGATGATAGGCAGTAGATAGATAATCCCAGACTAGAAGGATATGGAAATTTCAGAACATCCACAACAAAATGGGAATATCTTGAAAATTCTATATTCTATCTACTTCAGGATGACTACTATATATATACATACATATATATATATACATACATATATATATATACATACATATATATATACATATATATATATATACATATATATATATATATACAAGCAATGCAACTTGCAATTGGGGATGATAATTCCGTCGCCGCAGAAGGTGAGTGCACAATTGGGGTTAGTTGTAATATATACCACCAGTTTTCAATTTGGGGTACCAATTTTCATGATAAAAAAAATCACTGTCCACCCGTTTGGTACGTAAAACTATAGATGGATATTTCTATGGAACCCGGTTTCTAAATGGGGACTGAAGAAGCAGGAGTATTAACCACTGCAATTTAAAATTTAATCTTCCAAAGTAACAATTTTAGGACTTACAAAGACCTATAATTGGTGCTAGAATTATTGCGTCCCATAGCTCGTTGGGTTGATCACCCCAATGCTGCTATCAAGCAATGTTCGTACGTCTCCACTTCTCCAATTGGGTTTCCCCTTTTACCAGTGGCTTCTTTCACAACCAGCACTTCTAAATGTACCAATCACCGCAGAAATATATAATTCCGCTAAAACTCTATGCGAATTCTGGGCCAATTCTCGGTCAGTGCCTCGCTTAGGCCTACGTTTTGGCTCGCGCTTAGGCTTACGTCACAGATACATAATGATATTTGCAGAACATGATTTCGACAAACTTGCACAAGTGGATTAGAGATCATCGGGACATTCAGGACTTAGTTCTGATTCGGTTACCTGAAATGACTCAGTCAGGACAAGTGAATAAGTCAACTGAATGTAAGAGTAACTAGTTATTGCAGAGTAGCTACTTAAGTCTCATTGCAGAGTTATAAGTCCGACTTTCGGGACGTATAAAAAACCCCGCTAGCTCAGACTTACACGACTTAGGGTAAGTCCCATAAGTCAGAGTTATGGGTTTTATGAGTTTTATGTATGCAGCACTTATATGGGTATGTCTGAAAATGGGGTATACCCCCAATTATAGCCATTTAGTAGGGATAATGATCATTAACCATTGGGTGTAGGGGTACACTATTTTCAGACAAACCCATATAAGTGCTGTAAACCATTTGGCAGGCTTAGCTGTAAGTCCCGTAAGTCGAAACCTAGCAGTTACACAAGTCGCCTAAACACTAATGCAACATAGTATCTACTTAGCAAATGCATCCACAACTTCTAAGTCCTTTTTGATCTTTTTAGCCACATTAGCCTACTTATAAGTCTCCCATGTGTACACTTAGCAGAGTTATAACCACGTGATCATCCAGGTAGTGTGCCCAACGGATCCTAATATGCCTTAGTTCGTCTCCTGTACCTCTAGCTGTCCCCCTGTCCCCAGTCCCCCCAAAAAAATAAAACCTTAAACCCTAGAGGTTTGAATCCACATCCAAGATTGTTGGCCTAAGTGATCCTGGGACCCTAATTCTCAAAAATTCACCTGAAATAAGCGGATGTTGCTATGATTCCTCCTACTTAACCATCATCTACTTGGCAGTACAGTTTCACAGTTCCAGTGAAGTGGCCCCATGTCCCAACTGGTCGAGACTATCAATATTGCCCATCAAGAAAAAACGGTACAAAAACCAATATTAACGTTAACCCACTATCAACCCATGTTAACCCATATCAGAATAACGCCAACTACCCCAAGTAGAGCAATTTCCGGTATATCCCCCATAAGATACCCATCATACCCCCATGATATTCTCATTAAACATCATAAAACCCAATTTTTGATGGTTAAACCGACCTCATCGTACCATTAAAACAAGATGCAGACCACGAACCCGAATGCAGTCACGTAAAACACTCTTGTGAAACAAGTTATTTGAACAGTCTTGTGCATTTTTTCCCCCTGTTACCGTACCACTGCACTGTAGACACTGTGGAATGAGGAAGGGGTGGAGTGCAAAGTGTAGAGAGTGAAGAAAGTGGAGTGCTGAGTGGGGAATGTAGTGTGTAGAGCGGGAAGTGGGGATTGTGGAGTGTGGAGTGTAAAGTGTAAAGTGTGGAGTGTGGAGCGTAAAGTGTACAGTGTACAGTGTGAAGTGTAAAGTGTGGAGTGTGAAGTGTCAAGTGTGGAGTGTGGACTGTAGAGTGGGGGGTATAAAGTGTAGAGTGCAAAGTTCAAAGTGTGGAGTGTAAAGTGCAGAGTTTGGAGTGTAATGTGTACAGTGTAGAGTGTAGAGCGTAGTGTGGAGTGTGGAGTGTAAAGTGAAACGTGTGGTGTGTAGAGTGTGAAGTTGGAAGTCTGGAGTGTAAAGTCTAAAGTGTAAAGTGTTGAGTGTGGAGTGTAAAGTGTAGAGTGCGGAGTGTAAAGTGTAAAGTGTGGACTGTAGAGTGGGGAGTGTAAAGTGTAGAGTGTAAAGTTTAGAGTATAAAGTGTGAAGTGTAAAGTAGAGAGTGTGGAGTGTAAAGTGTAAAGTGAAGAGTGTGGAGTGTGGAGTGTAAAGTGTAGAGTGTAAAGTGTAGAGTGTAAAGTGTGGAGTATAAAATGTAAGGTGTAAAGTGTACAGTGTGGAGTGGAAGGTGTAAAGTGTGGAGTGTAGAGTGTAGAGTGTAAAGTGTAAAGTGTAGAGTGTAGAGTGGTCAGTGTAAAGTGTAAAGTGTGGAGTGTGAAGTGTAGAGTGTAAAGTGCAGAGTGTAAAGTGTAAAGAGTAGAGTGTAGAGTGTAGTATGTGCAGTGTCAAGTGTGGAGTGTGGAGTGTAAAGTGTAAAGTGTGGAGCGCAAAGTGTAAAGTGTAGAGTGTGCAGTGTGGAGTGTAGAGTGTTGAGTTTGGAGTGTGGAGTGTAAAGTGTGGAGTGCTGAGTGCAAAGTGTAGAGTGTAAAGTGTAGTGTGTTTCAAGTGTAGAGTGCGGGGTGTAAAGTGTAAAGTGTAAAGTGTAAAGTGTAAAGTGTAAAGTGTAAAGTGTAAAGTGTAAAGTGTAGTGTTGTGTGTCTGATACTGCGCCTGCCACGCGAAATGACATTCCACACGCAATGGATCTGCACCAAATACTGCGCCTGCCATGCAAAATGACACTCTCGCGATGTCACACGCGTGCCAGGCGATTTGCAGGTTGTCACCACTTGACGCAGCCCTGACAGTGTGATTCGCAGAAAAATGCAACATGACATGTCTGAAGTGCTGCGTCTGCCACGCGAAATGACGATGGAGGTCTCCAAAGTGCTGCGCCTGCCACGAGACATGCAACTCATTTTCGGAAAACCTTGCAAAAGTACTGCGCCTGCCACACACTTGCTCAGAAACATCTTTGCGAATTCTGATGTGGAATGCATCTTACGTGCAAAAACACTCCAATTAAACCTGACAGGAGCCATTGAATGATCAGAAGTGAGAAACCTCAGGTTGAA
>Ga0126342_10020580_pt1 | contig 11088 bp, 11 predicted proteins | sample Cyp1metagenome_FD_92528 | JGI IMG/M metagenome (GOLD analysis project Ga0126342, IMG submission 92528) | Coral microbial communities from Lord Howe Island, Old Settlement Bay, Australia - Cyphastrea 1 metagenome | ecosystem: Host-associated > Invertebrates > Cnidaria > Coral ...
TCTTTTAATGAAAAATGGGTACTGCTCCAATAGTCATTTCATCTGATACTTGTTTTATGAAAATTGGTACTGCTCCAATAGTCATTTCATCTGATACTTTTTTTTTAATGAAAAATGGGTACTGCTGCAATAGTCATATCATTTGATACTTTTTTTTTACTTTTTTTTCTTTTATGAAAAATGGGTACTGCTCCAATAGTCATTTCATCTGATACTTATTTTATGATTTAAATGGTACCCTCCCAATTCAACAGCCGTTTGGGGTTTATTAATCCAGGGTGCGAGTTTGCTAAGGGGTAAACACCAATCATTATTTGGAATCGGGTAAGGTAATAACTAACAGTAGCGGAGTGTTTTCCGACAAAAAAAGGGTAGTATCAACTGGAGTCAGAATCATGCGGTAAGCCAAAATGCCTTGAATCAATGGATTGGTTTAAGGGAAAATCTGCAGGAAAGCCCCATATTATTTAATGGGAAAATCTATGGTTTCCTGTAAATTTATCCAATCACTTGAAACATACCCGAAATAGGTGTTCATATGGATTTACCACATGATCTCATGCATGGAATCCAATTGAAAAAAAACATGCATGCAGCGCAATACACGTTTGCCCATCCTGTGGCCGATGCTAGTGGAAAAATTGATCAACTGTTGCAATCAATGGGAAGACCCTCTATTTCAAGTTGATTAAGTAACCACTCCTTCCATGTTGTTTGTGGCAACTTAAAGCTTTGTTTGAAAGCCTGCAGAAAACAAAGTCATGTTTTTTTCAAAGTTAACCGCCTACGAGCAAAGAAAACGAAAGGACAACGGTAAAACCATGTATTCGCTACACCCCTTCTACTAGAGTTGTCCCCTGACCAAATCAAAGCCCAGGGTTTGTCACGAATGGGGTTACCCAACAACGTTTGATCATCATTTTCCCAACGCATTGCCGACGCGTTTGCCGTGCAATTCCGAGGCATCCCCAATTTTGATATCCACAAGGGCAGATCAGATCATTTCAGCATCTCAGTCTACGAAGCTCAAACACTTCGATACTTTGCAAAATTGCCAGCATTTACCATGGTTGGTTTTCCATCGTGTTTTCCATCATCTTTCATGTTCCATCATTTTCCTCATTGGCAAAAAAAAAAAGGTGGCCTATCCATCCCCACTTTCCAGAACTGCGCGCCTTGATGAGTTCCAAGGCTTTTTCGCTGTGCTTGGCCGTTTGCGTCCAGAATCCCAGGTACTTCCGGAACAGCGCCAGGAACATCTGCCTGAGAATGGCACTTTTTTGCGTCAATTTTATCGGCTCAGCGGACTTGATTTGAGGCGGAAATGTGCATTTCCATGGGATTTACTGTGGTAAAGCCAGTAGTATTATATAGTATTTTATAGTTTTATGGTAAACCATGAAATTTCTAGGTAATCCCATAAGATTTATGATTATAGGCAATCTAGTGATTTATCATCATCTACCTATGTTTGAAATCACCAACCAGATGGGATTTAAGTGGATTTCATCAGTGTTTGTTGTACTTTGGGTTGGGGCTCCAATGATTATAGGTCCGTGTTTTCGCGATTTGCAAATGCACCATGTTGGTATCTCAGGCGTGTGCTCGGTGCTCCTTTGTGGCTGTGTTCCAAAAGTGGGCTATACCCCAAATTGCCAACTTGAGTAAGAGGAACCCCACTCTTGCACGAAGTCATTTTTGGATGGGCAAAAAACAATCGGTTCAAGTAGGTGTTCCTTCTTTGCCTGGTAGGGGAGGCTGGAAAAAAAAACTGCCTTTTGTTGGTGAAATATCAGCCGAAATCAGCTCCTCATCTTTCTGTTCTGGAGAACCAATAGTATCACCCTTTTTCTCTTGTGATAGCCCCATGTTTCTAGCTTGAAAATGCTTGATCTCTTGGAAATCACCATTCTCTGGCCAACCATCACAGCAGCTGCACCTGAAATGCACGGGGCGTCGGTACATGAAGACACGCAGCTGCGTCGCCAATTTGCGCTCCTCGTTCCAGCAGTCTGCAAAGGGTTGGTACCAGGTAGCTAGAAAAAATGAAAAAATGTGGATCTATAATTATATAGACTATATAGATTGATCATGATCTAGCTGCATGTCAATATGTATGCGATGGGTATCTAGATAGAGAGGGAGAGTGTATAGATGTCTGACGGCACACCGAGAACAGAACATGCAAACATGCATTGTATAATATTTAATAATATTATATATACGTAGCATCCACAGACTCCAAAAAAATAATCTTTGTGCATTGTGAAACTATCTTATCTAATCAGGGACCCGGAAACTAAAGAATTAAGGTATGGCGGTATGGCTTGGAATCAAACACATCCTCGCTATTTCATCGGTTCAAATGCTAAATATGATTTTAGAATCTCATTGTTTTACTACTGGGGGGGTTTAACTTCATTAGCCATCAACCCCTTCAACCAACATTTCGAGTAATTTCAAAGAGCATTGAGCAATTAGTATATCATATATCCCATGTTGTGGGAAAGTTCACCTCACAAATTACCTTTTTGTTTGATTTCTGGAACCTGAAAATCCTGAAAATCGGACAAAAGACGTCATCTCATTCCCAATGTTGGCATCCTTGTATTTCTGCTTGCTGGCTAAGTCAATGCATCCGCATCAAAATAGCAGAAGATGGAGCTTTAAACTAAACTCACCAATCAGTTTCCTGATATTTTCATGCTTCAATCCCCTTGTCTTCTTGGTTCACAGGGTTCAAAGCCTATTCTTTGGTAGTTCACCTTAACCCACTACGCTCATTACCCTCTGGTAAACTAACATAACCATAGAAAATCACCATTTTGAATGGGAAAATCAACTATCAATGGCCCATGTTCACGAGCGTTTACCAGAGGCTACCCAGGTGGCTTCCCCTTAGGTGCTCCGTGCCTGCGACTCCAAGGACATCTTGGCGCGATCCAACTTTTCCAGGTTTCGAGAGATTTGCTCAGTGATGACACCTGCCGTGCCGTGACGCTGAAACGCTTAGGATTTTCATGGCTGGGAAATCCCCAATAAAATGGAGGTTTATGGTAAGTTTATATGGAGAAATAAGTTTGTGGAGAAATGAAACTGTGTAATGGGTTAACTGCCCCAAACTGAGGTTTAAACCATGTTAAACCAACAAGAGCAGTGGATTTGACCATGAACATATCGGTAGTCTCAGGAATCTGAACCGGTTGGGATACACTTGGGGGTGCAGGACTGGGGTTAGTTTTAGGGGTATTACAGTATAACCATGGGAATTGGACCCCCATAAGTTGGGATTTTAAAAAACTATAACTATGACTATGGCTCATATACATATACATATACATATACATATACAGATACATATACATATACATATACACATACATATAATATACATATACAGATACATATACATATACATATACATATACATATATATATATATACATATATTATGTGTATATATATATAATGTATATATATATATAGATCCATTTGTAAGTGGAACTCCATCTCCAAGTACTTAACTAAGACTTGGCCAGTGAGATGACAAGCCACTTCACCCTAAAGCGCCGCGGCAACTGTCGTGGTTTTGCCTGGTCGAGCACTTTGCAAATCTTGCAGCTTTTCCTCGTAGTGCTGACGTTCGCGCAGCGCCTTGTCGCGGTCCTGGCCTAAGGATGCCCCGAGCCCGGCGCGGGGCAAAAATGCCCGGCTTTGACACAATACCCTCTGGTAAACTAAGGTAACTATAGAAAATCACCATTTTGAATGGGTAAATCCACTATAAATGGCCATTTTCAATAGCTATGTTAAATTACCATGGGGGTGATTTGAATATGTGGATTTCCTTGAAGTTCCTCTTCAATGTGCAATACAGAAATAGCGGGCAATAGGTACCCTGCTAACGTTCACACCTATGATGTATATTCAGGATGTGGAAGAACCACTGGCGACATCAGAATGAACATCGTACCCCAAAAGAAACAAAAACTTATAGAAAATCAAACACACAAGGAGAAATACTTAAAGTTGTCATCCCCCACCAGATATCCCAAATGATCCATAAGAAAACCCGATTATCCCAATATGTCATAATATATACCCACTAGATCCATTATATAAATTGCCATATTACAGTATATCCTCAAATCACTGGAGGTTTCCTCAAGCCCCAATCATTCATTTTCTGGTGGATTTTCCATGAAACAAGGGTACCTCCATGACTTAGGATCACTGGAAAATGTCCTTTAAGAACTGGGTTGTACTAGGGTTATCAACCACTCAATAGGCTTCTGACTGGGTACGTAACTTTCCACTTGCCGCACCCATTAGGCCCCGTATGATGCATAGATGGTCTCATCCTTCCAAGATATCATATGTTTTTTCCCGATGTCCATCCCATGAAATCTCCGTTTAAAAGAATATATGAATATATATATATATATATATATGTACCCTCTGGTTAGGAACTAACATCGCATAGCTATTGAAAATGGCCATTGAGGTCATTGATTTACCCATGAAAAATTGTGGTTTTCACCAAAGTTTTTTGTATGTTTACCAGAGGGTATATCCCCAAATCACTGACCTCATCCTGCCAAAAACAAAGAAAAAAAACACAACGACCCACCAAGTCTCGCAGGCTCAGGAGGTTCTCACACTCCTGGACCACTTCTTCGCAGGCCTTTTGCCTTGGTAAAAAGGAGGAATGGAGCTTCGGCTGCCCAGGTTGAGCTGGACATGTTCATCACGGGTTGAATCATATCATAGATCTGTATATTCTAAATATACTATATAATTTATTAAAATAATAAAATAATATAATAGAATATAATATAATAGAATATAATATAAAATATAAAATATAATATAATATAATATAATACATATATATATGTACATATAATATTAAAAATAAAATATGTTGATATAATAAAATATAATTTAATATAATATAATATAATAAAATACAATATATGTGAACATATAATATATATATATATATATGTACAAATAATACATATAATATATGCATATATGAGGTAATACAAAATAATATACATAATACAATACAATATAATAAAATAAAATACAATATAATTTAGTAAAGTATCATATGATATAATATATATATATATCATATATGATGTCATAAAGTATAATAAAGTATAATAAAGTATAATATAGTATAATATAATATAATATAATATATTGTAATATAATATATTTTAAAGTTGATATAATATATATATATACACCGTAAAATGATGTAAAATGTGTTTTATGGATCTATGTAAACTGGAAATGTTGGCAGTGTGTGATTTAGCGAAACGTTTTAACATTCCAAATTGGGTATGTTGACCATGGTTAGATTTCTTTGATTGTAATAAGACGTACAGAGTAATTACCTCCTTGGTATCGGTGGTCATCTGCGCATGTTCACCGCTGATGCCAGGAAACAACAAGACTTTGGCGATATGCTGCCCCATTTTTGTTTGTGATATCCGAAAAGAAAAAACCAATTGGATCACATTATGGATCATTGATATAGTCAAAATTGGTTTACCACTGGCCTGGCCCGAGAATAGACCATCCGTTCTGGGGAGGAAGTTTATCATGTGGACCCATTCCCATATCTCTCCGGCCTTTTGTTCGAAAAAACAAACGGTTCACCAAAATTATCCTTTCAAACCAGTCATAGTTTGTAGAATATTTTACTCATTTTTTGGTTCGGGTTTATCAAATCATATAATATATATATAGAGAATGTGCATATATTATGTACAGCAACCGTTCAAAAAAATCGAAGTTGTCAAAAATCTGAATCTCAAATAGTGAAGAAATATGTTACTTGAAAATGTTCTATATTTCTCTGAAAAAAATAACGCAGTGTCATCACAAACCTTTGGTCCTTCGTCGAGGAGCATCTCCGGCAAAGCCGCCTCTTTGAGGCAGCTGTCGAAGTGCTCGATAGCACTGGCACACTCCTGCACTAATGCCATGGCCTCGGAGGAGACGTGTTCTGTCGTAAAAAGCCTCCCATGGCCCATAGCAGATACCCTCTGGTAATTGAACAGTTTGCTATTGAAAATGGCCATTTATTTCGTTGATTTACCCATTAAATATTGTGATTTTCCATAGTTATGTTTGTTTACCAGAGAGTAGAAAATAATGTAAAATGACTAAACAAAAAGATAGATGTAAATTATAGGTTTGGTGTGGCTGGCAATGATTATGTCAAGGGTGGTTTAAAAAAAAATGCGAGTATGTCTAGAGTCAGACAGCATGATGATTCAGCAAAGGAGATAATGCACCCTAAACCGCTTGATTTTGGGGGTACCCTATGAGGAAGGACAAAGTCATACAAAGTCATAATAGACTAGTTGGTGGTTTCAATCCACCCGGTACAAATATCATCATCATAGGTAATGAAAGATTGATCTATACATTTCTTTGAACATATTCAACAAATATTTTCCATTGCATTCCATTGCCATGTTTGAATCCTGCAAGGTACCTGCTTTATAAATCTATATATACAAGCAATATCAAGTATTCTCAAGTAATATACTGTATCTAGTCGGGAGCCACATTGGCTAGTCCAAACAAGGAGTGTCCCCCCAAATTACCATTTCAAGGAAAACACTTGTGATGAGAATCTGGTGGAATTGGGGGACCCAAAATTGGGGGAAAAAAAGGAAAAACACACCCCAAGAGCATCCAAGAGCCATGTCTTCAAGTCAGCGCGACAAAACCCCAGTAATTAAATATAGATAGGCTCTAGCGGCTCCCCAATTGCCTGATGTCACCCTGTTGTTTCAGTTTCTGAACGCCCGTCGCTACATGTCTTTTCTTCTAACCTTCTTGGGAGGCTCTTTGGCCCCAAATGAAGCCAGGAAGCCAACGACTTCCCCATGGCCACACTCCGATGCCACATCTGAGGCAGTTGCTCCACTCTCAGTGGTTCTGTCAGCATCCGCACCAAACTCAACCAGCAAGCGGACAACACCAAGATACCCCTCTTGCGCTGCAAGGTGCAAAGCTGTTGACCCATCCGTTCTCTGCTGATCCTTGTTGGCCCCGACTTCAACCAGACAGCGGACAGTGTCAAGATGGCCATTTTGAGCTGCACAGTGTAGTGGTGTTGACCCATCATCCGTTGTCGCTCGATCCTTGTTGGCCCCGGCTTCGACCAAAAAGCGGACGATGTCAAGATGGCCTTCTTGAGCTGCAAGGCGCAAAGCTGTTGGCCCATCCGTTCTCTGCTGATCCTTGCTGGCCCCGGCTTCAATCAAAAAGCGGACAATGTCAACGTGGCCATCACATGCTGCAAAGTGGAGAGGTGTCGACCCATCATCCGTTGTCGCTTGATCCTTGTTGGCTCCGGCTTCCACCAAAAAATGGACGATGTCAAGATGGCCCTCTTGAGCTGCAGAGTGCAGTGGTGTCCACCCATCATCCGTTCTCTGCTGATCCTTGTTGGCCCCGGCTTCAATCAGAAAGCGGACAATGTCGAGGTGACGTGCTGCAAAATAAAGAGGTGTTGAACCATACTCCCTCGCAGGCTGATCATTATTGGCTTTGGCTTCGACCAAAAATCGGACGATGTCAAGATGGCCATCACGTGCTGCAGAGTGTAGTGGTGTCCACCCATCATCTATTTCCTGCTGATCCTTGTTGGCGCCGGCTTCAACGAGAAAGCGGACAATATCAAGGTGGCCTGCACGAACTGCAACATGCAGTGGTGTCCACCCATCATCCTTTCTCTGCTGATCCTTGTTGGCCCCGGCTTCAATCAGAAAGCGGACAATGTCGAGGTGTCCATCATGCGCTGCAAAGTGGAGAGATGTTGACCCATCATCCGTTGTCGCTTGATCCTTGTTGGCACCGGCTTCGACCAAAAAGCGGACCATGTCAAGATGGCCTTCTTGAGCTGCAGAGTGTAGTGGTGTCCACCCATCATCTATTTCCTGCTGATCCTTGTTGGCGCCGGCTTCAACGAGAAAGCGGACGATGTCAAGATGGCCTTCTTGAGCTGCAGAGTGCAGTGGTGTCCACCCATCATCCGTTCTCTGCTGATCCTTGTTGGCCCCGGCTTCAATCAGAAAGCGGACAATGTCGAGGTGTCCATCATGCGCTGCAAAGTGGAGAGGTGTTGACCCATCATCCGTTGTCGCTTGATCCTTGTTGGCCCCGGCTTCGACCAAAAAGCAAACAATGTCAAGATGTCCTTCTTGAGCTGCCAGATGGAGTGGTGTGGATCCGTTGTCTGCAAGCTGATTTTGGTTGGCCCCAACTTCAACCAGAAAGCGGACAGTCTCCAAATGACCCGTTGCAGCCGCACAAAACAATGGTGACATTCCGTTTCTCGTGTCTGCTGCATTTTTGTCTGCACCAGCCTCCAGTAAGAGGCGCATCGGTTCCACATGCCCCTCCAATGCAGCATGGTGTAGGGCAGATATCTCAACATTTTCACCTGGTCATTTTCCCATGGTCTTTTGGGCTTCAAGGGCCAAAACTGGGACAAAACTGGTGGAACAAAAAAAAGAAACTTATGGGAGTGTAGATAATTTTAGGAGTGTGTAGATAGTTTTGGGAGTGTAACTAGTCTGTAACTAGTCTTGGCCCATGCCCACCTCTTAGGTTCGGATTTCTAGGACCTTGAAGAAACTTTTCCACGCCGGCTGAATCGTTTGTCCGCGCTGCGTAGAGCAGATGTTTTTCCTCTTCTGCATCTGGTGGTAAGAATTCCAACATCAGCAGTTGGACCTGCATAAGACCGGATCCAAAAACCTCATCATCTTGAATCTCGCGATAACCATCTTCTGCGAAGAGTCTTTGCCGAAATCTGGAGACCCCAACATGAGCTGCCAAAGTTCGCTTCACTTCTCGAGCAGTTTTGCCATCGAAGTCATTTTGATCAAGAGTTGTCAGCACCTCGCCGGATGCTAGGAAGCGCACCTCCATTGCGCGTTTTCAGGTCGCTACAAGTTTGTTAGCTTCAATATGGAAGGCCGTAAAAAAAAAAAATCTAAAAAGCCACGTCACGTGTTTATCATGATATTGTCTGTTGTTTGTTGTTGTTTCACGATTTGTTTCGGGGTATCCCCCCGTTTCAGACGCTCTATGTGTTTGAAAAACCTGTTTAGAGTGGTGACCGACTTCAGAAAAATAACACTCAGCGATCCCGTGGAAATGCTACGGTGAGGTTCATTTCTAATCTATATTAAGCTATTGAAAAAAGCCATTGATAGTTGATTTGCCCAATAAAAAAGGTGATTTTCCAAAGCTATGTGAATTTATCAGAGGGTAAGGGACATGATGTGTTTCTTTCCAAGCGGAGTGAAACCTGCAGAAAGTGCGCGTTTCTTGCGTAAACCTGCGGAGAATCATCCGATTTCCACCATGAACGTTGACAGCCTAAATATCATGTTCCAGCGAAACTTCATGAATTATACCCATCGAAAAGTATGGGCCATACTGGGGTACTATATATCTGTATGGTACTTAGTATGTATAATTGATACGGACTCACAAAATGTTTGGCGGTTCCAAGCCGTGAAGAGCCAAAGCAGGAACTGGATCATATCACTTTACCACTTGGTCGCGGCCTCATCCTCTCCCCGACGGCTCTTTAAGAGTTAAAAGAGATACAGTGTGCCAAGACAATGCAGAACACATAACAAAAAAACAAACAGAAATGTCTCTGCATTTCCTTAGCCAAACAAAGAATTAGTGTAACTTGGCCCTCAGGCCCTGAGGGCTAACTCTCCTGTCATGCTGATGGAATCCCTAACTCAATTGGATCCTCCAAGAAAAGCACACCGACATCCCCAACAAAAGGAATACATCACAAAATCTACAATCAGGTCCTGAACGATCCAAATCAAAGAAAGATCATTAGGTAAAGTTGAATTAGGTAAAGTTGAACCATATCACGAACCATTCGCAAAATCTACCAGATCCAACCAACTTCCCATGCACACGTTGGCACTTTATTCACTTTATAAGAAAGCATAAACACCTGAGAAATAATGATCCATCCACTTTCCAATAAACTTCGCCAAAATCCACTCAACTCAGCAACAAATCCTCACAAAATCCCGAAAAAAAATCCATAAAAATCCCATCAAAATCTGCTAAAACTCACTGATGCAAAGCCATCAAACGCATCCCCACAGCCATCCCTGCATCATTCGCCAAACCAGGCACCGCCACATCCACGCCGGTCACGTCCACCACCCCCAGGTACTCCTGTAAGCCCTGCATCAGCTGCCGCTGGGCTAAAGCCAACTGTCCCAGGTGCTCTGTGATCTTGCCTGCAGGCAATGACTGTGATGAGGATGAGGATAAAGGTTGAGGATGAGGATGGGGATGGGGATGAGGATGAGGATGAGGATGAGGATGGGGATGAGGATGAGGATGAGGATGAGGATGAGGATGGGGATGAGGATGAGGATGAGGATGATGATGATGATGATGATGATGATGGCGATGACGATGATGATCATGAGCATGATGATGATGATGATGGTGATGATGATGGTGGTGGTGGTGATGATGTTGATGCTGGTGATGATGATGATGATGATGATGACGATGACGATGATGATCATGATCATGATGATGATGATCATGGTGGTGATGATGATAACGATGGTGATGGTGATGATGATGATCATCATGATCGTTAGTTGTTAGATAGTAGTTTTTAGTTTTTAGTTGTTAGTTTTTAGTTATTGGTTATTAGTTATCAGATGTCAGTTGTTAGTTATTAGTTGTTAGTTGTTAGTTAAACAAAATAGTGTATAATATATTATCATGTATGATAACTGATAATGGTATACTGATAAAGGTATAGGAATTATGTTTCTGAAACTCATATAGTTGATAATTTGATTTCGTGTTTTAGCTGACGGAATTTTTACGGTCCAGCAAAACGCATAGATTTTGATGGGGTGGGGCGGGGTGGGATGTTAACGTTCATTGGCACTTCCACACATACGTGATGCTACGCCACTGCCCGTTCTTCTGCAACTTCCACACATACGTGATGCTACGCCACTGCCCGTTCTTCTGCAACTTCCA
>Ga0126342_10020581_pt1 | contig 11087 bp, 11 predicted proteins | sample Cyp1metagenome_FD_92528 | JGI IMG/M metagenome (GOLD analysis project Ga0126342, IMG submission 92528) | Coral microbial communities from Lord Howe Island, Old Settlement Bay, Australia - Cyphastrea 1 metagenome | ecosystem: Host-associated > Invertebrates > Cnidaria > Coral ...
CCATTGCAACCATTCCAGCAAACACAACTCCAACCACCTTTCGGTCAATCAGTGGCTTCGCTCTGCCATCCCTGATTCACAACAACCAAATTCTCCTATAGGTTTCCTATGTTTGAAACTTCCCCCGCCGCCTTGTGCGGTACTACTGGTATGTTTACTGCAAGAAGCTTTCAACAGATGAAGGGAATGCTAAGCTTCAACTTTTTGCCAGGACGAAGAAATTCCTTCGGAGCAGGGAGTGTGGGGTGTCCTCAGGATGTGAAAAATGGGGGCACCATGGGCTGGAAAAGGATTTAAGTCTGAAACATGACAGGTTTAGTTTAAAAAAAAAACAGGACATGATTTTTGATGATTGTTTGATAATGCACAGTTGAAAATGAAGAATATCAACTTAGCAAACATGAAGACGTACTGTCACGGAGACAACTAGGGCCTCTAACATCAACAGTTGAATCCTTGTCCAACTACAAGAAAACCTGCCGGCCTTTCCGAAAGGGGCTTGGTCAAGACCAAGGTGGGAGGTGCTGTATCGCTTGCAACCGCCAAATTTGCATCGCTTACACCCGCATGATTTGTATCGCTTGCACTGCCATCATGGCTCTGGGTCAGGATCATGTCTACTGATCATTTTCCATGTCATCATTGCCATTGTCATCATTGCCATTGTCATCATCGTAATAATCAACAACAACATCATCATCATCACCACCATCACCATCATCATGAACATCACTATCATGCTCATCACCGACATTTTCATCACCATCATCATCATCACCATCATCATCATCATCATCGTCACCATTGTCATCACCATCACCATTTGAAACACTATCATGCTCATCATTCACATTCCCATCACCAAAACCGTTAGCATCACTAAAATCATCATCATCATCATGGTAATAATTTGTTATTAATAGTAATAATCATCATCACAGTAATCACAATCACTATCATGCTGATCACCACTAGCTCGTGACCAAAATCATTAGCATCACCAAATCATAACAATCATCATCATCAACAACACCATCAACGTCATGGACTTCATATGTGTTATTTTCCTTCGTCATCATCAGCATCATTGACATCATTAAGCTAAGTATCTACGGTAGTATATAATGCCATCTTCAAACTCATCATCATCACCTTTGTTTCCTTCTTCATGATCAGCATCATTGACATCGAAAACCTAAATATCTAGTAAATCATACCATCATCAGAGTCACCATCATGTTCATTACCGTCCTCATCACGACCATCATCATCAAAGCAGGCAGAGCCTAGAGATGACATGATGCACAAAAAACATGCTACCAACATCTGTGTGAAGCAAAGAAACCCTAAAAGTGTTGTAACTGTGTACTTCCTGTGTGAAGCAAAGAAACCCTAAAGGTGTCGTACCTGCTTCTTACACCCTGAACATAAATTGTCGCATCCCCTAGAAAAGGAGTGCTGGTGTAAGTGATTCGAATTTGTTGGTTGCAAGATGTTGTAAGTGAGTGCCTGCGGTGTAAGTGAGTGGGTGGTGCAAGTGAGTCGAATCTGTCGGGTGTAAGTGAGTCTGTAGCCAAGGTGGAACCCCAGTTGACTGAGCCATGCTAGCAGCTAGCAAGAATGACAGAAAAGTACATATATGAATGTAGCGGGTCACATGACCCTTGGATACCTTGAGAATCTCCAAAATTGATCTGAAACTAGTGTTTTTATACAGGAACCCGTTAAAGATGATGATAACAACTGCCATGTTGCGCATGTTCTATCAATCCCTGTAAGTATGCCAGTCCGAAGGGGATACCAATAAGCTGCAGTGGTCCTGCAGAACTCACCTTGGTTCATCAAAAGATGGAAAAAAGACTTGCAAGAAATCCCTACAAGTTGCTGGCAAAGTCTTTGTTTGATCGTTTGGGAGCCCTTTAAATTAATGCGTAGCTAAATGTGTAAACTTGTAAACATATATTTATATTATATATAGCATGTATTAAATAGAGAGACATGTTATGTATATATATATATATATCTATATGTTAAATCAATTGAAATATATAATGTTGGACCATCACTCTTTCCGAACGGCGTCGGCCGAGGCCTGGATTTACAGCTGTCGACTCCCGCCCTGAGGTGCCACGCAGGCAATGAACATTTGTTGGAAAGGTGAAGTGAAAACATCCAGTATATATATATAAAGCATATGGTATATATATATATATCGTTTTTTTGGCGGAATTTAACCAAGACTGTTCATAACTTGATTGCTATTTATGGGACATATGTAGACATATGTATGAATAACCATCCAAAAACTTACAGGAAGGAGCCCCAAATAGTTAGCTAAAAGTTGGTTTGCAACTATAATAACTAGGGCTTATGATGGATCTATAGTTAGATGGGGTTGTCATTACACCTCCGAATCCCATCTCTGGTCTCGTTTCAAAAAGAACTCAAAACAAAGTAGAGTCGCAATAAGTCCAGCTGGATCAGAGCCAAGTTTCGATGTTGAAAAACGCAGGGGTTCTAGTGAGTTCTGACTTTCAGGATGCTAGTATAAAGTATATTGGGTATACATATATATATATACATATACATATGTATCTATATACATATATATATATATATATACATATGTGTCTATATACATATATATACACATATACATACATATACATACACATATATTTACATTTATACATATATATATATATGTATACACATATATATATATACATACATATGTATATATACATTTATATAAATCATTGTAAATCTATATAGTGAAAGGTACGGCTGTGTGGGACTCTTTTAAACTCACAATGCATCAGCTGTGGACCCCTCTGGAAGTCCGGACGTAAACAATCCGTTTTTGTTGCACCATATCAAAACCATGGAGAAATATTCACTAATAACCCTCTCTTGAGGATGGTGACTATAGTTATCCCATAATTGTTATCCCACTATTATCCTATATCAATCCACAGTGCGGTGACAACTCAATTCCAGGGGTATATACTCAATTTTATAAGCCCAATTAGGGATGGGTTTGTTGTTGAGTCTACCACTGCTCGAAATGCAGATTTCTTTTTTGTTGTTGAAGTCCCTATAGTTGTCGATGAAATCCATTTGAGCAAGGCTCAGAACACACGTGGATTGATGGAACGTGTGTATGTCTAATGATATGTAACATGTATATAGTTTTATATATATACAAATATTGTACATATATATATATTGTACATATATGTATATATATATTTATATTCATATTATATTCACTTAAAAATAATATGGTGATACCTGTGACTTCATGATGACTTGCTCTCGCCTGCTGCGCCATCTGCGGTTCTTCGCAATCCTCATGGGATAACAAGTCCATCACAGTTTTCATGTGGATATGTTGTGAAGATTTATAGAATGATAATATAATACAATATTATACAATATAATACAATATGAAATATAATGGTATGTAATGTCATATATTTAATAGAATATCATATAATATGACTTAATTGCAATATAATGTAATGTATATAATGTAATATTTTTCATTTATTTAATACGATACAATTGCAACACAATACAATGTAATATATTATAACGCGATAAAATACAATATATAGTATATTTTTAAGAGTATTTCAACTAAAGAATTGAATAGGATATCATATAATATAATTTAATATAAGAGAACATCATATAATATAAATATAAGATAATTATAATATAGCATAATATAATGTACTATATTGTAATACAACTTATAATATAATAATAATTTGATTTAATATACTACACTAGAATATAATTTAGTATAATATAATATAACATTAAAAGAAATGTAATATAACAGAATGTAATTTAACAAATGTAATTTAATATAATATAATGTTTTTTATTATAATTGTAATATGTAGTATCATTTGATTTTAATAAGATATCATCTAGTACAACATAGTATAATTTCATTATAATGTAATTCAATAGAATATATAATAGTATATCAAAATATAATATAAAAAGGTAATCAACTATCCTTGAATATCATATACTTATAAGTTAATATAATATAAACTATGTATTAATATTTAATATATATATATATATATGATGGTGTAATTTTTATCAGTCTATCCACAATATGAAAGTGTATGGGATAGAATAAGGGTTCATATCATGAAATATATACGTTCATATTGCTGAATCATGCTTAGTAATAGTAATGGTTTAAGTATATCAAAGATGATAAAGATTGCGGGCCGCTGGGAAATATCCCATCAAAATGGAGGTTTGTAGTTGGGAAAATCGTCGAACTAAATGGTGGATTTTCTGTTCTCCCATGTTTGATTACCCCAGGGTAATGCAGTTTTTTGTGTTTGTGTCCGTAAAATTCCCATTGTTTTTTGTTGACGCAATCCTCACGTGTTCAAAGGTTCAATATTGTTCTCTCCGACCTTTTCATGGATAAGATAAGTCGAGTTGTGGATTTTCGTAACAGTTCATTCAAGTTCATTAAATTTCATATTTTACTTCCTGGTTTCCATTCATGTTTCACAAGGAATCGTTATGATTCTCAGGTGCGTAGCGAAGGTCCTCCACAGTGCCGGGATGCCTTGGCTGCCTTGGGTCGGTCCATTGGGTGTTTTCCCCCATGATGTTTCCATTACCCTCTGGTTATTCAATGTACCCTCTGGTAAACTAACAGTTCACTATGGAAAATCACCATTTTCAATTGGAAAATCCACTACAAATTCTATAAATTGCCATTTTCAAGAGCTATGTTAGTTTACCAGAGGGTAACTCATTGAAATGGGCTAGTCTCGCCAAACAACTCACCAGCGGGATCAGAGGGATCATATATCGAAAAGCGGAACTTGCCAGGTCATATTGTGGATGGGTGCGAAATTCTGCACCACCAATCCAGGATGGTTAAAACCCTATATATAAACGGACAAACCACCTATCAACTGGTGCAGGATTTCGCCACCATCCACAGTATGTACATATATAAAATTATATATATATATATATATTCAAATTCATATTCATATCATTTCATATACATTTGGATAAAGTGAATCAACCTCACTGCGGCGGCACTGGAATGATGATCAGTGTGGGTTATTTCTATCAGAAATTGCGGTGAAGTACGATGATGTTTCTGGGGAAGACCACAGGAAAACTGGCAAACCATGTTTGGGGGATTTGGAACATGATGCCCTGGGTGTCCACAAGAATACATTTGTATACATTCAAATCACCCAAACCATGGCTGAGTATCTCGTAAATCGATGTCTCGGTTAATCAGTCAAAACCGTCACCCAGGGTGGTAATTTGGTTTGATTAACAATACCATGGGAAAATGTAAGCCAAGGGAACAAAACAAAAAGATATGCTGATGCAGTTGAGATGGGACTATCTTTCCGTAATGGCAGCTGTTTGGAGCCAAGGATAGTTAGTATTCCAACTAAACGGATTGCCAAGGAGCCCAATTACCGATCAAGAGAATTGGTTGGCCATATTTATAAGATTTGTGTGGAGTGTCAATAATTATTTTACTCTCAGTTGTTTTTTGTTCCATTAAGACGTATAGTGATATTTGTGGAATGGGGATAACCCTGGATTGATAACCCTCCAGCCGACTTTTGACAATACAATTTTGTGCCTGCAATTAGTAACTGGGACAATACAAATGATAAATATATATATGTATTGTATACGCGTTGTAAAATGGATGAACATGGCTATGTTAAATAAATCAATCATCTACACATGAATATCTTTCCACGGCTATGTCAAATTACCAGAATTGTATACATACAAATTATAAATATGTTTGTTAGTAACCAAACCTGGCAAGGACAGTCACTACTAGACTTGACAATAGTAATTCCCCAAAGATAGAAACGTTATTGTACAGCCCATTAAAATCGTGATGAACTACTGTTCTATCCGATACTCTTGTATGAACATCAGCCATGGTGGAATTTTCCAGTACCATCATGGCTTTCACAAGTTTTCTCATTTTTTTCGCAAAAAAAACATGTCAAGTTGGTGAGCAGTTCACTTACATTTCACGGAAGGGTTTCTGGTGGATATATATTTATATATTATATATAATGGGTTTATAAGCCAACTTATTATAACTTGTAGCTCTTAAGATTTGTAGAAATGGAGCTTTTGGCTGCGAAAAACATCATGCTTCAGAACTAAGATTTCACATTTCGTCACTAGGGTTTATGGTATCATGGGGAGTTGTTGAAGCAACTTATCCATCACTTTGGGTGCATCGCCTGTTTACAGTACATATATATATAACAGTATATATATATATACTTGGGGGTGCATCCCACTTAGTAAGGGAAAACTGTTCCCTCATATTGCTAGAACCTTGAAAATACTCCCCTATATATATATGTGTGTGTGGAATATTCCCAGTTGTATATGGATTATAAACTACTTGCTATCTGAAATGCATATCCAAGTAGGATGGATAGAATATGAAATAGAATATGAAAGAGGGCCAACTAGTGCAAAAGATCCAGAAGTCAGACATGGGGAATAGAAACTACTTTCTCAAGGAGAAGTATCGTACTCTGTATGCGGAGCTTCTGAATAGAAATAAAACCGGTCAAGGTCTTGTTCAACCTTGGGCTTTTGTCGGCAGTGGTTGAAAGACCTGCTTGTTCGTTTGCAGCTTGACAATCCTTGGCACTGGCAGGGGCATTGGGCACTCCTTGGCAAACCCAATGCAACAAAGCTATACCTTGGGATACACGGCCTTAACGAGACGGGGTGCAGCTGCAACGAGTGATTCGATAAGGGTCTCGCCTACTTGAACCAATCAGATGATTCCAGATGATTTTCAACTGATGTCTTGGACTTTTTCTCGAACTCGGTAATAAAGGGCATCACAAGCCACGAGATTCAGGTCCCAGAATATGATTTCAGTTATTTTTTCTTACCTAGTGTGTGATTTCCGCTCGTCGGAAATCCACCATAAAATAGGGGGTCTTATGGGAAAATCACCTAATTTATAGGCAATTGCCCATTGCCACGTTTGATTACCGCAGGGTACACACGCCAGTTCAGCTAGTTCAGCCAGAATCATCCCATTCCAAAGATGTGGTTTCATCCCCTACACAACCATGGCTTTCAACCAGCATTCATTCCATTCCCCTAATGATTCCTAATATTTAACTCTTAAACTCCCCATAAACAGTGTCAAGTATACGTGGTTTCATCCCCTACAAAACCATGGTTTCTGGATGTTTCTGGACAGGTGAAGCAGATCAGATTGAGACCTGGTTCTCTGCCGAGGCGAGATGGGAATCAACGGGATGTCAGCTGACTAAACCAAGGAAAATTGTGATGTTTTTTCTTGAGTTTAATAATGTTTAATGGGAATTAACAAGAGTAATGGAACTTCATTAGATATCTATATATATACATAGATTATATATATATTATTATAATTAAAATGTTTGTATATAGTGGAGATATATTCATGTGGAATAGGTATTCAGAAGCAACAATATAAACTACTTGAAAACTATAAATATTATTTGCGGGGTACGGGGCGCCCCAATTTGTTTATGTTGGGCACCAGCTGGTGGCATTGAGACTGATTAGGTCAGGTGTTTCGAATACGAAACCACCATAGGGCCAAGGGGTTATTCACTACGGGGGCAATCAAGAAATAAAAGGTACTGGGGACACCTAAAGATTCGACCTGTGGTATTTTTTTTAAAGCTTGGTCAACTCAGCATGTATGATTTTTTTGTTTATGATGGACTTAATTCATCTGAAAATTCGGCCCTTCAAAGCTGGAAAAATGGGTGGGTTTTCGTGGCACCCTAAACCCAGTTTGTTGCCGGGAGTGCGATGACGACAAACCAAGGATTGAATGGGTGTTCCCTAAACAGGGGGGAAGGGATTCAAAATCAACCTACACTTCTTGAATTCGACATTAAGGGCTACAAATTATAAGTGGATTATGATTGCATTATGATCAGTAACTTTTGTATACCTGATTCTACTAAGAAATCGACCCATCTGAGTACTTCTAGCCTATGACACTTCACCAGCCCCTGCCTTCCGTCACAAGGATAATCCCCGGTGAAGCCAAATCATATGTGGTCGATCATGAGAGTAGCATCAGGACCGATCATCTTGCCTAGTCAGAATGTGAAAAACAATGATAACCAATTTATGGCCCAATACCAACCACTGAACCTACTTCCTTACAATTTGGGCCTTAAAGTTTTATGGAGCCTTCAAAATTTGGGTCAACATCATATTGACTACCCAGACTTCGGGGCCCTGGAGATGTTGGGGTTTGTAGAGCCCTACACCTTTGGGTTTTGGATTTTGTAGAGGATACCCGGCCTGGTCAACTAACAGTTCACTATGGAAAACCACCATTTTTTATGGGTAAATCAACGAACTAAATGGCCATTTTCAATAGCAAACTGTTAGTTTACCAGAGGGTATATCAGGTACCAGAGGGTACTGTTCCTTTATAATATATATATATATATGGTAAATATTTATATATATATATATGGTGTATATATATATGGTATGTCCAGCGACTTGGAAGCGATCCGCAGGAAACATTGTTCATCTTTGACTGGGACGACACCGTGTTGCCCTCCAGCTGGGTGCGCCACGATTCGGGGGGACACGACACGTGGATCCCAAAAACCATCGGCTTTCAGTACTAAAATGATCTAATGACTGGATGATGTTTCCGGGGTAGCCAGCATTTTATAGGAAAGCTCCATAGAAAATAATGAGTGTATTAAGTGTATGTGTATGAGTTGCGATAATTATAGGCGAATGAAAAGGCGTATGATCTTAATGATACCTATATTGTCACGCGAATGCTCTAGCGTTGATGCCTGAAATTTTATCCTTGCCAGCCATCAACCGCTGCCACAAATCGTGTGGAATGGCCCTTGAGTTCTGCTTTTTGGTTATAATAGGGCCATGGGGTTAGGGGGTGAAAATCATCAACCACCCAAAATGCAGAATCATCTCAGATCCGCAGAATGACCATCTCAGCCATGAAACATATCCCTGTTTGGTTCATATAGGTGGTTTGTCTAACTGCTTTGTTGGGATTATTGCAAGCCATAGGGATAACCATTGACCAACCAGTAGAATGACACCCCACTGACCCAATTGCCACGGACAATGCATGACCCCGTACCTCTTATTGGAGCGGACCCCGAAATCAAGTGACTACTGGAATGATTTGCCAAAAACCCAGACGTAAGTATTCTCCGATTCTTTCAAAACCGGAGACCTTTACCTCTCCTGTTGTAGAAAGTATCACTGATGAAGACCTATATGCATTTGCAAGGATGGATCAGCATGAGCCCAATGTGACGATTGCCGATGTTCTCGAGTCTCGAGACATGAACACCGACTTGAATGGGTTCATTCACAACATTGATCGGTGGTTTAGATACGGGTCTTTCTCAAGTCTCGAAAACAGACTCTAGATGATGATACCCAATGACTTTCTCATATTTTTCAGGGTGATTCAACCACCCAGAAACAAAATGCTTGACAAGCTCTGACAGTGCGAAATGAGCATGTCATCAATGTAATTCTCATACACAACTTGACTGTATGTTATTGCACACTAATCATCACTTGTATACTTAGTAAAATAGTAAAAGTATAATCTAGTGATTATAAATATAGATTATCATCACCCTTTATTTAATCATCACTTGTATTTTAATCACACTAGTCACTTAAAAAATGGTGGAAATTGTCGAGTCCAGTCCGAAGGGATGGATTGATGGATTTTCGGTCGATTTTCCCCCAAATCTTCACCGCCTGTATCCAGCCCGCCAGGTTCAAAGTCAAGGCTTGCGCCTCGATGAGAGCTCCTTGGTAACCATACCCTTGTTGTCATCAAACATAGCTGGGAAATCACGGAACATGGAGGTTTAGTTCGCTGGGAACATCCATGGTCAATTTATAGATATAACGTGTGTGTAACTGTGTGTATATCAATGTATAGATACATGGCATCTTGGGTGAGTACTGAAAAAAGCCATTAGGGACTAAAATTGTAATCGGTCGTAGCTTTGGTGGTGAACATTGATCAAGAAGAACTCGGAAAAGTGCCCCAGTCAGCTGTAGATCCTGAGCATTTTTTGTTGATCCTTTGGGCCTTTGTCCCCCATTCACTCTGTTGCCCTTTGTTTGTTCGTTTTATCAGCTGTTTATCCTGTTCAACTGGTCTTCTCTTGTGTCCTTCTTTTTTGCCTGTGCTTCTTTTTTTTGGTTTATTCTGTTCTTCTTCCCTCTTCTCTTCTGTCTTCAATCTAATCAGCCCCATACCGATAACCATTCCCAGTCGCTTCCACGCAATACACCTTTCTCAAACGCCAAACTGCTCCTGAATGTGGCTTTGCACTAAATATTATATATACATATTTAATGATATGTTAATAATATAAAAATATGTTTGTTTAATATTTAATATGTTATACATGATATATATATATACTATATTATATCATATTATGTATATATTTTAATTTATATATATTATGTTTTATATTATATATATTATATATGTTATATAATATTAAATATATTACATGCTATATATGTTATATATGTTATATATGTTATATATGTTATATATGTTATATATGTTATATATGTTATATATGTTATATATGTTATATATGTTATATTATATATATGTTATATATGTTATATATGTTATATATGTTATATATGTGATATATGTTATATATGTTATATATGTTATATATGTTATATATGTTATATAGGGGTAGATAATGATGGTGAAAAACAAATATCTATAGGATTGCTTCCGGTTTCTGACTAGTGATGATAGAAAATGGCCATTGAAATAGTGGATATTCCCATTTAAACAAATGTGATGTTCCATATATTATATATATGTTATATATGTTATATATGTTATATATGTTATATATTATATATATATGTTATATATGTTATATATGTTATATATGTTATATATGTTATATATGTTATATATGTTATATATGTTATATATGTTATATATGTTA
>Ga0126342_10020582_pt1 | contig 11085 bp, 10 predicted proteins | sample Cyp1metagenome_FD_92528 | JGI IMG/M metagenome (GOLD analysis project Ga0126342, IMG submission 92528) | Coral microbial communities from Lord Howe Island, Old Settlement Bay, Australia - Cyphastrea 1 metagenome | ecosystem: Host-associated > Invertebrates > Cnidaria > Coral ...
ATGTATATATATGTATATGTATATATATATACATATATATATGTATACATATATATATGTATATATATGTATATATATATATATATTATCCCCATTGTCCAGAAATTCTATTGACCCATCCCCATCCCCATCACCAGGTTTTTGATCGCCCGGCCTGGACAAAGAAGCTGCTCTGCTTCTCGTACAAACCAATCTCCCGTGCCAAGCAATTCCTTGGGGCTCTACCGTGGGTACGTGGATGTCCATTGATTGGGAAGGGCTGCGGAAAGAGATGCAAAACAGATGATGAGAGTATATATATAATCATAGGTAATTATATATATATATATACACACACATGTTATTGTGATTCATTTCATTGTGATTCATTCCGCATGTTGGACATCTCCAGACATGAAGGCATTGGTTCTTCTCAGCCTTGGAGCACCTAAAAACAAAAATCCACTGGTCAATCATAGTGTTTCAACATTAAAATGTCCATCTTGATCCATTTTGGAGGTGTACCTTACAATCCCATCCCCCTAATAAACACCTCAAAAATGGTCTCAAATAAGTGGAAATCCCCCACTAAACCTTGGTTTCTGGAAGGGGTGTTTGGTATTTGGGTATTAGTGGTCTTATAATTGACCCCCTTTTTCAGCCACGGCTCTGCACGGTGGTCAACACCGGATGCTCCCCATCCGTGCCATCCACCCCGGCCTGCGGGGCGTTGGCCAAGGCCACCCCGAACCGCCCGGGGTCGCTGCTGGTCTCGTTGGTGTAGCCCCAGGCCACCACCGCGTTGCCGCCCAGGTAGGCGAAGTCGCTGTGCTGGATGGTGGCCCAACGGTTGTAGCCCGAGACCATGACGGCGTTGCCCTCCAGGCGTTCGAAGGTGCCTCGAAAGTTGGGCATTTTGGCTTGGAAAAGAAGATGAGGCCATTGAAAGTCTATCCGGAAACGATTCAAAAATTGGTTGCTCATGGATTCACGCCAGTGACCCGGTTCGAAATGGTCTGACATCCCCATTTTTTGTTTGCTCAATCAACAAAAGCTTAGACATGCTTAAACCCTTTTCCTCGGCAACATAGGTGCCAGCTGTTAAACTGGGACACGCCTGGAAACTCAACATGGGATTTTAAGAAAATGAACAAACAATTTTCATGGAACAAATCATTTTTCCAAACCTTTGTTGGTGGATTCCATGCCGGCTTTTCAGAAAGTTCATCCCCACGAAAGTCACGAAACGAAACCTGAAGGACCGAATACAAAATCCATCAAATTCCAATAAAGTCCCAATAAAATCCCGATAAAATCCAAGAAGACTCCCTGAAGAATCCTCCATCCAAATTCCTCCAAAATCCATTCCAAAAAAAAAACCTCTTTCGAAAAAAACCCTGGGTTTCTTCCCCAAGCCACAATTGTCGATCAACGTGTGCTGCGTTCCCTGCATGAAGACCGCGGAGTATCGATCCAAGGCCCAGTCGCCGGCCGAGGGCACGCCGTGCGGCATCATGTAGGTGGGCCCCGAGGCCGAAAAATGCAGGCCCTTCAGCTGGAGACCGGTCCTGGGCCAGGCCAGGTGGCCGGCCGTGAAAAACGATGGACTTCATGGGATTTCATGGGGGTAACGGGAGAACTAATAAATCATGGGATTCAACAATAAAATAATGGCTATTAGATGCTATTAGTAGGATATTCACATTGTAATTGACGAGTAGAATGCCCTGGGATTTAAAAAACGCCCATGTTCGTTGGGCTGTGGGGCCCCTATAACTCCAGGGAAATATTTCCACGTATAAATTGAACTGCAGTTCCAACAGTCGACCTAGTTTATGGATATCACAGGAATATGATGAAGATATGATGGAGACATAATGGCGATATGTCCCTCTGGAATGTTTAAGCGTTTGCTATGATATACTACCATGTGTAAATTTCAGGCAAATCATCGAACTAAATGGGCCATGGCTTCCGTAGCTATGTTAAATTACCAGAGAGAGTAAGTAGATTGACTATGATTAAGTGTTGGGTTTACGGTAACTATAATTGGATCGGTTTATGGCTGGTTGTTTATCCCAAGAATCGGCTGGTCTTTGTCCGGCTGGTGAGGATTCATATGGATCAATAAATGGGGCTGGGATTTTTTTTAATACGAGGGGATAAAATGTAATGCAGCCAACATGTTTGCAACATAATTAGTGTAGCAGTCCACTTCCTAGAGTTGAAGTGCCTGACCATCTCAGAAACAGGGGATTTTCTAGCACGCCACACAGGATTTGACCAGCCAAAAGAAGGGACTTCATCAGCCAACCCAGACCCAGATGGGTTTGTCTGAAACCCGATCCACTGATTCATCAGTTTGCTCACTAAAACTGCCATGGGTATATAAACAGTTTTCAAGCAACACTCAAATCTGGACATATTATGACATATTAATCCCCCCTTTCTTTGTTGGTCGGTGAATTCCCTTAGCTCACCGTGGCGGAAGCATCCCATAGCTCACTCACCAGGCGTCACAGGTTTCCACTGAGTTCCCGTGATGTTTACCAGGACTTTCACCTGCGGAACCACAATGGAGTCAGTGGGTGGCGCGCCGGTACCTCGACAAACCATGGCTGGGAAATCTCGCAACGATACATGGGCATCTATATCATCTATACATGGGAATCATGGGAACATCAGAAATGATTTTAAGAGGAGGATTTTCCATTGTTATTGTGAAATTACCGGAGGGTAAGTAACATGGGATGCTTAGTTTTTGCGAGAAACAGTACCCATTGCGTGGAATTTGTGTTCTTTGGATTTCTACCAACAGCCACAATCAGTAGTCATTCATCAAAAAGTTGCCGTGTCTTGTCTGCAGATATCAGCTTGCCACATCTTCCTGCGGTCCACTCAATCCCATGGCAAACTGGTTGCCTTGGTCCATGACCCCAAAGCTAGGATTCAAATCGTCACTTTCGATTCATTCTAAGTCTCTAAGTACTCTCCAGAGATCTAAGATTCTCGAAAACATGGAAGACATGGATCCAGATACCCTGGACTCAATAAGCATTGGAGCTGTCTTAAAACGGGAGACCGTTATGGAAAAGGTAAAGCTTCTCTGTGCGTTTGTCGAAGAAGAACTCTCCTGGATAGTCCAATTCTTCCATGACGTTCTCAATAAAGAAGTCACCGCCTCGTCTGGAAAAATCGGGCGAATCTTTGGGGCAATTGCCGCTGCTACCGGGGATCTCACTAGCTCACCAGTTCACCAATTTGATCATGGTTGTTTCTTGAACCACTCAGCGTCTTGGTTTGTTCTCCTCTCATTCTCAGTATTTTCAGGTACCATCTCAGCAGCCACACAAAGGAATTCAAGGGCTCAGGTTGACCTCCACCCTTTTTTCCAACAATCTAGACAATCCACCCTTCAAACTTTCCACCTTTCGACCGTTTGAAAAAACTATCATCCGAAAAATACAATTCTTGGACACACCCAATGGCCACAACCTCGCCACAAAAAAACGGCAAACAAATCTCCCAACTCCCAGGGCCTTACCTTTGTTTTCACCACGGGCCCCTTGGTTCCCGCCGCGGCCAAAGGTGAAGTTGTTCCGTTCTTTGTCGTATTTGGCGACATCAAACATCCAGTTCGCCCAGCGAGCGGGACGCCACACGAAAAAGCGCGCGTCCTCTCCTGGGAGATACCCAGGAGGTAAACAAAAAGATGTGGAAAATCCATGGCTTTCCTGTGTGTTCCTAGAAAAATGATCTACATTCATCATGGTTTCTCCATCGATGTTAGTTCACCAAAATGTTAACATTGACTGAGAATTATGTCTATTCATTGTATACAAAAATCATTGAAAAAATACAGAAATGAACATATTAAAATGCTATATTCATGGGTTTTATATCCATAGTATTCAATGTAGACCTATCATGATATGTGCCATGGTCAAACCATGGTGTATGGGATATGGTCATCCATCCCAACAGTTGGTATGACCATCCCCCAACATGGCTATCTAATCCCACTTAGACATGACATATATGGGGATACTGTACTACGGTACTAACCAACACCTGTGGACATGGGAAGATATGAACACCAGAGGATATGAGAATACAGACCAAGTTGGCGTGGTGAAAATGGCTTTCAACACCAACGGATCATTGGATGATAAGATATGAAACACTGGCTAGCTGGTTTTCAATTCATGGTGGATGGATCCATATCGTAAAATCCCACACATCCCCCACGGTTCTGATAGGCAGAACCCATCTCCAAGCTTTAGCCAGGCCAAGTTTACATGCTGATCATTGATAGATGATAAATGAATAATGGTAGTAAAGCAATAGTGAAACATTCCCAACTTTCATCGTAAATGGGTGGTATGAACCATCAATCCATATGGGTGGTTTATGTTTGCTTTACGAACATTAGATGTGAATAGATAAATCATCTGAATATATTGCAAGTCAGCTCAAACAATATTCGAGGTTTTCTCAACTACATACTAGAGAAAGGAATACCATTTGGTGATACAAAATAGCTACGGAAAAATTATCATTGTTGATTGGTAAATCAGCATAAATCATCGAACTAATTGGGTCACTTATACTAATACTATCTAACAAATTGCCAGAAGGTAGCCATCAATTTCCCCGTTTCCCTATAATATCCCGTATAATCCTTTTTTATTTATCTGGGTAAAAAAAATGACAATTCACTGACCTGAAATCTGGTGATTTGTTTCGGATCATTCCCCTTACGAACCATCATTCCAGTGAGGTCGTCGGTCTAATTTCACCAGATTTACATATGTAACATATGTATATATAGAAAAATATAGAAAAATAGATATAGATCCATAAAGATCCATAAAAGCTGCCAAGTTTCCATGCTCATAGGGTCCATTGGGCGATTTGTAGATCACCCCCGAGGGGGTTCGAAACGCAAAGGCGCCGCCACCACTGGGATGCTCGGAGCACCAGTAGGACACCGGGGGATCGTAGACGCTGCAAAGGCCACCCACACCGATCATGTACTCGTTGAACCTGGACGTTCCGATGGCGAAGATGGATTTATGTATGGTTTATGGGTGTAAAACCAACCAAAAACCAATGGGGATTGATGGGGATAGGTATATCCATATTATACTGGTTGGTGGTTTGAACCTTTTTTTGAAAAATGTGAAAGTCAATGACAAATATTAACAATATTACCATAGGGGGTTAATCAAACAGTGGGTTACTAACCATAGTATCATAGGGTTACTAGTAACACTAGGGGGTGTCTGGTATAGTACCCCCTATTGTAACCTGGTTGGTGGTGCAATAAGCATCTTGAAAAATATGAGTTCGTCAATGGGAAGGATTATCCCATATATTGTGGAAAATAAAAAATGATTGAAACCACCAACCAGATTTATGTATGACATGTATGAATAGTCACCATGTAGTCACTATGTGGTCGTTGATTTATGTAGTTGTTTATATTGTGTGACTGTTTAATTTATTTGTGTATTCATATGTATCCACTTTATCAGTGATGTATCATTGGTCCAATGTATGTGATTGTTTATTTACATATGTATTTATTTATTTCTGTATTTATTCGTTATTTGGCTAGTTAGTTACTTACTTATCCGTTTACTTGTTACATGTTCATATCATGATATTTATCTTTGTTATCAGCAATATCATTATCACTATGATTATCATTGTTATGTTCATTATAATACTGTTAGTTGTCTTTGATTCTTTTGTTATTAATGTTGCTATTGAAATGAATAACTATGACAATAATGCTAATAGTTTTTGTTAAAATAAACAATGACACCACCAATAATACTGATCTAATAATTGGCAATCCGTTTTGGCATAGCACCATTGCATCACATTCACCACGGCACCAATCTTTGGTGGTGTTCCTATAGTGCTTGGTCGAGTTGTCGGTATAGTACGTCACGTTGCCGAACTTCTGAAAATCCGGTCCGATCCAGGTCTCTTTGCTGCCGTCGATCATGCAGCCGTAGCCACAGGACACCTGGCAGCAGCTGGTTTCAGAGCGGGGGGCCAAATCAGCGCCAGACATCTATGAAAGTTGGGTATATATGGGTATATCTAAATCAGGCTCCAGCTCTTGCTTTCCCAGATTGGTACTTTAGCCTTCCCACGGATCTTATCTTCCCATCAGTCTTTCCCTTCCCAGTAGATGTTCTCTTCCCGCAAGGAAAATGGCACATGTGCAGAAAAACCTTATGGAAATCTTATGGAAATCTGCGAGTTTCCTGCCCCAAAGACAGTTCCATGTTACACGTCGACTTACAACCCTATTTCAAAGCTTCAACTCCAGTGAACAGAAGGTATAAACCCTACTTCTTAGTGAAATTGACCTTGTGGATACCAGCGAAGTCTCACATCTGAGTTCGAAAATGGGCTACCCCGTTCCATCCTATGGTTTATCATCCCTTTCCCTATTGAAATGAAACACCATTTTGGGATTTAAGGGGGCATACCCCATGACAAACCCCATCTCACATGTCTGCTAACAATACATCCCACCAGTATTTAAGTTGTTGACACATCCCATTATTGGAACTATACATCATAATGTATCGGATAATTATCCTAATGTAATGCTCTGCATCCCATTTGAGATCCTATGATTTCTGCCATGGAAATGGTGAGCCCGAAATGGCCCATGTTTCACCACCTGACGCTTCCCGTTCGCGCCTCAATGCCCTGTGGCATGTTGGGATACCGCGCGCGGGTGGCGCGCACACCGTCCACCTGCAACGCTTCCATTTCCTTCACCTGTCAGCAGAAAAGGCACCGATGCTGAAATGATTGGCTCAGAACATCTGCTGGGTCATGGAAATGACCATCTGGTTATGACTAACAGTTTGCCATGGGAAATCACCATGTTTTAGCTAGGTAAACCATCTATTTCTATGGGCCATCTATACCATGGCTATGTTAGTCATAACCAGAGGGTAAATGATATGAAATCATCCAACCATCCCTGGCCTTGAAATTCCCAACATTCCTGGTGATTCAATCCCCAAATCTCCATGGTAGTCCATGTTGGTCTCCCAAACGTCATGGAGGTTTCCTAGTTGTCATGGGGGTACCCCTGGTTGTCATCATTGTCATCCAATTTTTTCTTTGGGATTTTCCATACAATTTTCCATACAATAAACATCAATAAACCATCCAGCTACGGGGGTACCACCATGACTTTGGAAACCACCATATGTTTCAGGCTTCCAGGCCCCACCTGCCCGCTCACATCGCTCACCCAAATGTTGGCGCCGCCCGTGACGTTGTAAGGCTTCCAGGTCACCTGCGGTGGGGACTCGTCCTCTTCGGGAAACTGCTCCAGGGGGTGTCCTAAAATAAACCATACTAGGGGGGTAGCCCGATTTTAGAAAAAAATCATATGGTGGTTCATCAAGAATGATGTTTTTCCAGATGGTGTTTCACTAGCTGTACCTCCTTGGTCATTAGAATTAAGTAGGAAAAACAGCGAGTGAAACAGGTATCATCCCATTCGCCATTTTAAACACCCCCAAACGAAAACATGGTGCATCTAGGTGGTGGATTAGTTGATTGGCTCTACTGCTTGCTGGCTATGGATTTCCATCAGAGATTATCCAACCAAAGACTGCCTTTCTAGCATCAAGCCAAATACTAGAAACCACATAACTAGTATCAACATGCATCAACTATATATCAGCTTTGATCTAAATGTGATGAACAATCCAGAAACCAGGACCTTTAGATCTTGACTCCCACAAAAATTCTCACTCAAAACAAACGCGCCATCCGTTCCGGGCCGCACCTGGAGCTTCTGGCCCCCAGAGACTTCGGCTTTCTCCTTGGGGTACGAAGTGATCAGCAACTTCGAGTGCTGAGGCCCTGAGGCTTCGGGGCTTCGGCAGTAACGGGGTACCAGTCATAGTTCATCATTAGGTCAAAAATCATCATTACATACTGGGTGATAAATTGATTAGGTCAAAAATCATCAATTTCATACCATTTATCACCCATTATCATATTTCAATCATCATTACATATACTTTTACAATCTTTTACAGATGGGTGATAATGGGTTTTATTTTGGGTGAGAAGATCCTGGTTACAAGCCAAAATGTGGATTTTACCATCAACAACAGAGATTTGAGAAATGAATCATGGATATTGTGTGTGTGTCCAAAAATGCGGTGTACCCTCCAAATGGCTATCATAAGGTTGGAAATTCTGGTTGAAAACTCATGTATAAACCATCAAGTTCGGGGTAGCGGATTTATCACGACAGTCCTCTTGGAACTGGGATGAATTCACCATAATTAAACCTATTTACATAGGATTTCGGACCACCAAGCGGTGGTAGAAACACAGTAGAAGACACCAGCTGGGCGGAAACCAACCGGGAAATCGGATCTTCTTGGGATCGGTGGGAGGAGGATATCCCAGTCGAGAGGTGATTTTTGACCCATCACCAAAACGATCCAAAAAGTACCAACCTCTGAAATGGCTACAGGCACCCCTGTATGGGTCAAAAACCCAGTGCTGGTTTGAGTCCAAACCTAATTCATCTACTGAATCTACTGGCTCTCTTCGTGATGGTTCAATGGTTCAAGGGTCCCCGAACGGCCGGCCAGCCTATGTCTGCAACACAGAAAAAAATACAAAGGCTGGCTTAGGATGGAGACCCACGAGCCAAAAAATGTTCCAAGAAACGGTCTTCACGGATTAATTCAAGGGAACCTTTACATTTGAACATTATTGAACCATGTTTTTTTCTATCAAAAATTAGCTGCTTACTGACAATTTCTCAGACCAATTCTGGGAAGTGGAGGTAGGTACCAATCAACCTCAGCCCCCAACTATTCATTCCAACTATATAGCGAGAAGGAACCAATTCTAAAATCTATCCCAAATACAAAATCAATATTATCAATCATTGCCAAGCAACAAACCATCTATAGTATATATATATATATACAAGGTGGTGCCCCCAGTTATAAGTTGGTGAACAACTATTGATAGATGATAGATATATCATTATATCATATCTACCATAAACCTAACACTTACCCTCCGAATCAAACTTGGCAATCGACAATTCACCCTTTTGTTCCATGGTTTGCCAAGCTAGAAACCTCCATTTTCATCAGGGATTTCCCCACTAGCCACGTTTGATGACACCGGAGGATATAATCCATCATCATCCCAATATATCCCATTATCATCCCAGGATCATCCTATCTCCCAAGAAAATCCCATGAAATTTCATCAACTTCACTAAGGATTGCGGAAAAAAAAGGGGACACCGCCACACACAACCCGTCCAGTCTCAGTCAGGGGACCCAACATCAAGCTCTCCGTCAAGAAGTGCGTCCCACCCCGCAGCAGCACCATGGGTGTGTCGGACCCAAAGGTCACGGCACGGTCGCAGGCCACTTGAAGCGAACGGAGGGGGTGGCTCTCACTTCCCACCTGGGCTGATCTGATGGGATACCAACTAGGTGTCTTCAAATGGGGAATCCCCAAATAAGTCACCATGGGTTAACCTATACCTATACTAAGTCATGGTCATCCATGACGACTGGATGATTTGGGGGTAACCCCCATTTTAGGAAACCTCCAACTGCCAAATGGGAATTTAAGTAGAAAAAGCTGGGCGTTTACTGCAATTGAAACCAGCAAAAGATGTGGATCTATGATGATCTATGCGGAATTTTGCTGAGTTTTTTGATGGGGCGGTTGTCCTTAAAAGTTGGGATTCAATTGATTCAATGAGCAAAAATTCTGATCTTACCATCGTCCGATCCCCAGGATGGTGATGATCAGCTTCCGATTCGTTGGTCATTTCACCAGTATGTTTTTGGGTTTTAAATCATCAACATAGGGGATTTCCAAAGGATTAGATGGATAATCTTACTGGAAATGATGATCATTCACATAAACTGGCAGTTTCTTAGCTCCTTGATGAACGAGAAGTCAAAATGATGTGAAGCACCTCGTTGCTTCAGATCTGGACTTTTCCATGCTGCATGTCCATGGGGCCCTTAGAAACGTGGTTTCTGTACGGAGCCAACAAACATGTTCGGCAAAGTGCAATTGAAAACAGGTGTTCACATCTTAAGATTCAAAAAAAAAATGCAAACAAGGTTTCAAATTTTAAATATATGTCCTAAATCCCGAATTGAAACAAGTGAGCTAAACATCTTTGAAATTCGTTTCAATTCTCCCAAAAATCTGAAGCCTATGGATTTCAATCCACAGACCGGTCCCCGCTCCACGGTCCAAGTTACGTTGCTGTCGTCGCCGTTGGTTCCGTCCACAAAGACGGCCGTGTCGCGCCAGTTGTTGGGCAGTGCCGTACCCGGCTGCTCGACAGGTTCATCTGCCGCCTGGTCAAGACCAGGAAGTCCCAGAAGTTGTCCCAAGGAATGGCAGTAACCACCTGGTGAATATCAATCCAACCATCTATGTCAAACTCACCATTAATCAGTAAAAGTGTTAGGGTGTTATGTTAAACTCCAACTGCGATACTGATAATGAAAGTATCTAGATGGAAACACTTCTGAAATTCATCAAACACCACCAAATATCAGAAATCATCACCAAAAACCTGCCAAAACCCACTACATCTGCCAGCCCACCATCTTTCCAGCAACCGCAGTTCCCCACGGTTCAAACCGCACCTGCTCCTGGTGGCAGCTTTCGCTGTTCAGATCCAAGGCGTAGTAGAGACTTTCGAAGGCTCCCAGGCGCGGAAGTAGTTTCCTCTGGAGAAATTCCAGGGATCGCTGGTGGAACATGTGTGTAACATATACTGTGTACAAGCGGCAGGGTTAAGTCATAGCATCTCGTCTTAAGTCACGACAAGGCACACGCTGATCCGCTACGACAAAACAGCAATGCAACGACTTAACCCCGGGACCCAGTATCATACAACATGGTATCATCTAAATACTGTATACATATATATATATGATCGAGAGACCTTTAGGTACCATTTTGTTCCGGTTAATTCTGATAATTTTTAGAGCCTTTTGGATAATTGAGAGGATTTGAAGAATTAAATGATTTAATCCTTTTAAT
>Ga0126342_10020583_pt1 | contig 11084 bp, 10 predicted proteins | sample Cyp1metagenome_FD_92528 | JGI IMG/M metagenome (GOLD analysis project Ga0126342, IMG submission 92528) | Coral microbial communities from Lord Howe Island, Old Settlement Bay, Australia - Cyphastrea 1 metagenome | ecosystem: Host-associated > Invertebrates > Cnidaria > Coral ...
ACTACTCTTCTCGTCTGCCTATAATACATCTTCAATATATTGTCTTGTAATTTAGTGTCTCCATACTAGCAACAGAAGACTTTGCTCGTCTACGCTCTCGGGCCATCCGTCGTCTAGTTTTTTCTGAATAAAGCACAATAGACAAACCAGTGTTGGATGGAGACAATGAAGCTCTCGGATATGTTTGACATGCTTTAGCTGCATCTTGCAATGTAGCCAGAGATGGTTTGATTTCTAAAGCCCATTGACAAAATGCAACCAATGGCGCTGTCTGAGAGTGAATGTCAGCAAATGGTGAATGTGGTTTCCTTCTCGTCATCATCGAAGTGGAAGAACCATCGTCGTCAGCTATCATTTGTGAAATTCGTTCTAAATCAAAATCAGTAAGACCCTTGTCCATTCGTGATCGCAATGTGTTGATAGTGGAACCATAATCAAATGTGTTGATGTCGATGTCACAGCTGCCGTCATCATCGCCAGTGAAATTTGCTGTTGATCCAGTTTCTCCTAACAATGTGGATTCCTAAATAACATAGAAATTATGATTCATCATCATCATTATCATTGTTTTATTGAGCTATGAGTCAGTTATGAGGTTTCGAGGATTTATGTAGTATAAGTTTTGCTAATTGCGCTACACTAGCAATATCTAGCTAACTGGCAACCTTGCAATCATGCAACCTCAATCACAAAACAACATTGAAATTTCAATTGAATATTGTAATTAAAAAAAGTATCATCAAACTGAACAATTTTAAAGCATAGTACATAGTACATCCTGCTAAAGAGTCTGATGTTGATATTGATAAATAAAATAATATGTCAATAAGTAACGGTAACTGGTAACGATACACTGACTATACTAACCATTATACTATTATACACTGGTAACTGATAACTGCAACTGTAACTATTATACTAACTATACTGACTATAACAATACCAATAACTAACCAATAACCAATTTAAAAGCAAAATAATAACAAATAAGAAACAAACTATAAATCAATCACCACTTGATCACCATGACCATCAACTATCAACCCATACACCAAAAAGATTTTGCATACAAGTATCGTACGGTTCGTTCTTCATCATCACCAATGTTTCCCATAACGCTTGAATGGTTCAATGCCGCTTCCAAAGTAGCTTCTTCTGGAGAAAGGCCTTGTGCTTCCAAAGCATCAATAGCTTGCATCATCGCATGACCTTGTCAGTAAAATGCAAACTGAAGTAATAGTAGAAGGACGTAGAAGGAAACAAACTAATAAACAATGACTCAAAAAGTAATAATCAATAATCGATCATATAAATTATTTTAATATAGTTGCTAAGTTCTAGATAGTCAACCGAAACACATAAGCAGTAAACAATCCTTTGAATATTATTTAGTCTATATATATGTGATTCCAATGACTATCATTATCTTAAAGATAGCTTTGCAATTGTAATTTTGTAAGTCTAATCAATTTCAATGAATCAACACATAATCGAATGTTTACCATCAGTTCCACACCACAATCATAACATATATAGTGACTGTAAAGCGAATAAACGAGCAACACAAATGATGTTGATTGTGATATCTAGGATCGAATCAATCAATTTGTGACAATACAGTAATGCAGCAGGCAATGCAGTAATAATGTTAAAGTTAATCATAACTGCAGCATGCAAACAATCAAAACAAAATATCAAATGCAAATGCAGCTAGGATTCAACTTCAGAGAACCACCCAGCCACCCAGCACTAGTACAAGCACCCAAGAATTTCCCAAGAATATAAGAATCCAAAGCACAAAAACAATACATAACAAAAACATGTTTGATATGTTTGTATGTATGTATGTGTTTGTAATGTTTGTCGTTGTATGACTGTGAGACTGTGATTAATCAAAACTTTAAATCATTAACAGCTGTACAAGTTGTAAGTTGTACTGGTTTTGAACATATAAAACACTAATACTAACGTGATTGATAAATACTCATTCTGATGATTGGATGATTCTTGGTTGTGATTAATTGAAAATTCAAACATTAGCAAAATACAATTCAATACAATTCAATACAATATTATAATTATAATTGTACATTGATGTTCAAATATTCAACCGACAGCAGATTCCTAACAAAGTTGACATACGAGATTATTGTACTTTGACCAAAAGTTACAAATACAATTACAATGTAAATCATTAGCTGTAGAAACATCAAAAGCCTCAAACCACTAAAGTTGCAAAGGTCAAACATTTTGTCTTAGTTCTCCGAGAAACTGTTTGTAATATTCAAAGTTTTCTCCTTGATAGCAGACTTCATACGCTTGGATTCTACAGAGTTGGTTTCCATTTCTTGTTGACGTAGCCGCAAAGTGCTAAGACCGCTTGTAGCGCTAGAGTCAAGATATTCTTCATCAGAAACATCTTGCTGATTGGCTGCGTCATCTGACAGCAATCTACTGGTTGCACCGGCAGCCAATGTAAACGAAGATTGATTTGGATCATATTCTTGGTGTGCAACAGCTTCTTCTCCTTCTGCCAAAAATGCAATACCTTCTTCAAAAATATTGTCAACCTCCGTAAGATCATTGTTATCATTATCATCATTACCTGAAGTTTCGTTGTCACCAGCGTCCTTGTCCCAGTCGTCGGCATCTGATGACTCAAATGATGAATCATGATCATCTTTGTTCTTTCGTTGTCCTCTTCTACCTCTACCTCTTCCACGACCCCGACCACAAGCACGAGCAGTATTGTTGTGTTTGTTGGCAGTATGTTCAATTCTTTTTTTGATCGCTTTTGAACATGTCAAAGGTAACGTGAATGCTGACCAACTTTGTTCGAGTTGATGGACCAACACAATTGGACTACGTTGATATTGATTTCCAACACCTTCTCCCTCTGCTATGGTAAATCCATGAAGTACAAGTGGACGAATGTATGGTGTTGTTTCATGTTCAATCTTATTGTCGATGTCGAATGGTTTGATCTGAGTCTTATCATACCATTCCTTGATGATTGCTTGGGATGTTGTGAAATTCCACGACGCAAAAATAACTGCGGCATCCTCATCATCTTCGATGTATTTGCAAATCAGCAGATAGCGATTGCTACGAACTTTGTCCACAACCAAATATATACCTTAGTCTTAGTTGAATCCCATCAACAAAAAAAATCAATAAACGAGTTTTGATATGTGAACCATTGTATTAATGAATATCATAATATCATAACCCCAAATCACAACATCACATGATAACATTTGGTTTCTACAACTAAATAAAGTCTTTCTGTTAATGATGATGATGATGATGATGATGGTGACGGTGATGTTGATGATGGCGATGTTGGCTATGATTCATTGGTTGACCGATTATTTTAATTGATGATGAGATTGGTTGATTGTTTGTTTGATTGGTTGATTGGTTGTTTGATTGTGTGTTTGTGATGTGCTTGATTGTTGGTGATATGATGATTTGATGATTTGATGTCAATGATGATGGTGTTGATGATTGGTGGATTGATTCAAAATCTTGATGTCTATAGTCTAGATGATTTTGTAAATGAATCAGATGCAGCTATACTCAAATACTAAGTAGTAAGTGTAAGTAAAATACTAAGTACTTAGTTTTAAGTTTAGTGAAACCAAACTAAGTTTCATAAACCAATGGTACAAACAATAACAAATACACCAAGTTCAATTTCAATAACAATAGTGATCATGTGATCAATGCATACATATAGCAAACACAGTTGATAGTTTAATCAAAACTAAATCAAGCCAAGCAACTGTCTCCATGATTCAATGATTCACCAATATGGAATGCAATATGTGCGAATTGAACTTCCTGTGCAACCAAAAGTTGATGTATTGCATCCATAGTCTTGAACCATTGAGTGTTCATAGACGCAGCCCAAATGTCACCAGCAGTGATGGTTTGTTCGTCATTTTCGTTGTCATCAAGAACCTCATCATCGTCATTGTTGTCCTGATGAGAAAACATTTATTTGATTTCTTCTGCTGCCTTTCCACTGAGTAACTCACGCAATATCTGTGCAACATCATCAGGAAGTTGTGGATCAGACCATCTGTCTGGTGATGCAAGTATTGGTTCCTTCTCCTTCCAGTATGCCAAACATTGATCCATAATCTGTTGAGCTCGTGGACGAACTTGTGACCACTTAGAACGACTTGCATCACCTATGCAAAATTTGATATTGGCCCGTGCTGCAACTAGATCCTGAGCGAGCGAGATAATGAAATGATAAAGTAAACAAAACAACAACCAAAAACAAATAACAACTAAGACTAATAACCTAATAGCCTTCCCAACACAAATTTAACAACCTGCCAATAAACTAACAACACTAACAATCAAACATAAACATAAATATAAATAATATATAAAAATAATAATCAAAAACATAAACAAGTAAATAAATGAAGAATAATAATCAAATTGTTATTGTTGATAAGTTGATAACAACATAAAGCCACCAAAACCAGCACCAAAAAAAAACTTGATCAAGGAAACAATTAACTTAACATTTTAACAATCAAAATAATAAAACATATTTGATTTATCAAGTTGATCAAGGGAAACAATCAAAATAAGAACAAAATGATCTATTTGCAACCCCATTGGCAAGATTGGCGTTGGGACACGATTCACCGAGCATGCTAAGCAACTTGTTGATGCGTTCATTTTCACGCACGTCAACCTTGATGTACTTTGCGCATAGGTATAACAAAGTGTATAGTTCCGATCCCAGCAGACCAGTCTCACTGGCGTCGACAAAGGTTTTGTAAAATAGTTTGTTTGCAAGAAGCTTGCGTGTAATCATGTCTGAAACACCAGTTTCACCCAAATGCAAAATTTCTTGTGCAATAAGTTTGCGAGTTTCACATTTTGTGTCCTTGTGGTTTTTGATTAGGCCAAATAATTTCAATGGCAGCTCAGTTGTCTGTTTCACTCGGCGTCGATAGAACTGTGATGCATTCTTGCATACCACACGAAATGTAATGTATTGTAGCCACACCGCTTCAGATATTGACAAGTTTTCAACAAATTCATTGTCCCAAGCTGTAAATAGCAATCTCCAGAACTCGATCATTGTCGCTTGACATCGGCCGTTCACCATCTGGCTCACCTTCCCATGTTCATCATGTGTTTGTTTTTTCTTTAGCCAATTGCTAAAGTGAATCAATGGTGCCCGTGTCATGTTCATTGCCTGCAAAATTGCCCAAAATAAGTCTTGTCCTGAAACTTCAAGTGCCTTTTTGCGCCACCGACCCATTTTCCGAGAATATTCTTTCGTCTCTTCCAAGCTGAGCTCATCAATTGTCGTTGCATCGTTTGGCAATTGTTTCTCCTGTGCGTCTGCAGTTGCAGTGCAATAGTGCAATATTGATAGACCAATTGATCAAGGTTAAATGAGCAACATGAACTGAACATATAGATATATAGTTATAGTTTATTTTGATTTTCAGTTGTAAGTTGCAAGTTTTGTTATGTTGTAGTTGCAGTTGTTTGTTAGTTAATATATTATTTTGTTTTGTTTGTTTAAATATAGTTTTATTTTTCAATTCTGTTAATTAAACAAATTGAATAATGATATTTGATGAATCATGAACTGATGAACTCTTGTTTATATAATGTTGCTTTGACTACTATGACTTACTATGACTGTTGGGATTCAACATAAATGAGTCAAAATGAGAATAAAATATATATAATTGAAGAATTGACTTGAATTGAATTATTGTATCAAACAATAATATTTTACATTCATATTAACTCATGCTGACTTACTTCACTTAACTTACTTTCTTACTTACTCGCTCACTGACTTATTGACTGATTGATTTATTTATTTAGTTGCTTACTTATTTACTTACTGATATACTTACATTTTACATACTTAGAATTATATTACATACTTACATACTTAAATACTTAAATACTTACATATGTAGATTGCATTACTTATTATATGTATTACATACTTACATACTTCCATACTTACTTACATATTTGCAATTGCACTGTCATTTACACTGTCACTTACATACTTACTTACAAACTTACATTCATACTTACTTACATACATACTTACTTACATACATACTTACTTACTAGTTCCTTACTTATTTGCATACCTTACCGTACCTGTTTACTTGTGTCATATGATGTTGCAATGTTGCATATGTTTTAATGTTTTATTTTATTGTTTGTTTAGTGATAGTGTTACTGTTACTGTGACTGTTACTATTACATATTACAATATGTTATGCGACATACCATAACACTACTACTACCACTACTACCACTACTACTACTACTACTACTACTACTACTACTACTACATTTACTATATATGTTTCATAAGACACATTCCATTGCATTGAGTTCATGCAATGCATATCGTAATACCTAATGCCTAATTGCCTTATACCCGCCCGACCGTATTTACTCGTTGATTTACCCACTCGGTAACTTACACACTTAATTTACATAGTACTACTACAGAGTACTAGTCTAGTACTTACGTGTTCTTATGTATTTAGTTTTTATTATTTGCTTTTACTTACTTCTTATGTTCTTTCTTTCTTATTTACTTTTATTCTTACTTTATTTTGTATTTGTTGTTTTACTTACTGACTTGACTTGACTTACTTACATTACAACTCAGGAATCAGGCAAAAACACTTGTGAATGACAACCTTATGTTTTTTTTTCTTGTACACTGTTGATATGGCTATGGTTTAAATAATACAAACATTTCACATTCACACAAGTGATAATTTGATAATTGAAACTAAAACAACACAAATAATAAGAAATCAATCAATAACGACAATTTGACAACTGACTAAATTAACAAAAACAAATTGAACTTTATCGTTGCAAATTCAAAATTCATTGAAGTGAACCAGTGAACCAGTGAACTTTATGAAGATAGTTCATAAACCATAGGACCATAGTTGTTCAGTAAACATGAAACATTCTACTAGAAACCAACCTCTGAATAATACTATAATTATTATATTGATGATTGATTGAATACTTGATTAAAGATTAATTAAGTAAATGAACCATTAATTTGATATTCATCATTATATATATATACATGATTTGTGCCAGCCTTGTTGTTATCCTCTTTCTCGAACTTTTCAGGTTTCATCTTTGATGCCAGTGCATTCTCCAGTGCTGCGTGTAGCCTGATTGAATCAACCAAACGACCAACAACAACAAGTCTAATCAACACACCGTAACCACAACAACAACTACTACTAGCACTAACAGTAACCAGTAACCGTATTTATAATACAGCAAAAGCACAAACAAATCCAAGAATCTTCTTCCCGCAAAGCAGCATACGGTCCTCGAAAGCATGTATTGATCCCCACCGCCCTGCAAGACATTTGGGAAACAAAGTCTTGGCACAAATAATTGCATCTTTCGTTCCATAAAGATCTTGCCACGCTCGAAAGAACTCCCTGCAATTGTCTCGCAAAACATTTGCGATCATAGCGCAGCTGGAAAAATATTTCCATCCCACTTCAAGTTGAACCAAATGTTCCTCAAGTTCCTTCAGTGATCCCAAGACACATAGATGAACAGCATGTTCAGAGCAGTCCATGCTGAAGAATAATGTACGTGATGATGTTGCATGAAATAGTTTGTGATGTATCTTCCTGGCTGCCACCTCATTGGGACCACAATCAGTGGTTTGCGCATATACTTGCCAACTTGATGACGATGATGATGTTTCTCTCCTAGTTCTGACCAATGATCCAACGGTCCAACCATTTACAGTAAAACTACGTAAATACATTCAAGAAAAAAACAAAAATAACAAAGCAATCTGATCATTAGTTTCATATGATTATAGGACTTGTAGAGCCACAGAATCCATAGAATCCTTAGAATCCATATGCTCAGCATCTCTTAAATAAACTAACTAATAAATTATAACAAAATAAATAACAACAAAACATAAGCAAAATTTAAGTCAAGTCCAGCTAGACAACTATACTAGTTTACTAGACAACTCGACAAACAATAGCTGACTAACAACCAAATTAACCATTGAACCATGAATAAGTCAACGTTATAATTGAAAATGACTAAGATTGATGAGTCAGTAAATCATCAAAATAACAATAACGAATACATAGAAAATATACTATCTGACAAGATACAAATCAAACCATGTAGGCAAACCAATTGATTTCATTTGCTTGAAATATAACGCAACAGTACCCAAGCCAGAGCCGTCAGAAATTCGCTGTACATCAGCTAGTCGTCTCAAATGATGACCAGATTCCATAGCTTTCTCCAATGAAGATGCATTTGTAGCAAAAAATGATTCAGTTTCCATTGCAGCAAGCTTCGATTTTCGCCAAATACCAGAATTGGTACCATCTTCACGAAAACAATGTATTGCCACCTGAAATTTGTCGTCGTTGTCGGTGTCGGAGTCTCCAGACTTGAAAGCATGTAACATATATTGATAAAATGCTTGTGAATGTGCTGCCAATGCTGCACCAGACTTGACTTCACATCTTGAAACAGTACAGCCTGCTATGTCCTGTAATATAATATGACCCAACAAGGAACATGCCACATTTCCAATGTTTCTTCGCAAAGCGATTGCCACTGTTCCCTGCGGAGTCAGCCATGATTTTGGTTTTGTACTAATTCGACTTGCATGAAAGTTGGAATTGAGATCATCCCTTACTTTGTTCATCGCAATTTCGTGATTCTCCTTAGTTTTTTCTGCCTGATCTTTCATCCTCCTGACTTTCTGCTGCAAAAGTTTCTTTTCTTTTTGTAAAGTTCTGATCACAAGAGATTGCTTTTCCAATATGGTTTGCATTTTTTTGTTTTTTTTTCGGATTGCCAGTATTGTCTCAGTCTCATGTTGAGGCTGTTGTGGCTGTTGTGTATCCTCAAAGTCATCAACATCAAAAATTTCACTATCCAAAGTTTGAGTATGTTGTTGTTCTTCTCCATCATGTAGCTCTGATCCCAATGTAGACCGGATTGACAAACTTGATCTCAATCTTTTTGGTTGGCTCGGTTGGCTTGCAGAACCAGCATCACCGTCACGTTTCAGAATCTGAACAATGTTTGTTTTGTAGCTATTCCAGTCAGACTCACCAAACTCAACACCCATTTGTGTCAGTAGTTCTGCAGCTGCATCAATAGTTGTCATCATTGATCCACTGATATGTTTTTGATATGAACCCAATGATGTTTCCATAAAGCCAGTGAAAATATTTCGAAGTTTGACTTTGTCAGATCCTTCATATTGTTGTTTCACATAGCTGAAAATAACTTCAAGTCCTTCATGTTGAAGAACAAGTTCGTTGTCGCCATGCAACTGAATAAAATATCCTTATACATTGTCACTGTAAAAATAAAAAACTCATCGTTTCCCAAATATTGATATAACAGTAAGAACAATCAATCATGGTGTTAAACACACACAAACACTGATAAGAAACAATAATAATTGATTCCAAGTATCGCAATTTCTGTCGAATTGGAAGCGGAAACATTGTGTCATTTGGCAGCTGCTCCGATGATCGAATTTAGCTTTGCATTGCAAAACAAAATAATGCATCATGAAGTTCGTTGCTTAGCCATTTATTATGGTTTTGTTCATGAAGTATGTTTATCATTTATATGTTGTTGTTGTGAATTACATACAGCATAATTGACTTATAGCATCATCTGTCAATTTCTGTCGATGTAACAGTTGCATACAACATGAATGACAATGCAACATATGCAAGTAGGATTGTAATTGTTTGATCTCATGATCTGAAAAGCAATTGGAACTAATCACTAAACTATTTTTTTTGATATGTTGTTTTTTGAATTCATGACTCATGGTTTGACCCATCACGCACATGAATATGTCTCAAAATAATTCGATTGAATCTGATTCGTTCCTCTGAATATTACTTTACATTGTGAATTTCAACAACATGAATATCATTATGTTCGTCCAAAACAAAATTAAGAACAATAAATTACTCTTATGTTCAGGTGATAAGGATCACAAACATAATGTCATAAAACCGCCAAGCCTAGCATAATCTATTTTTCAATCATAAATTATAGTAAGAAAACCACAAAAGTAATTGTTTAATTTATGTTTCAATCAAATCCCAATCAATAAATGATACAACATTAATGTTGAAAAAACATATGTGGATTCTGAACTGAATGTCACATTCACAATCGAAAAACGAAAACATTACTTGATATTTTTTTTTGATCAGAAATTATGTATGCTATTTAAAAAAACAACTTATATATTTTAGTATTGAGATTCGAACATTCACGCATACTCTATGTAACAATTTACAATTTTTAACAATGTTACAATATCATATTATATAATACTATATTGTACATATTATAATTTAATATATTATAATATATAGTTGTGTATAAATAAATATATAATATAATTTATGTATATTATATATATATTATATAAATATTGATATGCATATAATGTATATGTGAATATGTACATATGTATATATTTATATATGTATATATGTATATATGTATATATGTATATATGTATATATGTATATCATATGAACATTACGGGTCCATCATTTTGATACACTCGTTTGTGTTCTGTCAGAATCTGAAACCTTACATCTCCTGAAGAAACTGGGCTTCAACTCTTAAGCCATCTTGAAGGTCAGAAAATTTCTAGTATTTCTAGTAGGATTTCAGAAGGGACGTTTCGGCCCCCGAAAACCTATTATTGTGATTGATTTTGCGTCATGTTCGGCACGAAATTAGGTGGTGTTTGCTGTTTCGGCTGTGTTTTAAAACAGGTGTCTGGCTGCTGGTTTCTTGCTATTATAGGCAGCAGCAGCAGTCAAAATTAGAGATCAAAATTGGACAAAATTGGAAAATTGGATTTCTATGTAGGATTTCAGAAGGGACGTTTCGGCCCCCGAAAACCTATTATTGTGATTGATTTTGCGTCATGTTCGGCACGAAATTAGGTGGTGTTTTGCTGTTTCGGCTGTGTTTTAAAAAAGGTGCCT
>Ga0126342_10020584_pt1:0-7500 | contig 11084 bp, 12 predicted proteins | sample Cyp1metagenome_FD_92528 | JGI IMG/M metagenome (GOLD analysis project Ga0126342, IMG submission 92528) | Coral microbial communities from Lord Howe Island, Old Settlement Bay, Australia - Cyphastrea 1 metagenome | ecosystem: Host-associated > Invertebrates > Cnidaria > Coral ...
CACGTCCAAAGTGCTGCGCCTGCCACGAAAAATGCAACACATCTTCTGAAAACGTCGCAAAAGTATTGCGCCTGCCACACAAAACGACTTTCGACACGTTACAAACACGTCTGAATGTCACGAAGCGCAACGCCTGCCACGCGAAACGAAGCAACGAGACGTTTGAAACCTACAAAAAGCACCCCTCCTGCAGAACTTACCATAGGCACGGCCATATAGCAATCGCGCGGACGGTTGCGGACGGTTGCGAACGGTTGCGGACGGTTGCGACCGTGAACGCAACGTCAAGCGAACACACCCTCAACCCCCAGACCCCCAGAGTGAAACGGGAACCCTTGCTACGCATTCGGGAAAAATCCCATCGCCCATCCCATCATTCTGGTTGGTTGATAGGAATCCTACTGTGGTTTAAAAAAGGCCACCCAAAAACCAGGTCATATAACCTCCTACAATGATCAATGTACAGCCGTGTTTTTACTGGCTCACATGAAGTGTCCTCCACACTGGGCCGGAGAATGCGCTCAAGAAAACTCCAAGTCGATCCTCTGACCCAAGAACTTCTGAAAGACTTTGGCTGCACTGCAATCCTTCGTGCTGCACGTGAGCGCCTTCTCCAAAACCGTTCTTGTGCGGAATAAAAACAAAATGCCCAGAAGTAATGCTTCACAAAGTTCAAAAAAAGGATGAATAATTTCATGGCGAACTCTGGAAAGGCTTCTCGGGGACCAAATTTGGAGAAGATGCCAGATCCATCGCTTGCCCCAGCACTGGGCATCCAAAAATCGGTGCACCACTAAATACACCAGACATTCCAAAAAGGAAAAAGCACATGCGACAGCCATACCAGCTGAACCACTCGACAGTTTCCGAACCCTGAGCAAGTATGCGCAGCAAGTATGCGGTTGGGAGTTTGTTGTCTTGGCATAAGACGTGCGCAATCTGATCAGCTGTAACGCGGTGCGTCAACACGTTTGAGAAGCTCTAAGATCATGTTGCAGTGGCTCACAGGAGATATTGCCAAGTATGAAGTCTTCACAGTCTTCCCGTTCATTTGTCCTTCTAACAAGTTCACGTGGAACGGCGCGCTCTGATCCTTTGCCTGCAATATGCCTGCCCCTCAGATAGGAAGTCCCTCTCTCACATGCCGGGATCCTACAGGCATCAAGGGATGATCCAAGCCACTACTTGATTGACTTCTTTCATCTTTGATGGCAAAGACCAAAGGGGACCAACAAGGCAACGCCTTTTGGCCTACAGTGTAGGCGTTCCCAAAAAGGCGCTCCGTTCCCGAACCATATCAAAACCATATCAAAATCACATCCAAAACATTCCAAAACCATATCCAAACCAAAACCCAAACCATATCAAAAACAGAACAGAACCATATCGAATCATAACCCCAAATTCAAAGCGTATCAAATTCATATCCTGAAACCGTATCAAAAACCATGTTAAAATCGTTAAAAAAATCCTGAATTTGGCATCCTAGAGGGATTCCGGAGTTATAAGCCTACACACCACCTCACTATGGCATCTATGGCGAGCTTGAGGCGGCCTGCCAAGAACTCATTAGATGATTAAGGGACACGGCCTACAATATGCTATGGTGTGATACGATATGATATGATATGATATGATCGAAGGAAGTTTAGAAGTCAAACTTCCGACAATATGGACAGATGAAAAGCAGAGCAGGGCAGAGGCAGAGAGAAGAGAAAGATTAGAAGAGAGAAGATTAGAGAAGAGAAAGAGTCAGAAGAAAGAAGATGCAGATTCGCGAAAAGGTAGGAAAGTCGCGAAACACTGTGTTTTTCCAGTGATTTGTGGCTCCGGAGGGTCGAAAAGTAGCTTGCTAAAGCGGCGGGTGCGGAGCCAGCTGGCCAGATGAGAGATGAAAAATTGCACGCCGTTGTGGCGCGAAGCACATTACGAAGTCAAAATGTACAAAGCACACCATTCTCGGACCACTTTTGGACGCCGTCGTGGCGCGAAGCACATTTCCAAGTCAAAATGTACAAAGCACACCACGTTCGGACCATTTTTGGAAGTTGAGATGTCGAAAAAGTGCACGCCGTTGTGTCGCGAAGCACATTTCGAAGTGAAAATGTACAAAGCACCACATGTTCGCGCCACTTTTGGAGGTTCAGATGTCGTTCCGCGTGCCAGGTGCAAGGGATTGTCGATCTTGTCAAAAGTGAACAAAACGTGAGGGTTTTGTGGCATTGTCAACTACAACCACCACTACACCATACTACACTCCCATACACTACACTACAACTACAACTACACCTTCACTACATTCTACACTACACTCCACTACACCCACTGCACTCCACTACACTACACTCAATTACACTCAATTACTCTCAATTACACTCCACTACATTACACTACACTACACTCCACTCCACGACACTACATTACACTACACTCCACAACACTACCACTACAACTACATTACACTACACTACACTCCACAACACGCCACTACACTAAATTACACGACACTACACTACATTATACTACACTGCACTCCACTACACTACACTACCTTCCACTACACTTCACTATATTATACTACACTACACTCAACTACACTACAACTACAACTACACTACACTGCACTCCACTACACTCCACTACACTAAATTACACTACACTACACTGCATTACACTCCACTACACTACACTACATTACACTACACTACACTACCTTCCACTACACTTCACTACATTACACTACACTACACTCCACTACACTACACTACACTGCACTCCACTACACTACACTACCTTCCACTACACTTCACTACATTACACTACACTACACTCAACTACACTACAACTACAACTACAACTACAACTACAACTACAACTACACTCTACTACAATCCACTACACTAAACTACACTACACTACATTACACTACACTACATTTCACTACACTCCACTACGCAACAGTACATTACACTACACTACATTTCACTACACTCCACTACGCTACACTACATTACACTACACAACATTACACTGAATGACACTGCACCACAGATAGACAGGTAGGCAGATAGACAGATAGATAGATAGACAGATAGACAGGTAGACAGCTAGACAGATAGACAGATGAAAGAGAGAGAGAGAGAGATAGAGAGAGAGAGAGATAGATAGATAGATAGATCGATAGATAGATAGATAGATACATAGATAGATAGATAGATAGGTAGGTAGGTAGGTAGGTAGGTAGGTAGATAGATAGTCAGAGAAAGAGAGAGAAAGAGAGGAGACCTCAACCACCTTTCGGTCCATCAGTGGCTTCGCCCTGCCATCCCTGATTCACAACAACCAACCTCTCCTATAGGTTTCCTATTTTTGAAACTTCCGCCACCGCCTTGTGCGGTACTACTGGTTTGGAGAATACCTTGGGTACTTCTTAGAATATTCCGCAATCCACTTACCATGTTAGGCCTCTGGTATCAAAACCGGTGCTAAAGAAGAAGTTCGTCGCGCATGTTTTTCACTCCCTCAAGCCCTGGGCCCTCAGTCCTCAAGCGCTGCACTGGGAGGCCGTCCTGCAGCTATGTTGAAATGACGCTTGGCAAGACCGCAATTCTCATCCTTGGACAGCGCCAGGAAATACACCTGCCAGGCTCATAAATTCAACTGATGGAATTCATTGAACTTACGGGTAGCTCGAGATGTGAAACGTAAAATGCTGTTGGCAGCACGCGTCATCGAGTTGAGGAGTAATGCGCACTGAATGCGGTGCACGTCCGCTGGTATCTTTTCCACTTCTCCAAAACGGAAGCTGGTGTTGCAAGATATGAGCTTGAAGTCTTGTGCACACGCGCGTCTCTAGAAAGGTAGGTGGCCCAAGCGTTTGCGCAGCTTCCTGGTCCATGCTCAGAAAATTGCAAGTTCCCCTTTGCTTCCTGAGAAATTATAGTAGTCCGCCATTCCCACCAACATGTCGCACCTGCTCGGTCAGCTCTGGGTCGTCGAAAATCCCATCCATCTCCTGCAAGGCCCCAGCTTCACACGTTTTGATTGGAAACTCTGAAACTCCTGAACCAAAACCCTGAACCAAACTCGACACCACGCAGGGTGCCTGTGCTGTCTTCAAGCGTCGCACGCGGCCACGGCCTGAACAAATGAAGCTTGCTCCGCGGGGAAAGCCGCATGTGCCGCATGTTCGTCAAAAGGCAACAGAACAAACATGAAGAAACAAAAGGATGCTGACACTGGTACCGAGTGGTCACAATGTAGCACTCAACAGAGCACTGTGCAAATCGTTTCCTCTGCAAGCAATGAGTCTACTGATAGAAATCAGTCCGGCTGACAGTGTTTCGAGCTGCACCGCGCTGCATGCCTTGCCTTTGCCAGTAGTTGCATCATTGTGCTCAAACACCTCCATATTCCTCAGTACTTACTGACGAAAACTGGCACACTTGATTGTGTTCACTTACATGAAGGCCTATGATCACCTGAGCTGCAACAGTGCAAAGAAAGCGGACAGTAGCCGAAACCTATGTTCCAAAGGTCGGGCTTCGGGCTTTGTGAAGCGATTTCATTTTATGGTTCATAGTTATGTGAAAATCATTGCAATTGTATCAGCTTGTCAGCCTGTCAGCCCCACTCTCTTCGAAGTATCGAACCCAAATTTGGCTTCTCAGTTGACAAATTCCAGGTCACGTTGGCCTGATCCCCTGGCTTCCCTGAACCAGGTCCTGCTCATTATATGGCTTATTCAGCTATGTGGTCTTGCACAAGGCAAAAGAACCGACCTGATATAGCCTAGGCCATCTACACCAAAGCATGCTCTGCGCACAACTTGGTCACCTTAGATGACTGGGGTTGGTTTCTCTCAAGATGATGAAAGATGATGAAAGCATCAAAGGCTGACGCTTGTTCGTCGGGTGAGCTAAAATGCGGAAGTCTTTTTCCGGATGCAGCTTGACCCGATCCAAGCTGAAGAAACCAAGTGCTACAAGCTCCAAGGCGGTAGTCAATAATCCGGAAGCAAGTTCAGACCAAGAGATTTAGGTTTGGCATCAAGCAAACAGTGTCACAACTACTTTCGGTCAGCTGAATATTCCTGAATCTAGAATGTGTAGAAGCCCTCTCTGAGGCTGAACTCGTGCACAGGTGCCGCATCCCACTAAGGGAGTGAAAGGTTTGAAAGAATCTCAGCAGAAGCAATCCCGGCTTTCATAGAACAGCCGGGTGTGCCAAAGTGCCTTCACAGTAGCGTCTTGGCTGTCCTTGTGTGCATAGGGCCGGAGCAACATAGGGTGACGAGGTTGGAAAATGCAAGGGCGGGCAACTGCGCTATGGCCCCATGGTCCTCCTTATCAATCTTAGCTCTATTAGAGTCTCTCTTTGCCAACGCTTTGAATTGTCTGAAGAATAGAGTGCTGCCCCCCGTGAATCAGGCAAGGTTCAGCGAATCGAAGACGTCTGCTCAGAAACTGCGTGTTTAAGAATGTCTGCTTGCCAAACTATCAAAATGCTGATGTGTTTGGAGGGCTCGAGTTTCGGTGGCAGAACAAGCAGCAGCTGCATGGAATACCAAAAGGCACTTTGATCTGATAGGCAACTGTGGCAGCGTGATGTCTTTGATCTAAATAAAAATAATAAAATAACAGCAACAACAACAACAACAACAACAACAACAACAACAACAACAACAACAACAACAACAACAACAACAACAACAACAACCGCAACAACAACAACAACAACAACAGCAGCAGCAACAACAACAACCATAAAAATAATAACAGCAACAATAATAATAACAACAAAAATAACAACAAAAATAACAACAAAAATAACAACAAAAATAACAACAAAAATAACAACAACAACAACAACAACAACAACAACAACAACAGCAACAACAACAACAACAGCAACAACAAACAATAATAATAATAATAACAATAATAATAATAAGCAGAAAGAAGGATCGCTGTTGGAAAGCGGATTCACAAGTTCATGTCAGAAAGTTCATACTGAAGCAACAAGTGGATCTGGGATGGCCCTCTTCCTGAAAGTTTGACCCGTTCCTGTATATGCTGAAGCTGGCTCCTCGAACACTCTAGGCTTCCTGTGCAATGCCAAGATAACACAAGAATGACAGCGGCTGGCCAACCGTATTTGCTAGTTTAGCTGCATCCGTACTAACCTGGAACTAGCTTCATCCAACAGCTTACGAAGCTGCTCATGCTGTTGTTGCTGACAGCACGCCGCCGTTGCCACCGCCATCACTGCACCATCGCTTTGCGCCCGACCTGGTATGGAATCGCATCACGAGACTGACACCATTGCTTCGCTGCCCATCATGATTTCATGACAAGAAAACAAACACCTGTCTGACTTGGCTAGGAGTCTGGAAGTTTCTCACGCACCTCAGGAACCTAAACCACACGCATCAAAAAATCAAATGTCAATCGCTCACTGATTTCGTCATTGGCCGTTTGAAAGTGGGAACCTGCCAGCAAGCTCAATACACTAGTAATGTTACCACACTTCAAATACTTCACTCAAGAACATATTCTACCTCACAGAGTTTTGGTCACCTAAAGTCCCAAGTCTCCGATTGCAAGTCAGTCTGAGGAATTTAACATCAGGCTAAACGCCAGTGACAGCCACATTTCGTGTCAAGGCGAAAGCTCCTACATCCCCACTGCAAAAACAATGAGAAAAAGCATCGTCAAGAGCGCCTTGCATTTTATCCAGAAGATGCACAGTAGCTTTCCACCCACCAGCAACAGCAGCTTCTAGGGCTACGCTCTCCACCACCAAAGGCAGCTCAACATTGGTGCCTTTGTAGAGAAAGGTCAGCAGCAAATCTGAGTTTTGTTCCTTTTCAGGTTGAACAATGAGTGAAGACGAAGCATCTTCCTGAATGATCCGATTTATATGCAATGAACCATCCTCAAGAGGTGCACTGTCCGGGTGGCTAAGCCTCCTGAATTGTCCGAGTCATCCGAGGTGTTGTCGCTCAATGAAGTGCTCTGAAGGGGTCAGGTTGCCGATTAAATTCTGCGTCACTTGTGCTTGACTTGTACTTTACCCCCGCTCAACCATGCTGAGCTATGCTCGCTAAGCTCAACTCTCCTCGACTTCCAAAAGCACAACAAAACTGAGAAAAAACAAATAAGTTAAGGCACTGAAACAAGATAGGTTTTTACATGTTTTTACAGTCTACGTCTTTTTCAGTGAAGCGGCACTGCATCACCTGCATGAGCTGCAGGGGCCAGTGCCATTGATGACCTCATAGGCATGCCGCGCGGAAAAATCAAGAACCTCAAGGGGCACATAAGGGGCACAAGGTATTTGAATATCTCGGTGATGTCAAGGCATCATTATTTGTTGCAAGAGGTTGATATTCATTGATATTGCATTCCAATGTCCAAAGACAATCCTAGAAACATTGGGTCGGTGGTGGTGTACTCCGCTCGTCAAGAGCTCATTCGGTGTATATATTTGAAACTGACT
>Ga0126342_10020585_pt1 | contig 11084 bp, 12 predicted proteins | sample Cyp1metagenome_FD_92528 | JGI IMG/M metagenome (GOLD analysis project Ga0126342, IMG submission 92528) | Coral microbial communities from Lord Howe Island, Old Settlement Bay, Australia - Cyphastrea 1 metagenome | ecosystem: Host-associated > Invertebrates > Cnidaria > Coral ...
TATGCACATACATATGCACATACATATGCACATACATATGCACATACATATGCACATACATATGCACATACATATGCACATACATATGCACATACATATGCACATACATATGCACATACATACACATTACATTACATTGCATTACATTACATTACATTAGATTAGATTGCATTACATTACGTTACATTAAGTTACATTACATTACATTACATATGCCCTTGGCCACAGGTATATATATATTTCCACGATATCATATCCGCTTAGTTTGTTTGCAGTTTAAAGGTTTTCTGCCCCCTTTTTTGGTTCCACCAAGTTACCAGGAAAGCAGCAATCACCTGGCCACCGTGGAGGAACGTTTAGAGGTGTGAAGACTTTGGTCCAGTGGCGTTGGTTTATAGCAACCCCAAAAAGGACAGAAAAACGAAATCCTACTGAACCAGTGATAAATCACATTTTCATTTTTTTTTGGGGGAGTTACTATAACAATGTTTTTTTTCTTGAATGGGGATTTTACAAGCCAGAAGATGGGAGTTCGCTAGCAAGAGTGAGATGTGACTTTAAAGACCTGGGATTTTAAATGATTTTGTTAACGAGAAGCAAACATTTGCTGAAGTGGGAGTATGATCTGAGAGAAATTGGGACATCAACCAATGGAAATACGAACGACAAGACGTAACTCGGTGGTTTCAAACATATATGGCTTCCCCACATGCAGGATTGGGACTCTGTGGGTTGGAGCAGCTTTGCCCATCGGTCCAGCTTATGAGACATGTGGGTTTTGCCCATAAAATGGGGTACAGTACACCATGGTATACACCCCAAAATATTGGGGAGTCAGTCATTCTATTCCCCATGAATGGGAACATTTTGATCCAGCACCACAACTGACTGAAATGGTGCCTTGTTTTGAGGGGTTTGTGCCAGCTCAGGAATTGTTTTCTTAAGCTAGAGGTTTCCAATCCACAGGGGTACCCTCAAATCATCCATTTTATTTTGGTATATTCCATTATAAACCATCCAGCTATTGGGGTACCCCCATTTATGGAAACCTCCTTGGTGTTGTGGCCTGAGTCATCTGGGAGCGACAGGTGGGGAGAAGCGTACCAGGCTCGAGGATTTCTGAGGGTGAGTTTGAAAGCATCAAATCCGAAAGTTAGAAGTATTAGTTGTAGAACCATTAGTTGAACTATTGGTTGAAGAACTATTAGTTGACTAGTTGTAGAACTATTAGTTGACCATTTTCCCATGAATCAGTCCATTAGTTCACCATTTCTGGCGCCTAAAAAAATTCCGCTGGTGGTCTGGCATCTCACCAGGTCTCGACACTGGACCTGGAAGTGGAGCTCCTGTGACGTTCCCAGCAGGATATTTCTGGAGGTTTCCTGAGTCAGAAAGGGCTACCCCTATGGATTCCATCCGTAAAAAAAGATGGGATTTTCCCTTAAAAAGCGATAAATGACGATAAATGGGTACCCCCATTTATGATATTTATGGAAACCCAACAAAAATCCCAAATATGGGTTATTTGCTCGTCACATCCCATCCATATACTTAGGGATGTATTCCAAATTCAATTGGTCCCAGAACATCTACTGGAAATGGTTTGATCTTAGTCAACCCAACAAAACCAGGAAACCCACGAGTGTTCGTATATCTCGGGAGACGTGTTGCAAGGATCGTAAATACCAATCATTCAATATCATGTTTGAATGTTGGGATGCTCAGGTTGGTATAGAGCCCTTGACTTTTGAGAATAACAAAGAGAAACAACTTGCAAAGCACTCTTCGATTCTTATCACCAGTGCGCTGCTGTGCGTGACCATGGGGATTTGACTGACACCTTTCGGATGCAGTCCCTTGATACTTCTGGTACAGAGACACTTGTTTTTTTTTTTTTAATGTAGCAAATGATGGATAGCGAAGGTATACATTGATGGCATGGATGGCATAGAAGTATATCATGACGGTTGAATCGGCATATCTTCAACTGACATTGCTGCAATGAGGTTAATAGCCTTCCAATCCCCAGTCCGGCCGGGCCGGCCGGGCCACCCTGGTGATCTGGAGCGACAGGTTGTGGCCGAAAACAGGTGGAACCAGACTTTGCTGGACCTATTCACTGACCGAAAGACCGAAACCTATCGGAACCATTGGAAAACCTTTGATTCTTACAGAGCTGGGTTTTTCCGATGCCACCAACATTCAAGTTGGTTTTCACCCCCAGGAGGGTGACCGGGTCGCCTGAGGTCGGGAGTGGCCATCCGTAGGGGACCTAAGATTCCGTGAATTTCAGGATGCTTTGTGGGTTTCATGGTTTCATGCACCACAGGATGGGTCAAAACCCAACGGGTTACCTGGCTTTGAAAACCGAAGTAGCTGGTTGTTACGGATGTTGTCCCCTCATTCCGATGGTCACTAATGATTCATCACGAATTGAACTGAAGTTGCATCTTCTTTTCCGTCAAACAGCAGAGTCCTATCAACCTCTTTCAAATTATATAATGAGAATGCAAACAGCGGCATGTATGGTGGTGATGATGATGATGATGACGACGACGACGACGAAGAAGAAGAAGAAGAAGAAGAAGATGAAAGCGGGAACGCTAATCCTGCTCGAGCACTTGGTGGCCAGGTTGGACTGGATTTTCTCAGACTTCTCAGATGGAAGAAACGAAGAAACTGCCAACATCTTCTGCTCTGACACCTTGCAAGGTTCTCACTGGATTCTGCCAGAACGGTCAACTCAGACTGCCGGGGGACCCAGTGTCAGGATCAAGGCGCAGCGCGAAGCGGGTCACAACCTATCCACCAAATTCACCAGAACTTTCCACCGTGGAATCATTGTAAGGATTTTCCGAGTGTGATTCAGGGATCGTTGAAAGGATGACGCGTTTTTTGGTTGTGACCAAGGGACCAAGGGGTTGCCACAGTGTCTTTGCAGGCGTTGAAGGGATCTTGGCCGAGCTAAAAGTGGAGGTGCGACGGAATTTTCAAGAGCAAAATGAGGAAAACACAAAAAAGGACTGAAGTCAACACAACAAAAACATGCGGAAACAACATTCTCAAGAAGGAAGCTTGACCCACATGCTACCTAACTTGGAGATACAGTAAGGAATCATGCAAGTTCATAGACAATCTGGTCCCAACCGCATCTTTTTGCGCCCAAGACGCTTCTAATACTCTGACTAAACAAACGACACGCCGAAAAAGAATCAACGCAAAATGCTACTTTCACAGATTTGCACTTTGACAACCCTCCATATGAATCATTCATGATCCTTCTCTCAATCCATGATCATTCATGATCCTTCTCTCTCCTCACGGCTTTGTGGCCAGACAGGACAGTGGCAACGGTCCATGATGCCAAAGGGGCCAGCGATTGAGTCGGCGACGTGTGGAAGACACAGAGGTTGAGCCATCAGATGGACATCCAGTGGTTTTTATTATCCGGATTGCCAACAGCGAAACCAATGTCCATGAGGCATCAAAAAGGAGATGGTTTTCAGTAGATTTCAGTAGATCAACTCAGAATTTCTAGATTTTCTAGATCATTTTAAATGCGTTTACTTAGTTCTTTTTCATATCCTTGGTTCCTGCTCGACAATTTACGACCTTTTTTTTGTCAGATCCTACAGCTCAGCATCTCAAGGCCAGTGCAACACCTCTGCGTTTTCTGTCTGAGAAGTGATCTCAGATTGTATGCAGATGGGAGGTGAAACAGCCTCTGATTTGCGCAGTATGTTTATATATTGCAAGTTTGAAGCACGCTTAAAGCGTGACAATCATTGTTGAAAGTTGGGATGGTACTGGTGGCAGCAAAGCCGCTACTGGCTCCAGCCTTGTGTATAAGGTAGTGTGCACGTAGTCATTTTGAGATATTGAAGGAAAGATGTGCACTTTGATGGACATGCAGCATTCCAGGCTGTGCGCGTTATCATGAGAACATCATTTTAATTACAGTATCATTTCTTCTCATATATGGACGTGTCTGAAAATAGGTCTAACCGTTAGAGTCTAACCCCCAAATGTCCATTGTGATACGGACAATTATGATAAACTATGGGATTTTGGGGTCTTCCCTTAAATTGTCAGACCATATCAATGTGTTGGGTATATCTCCACTATATCCTGTGGAGATGTCGATCCGTCCGCCATGGGCTCGAGAGGCGGCTTTGGCAGCTTGCCCCGCTATTTTCCACCTTACCCGTTTCGCGGGCAGCTGCCAACCACGGAACCAAGGAACAACCAAGGAACAAATCAGAGGGTGGTTGTGGATGTGACGAAACTCTTGTGTTCAAACAGTTGTTTCTCATATCTAGTCGCAGTTGGACAACTGGCATTTCAGGCAGATATTTGGCCTTGACAAACAGTTTGGCAACCTCGACAGATTCAATTCAAGGAAGTCCAGTGTTGGCAGCTGAGTATACCGTCAGCCTCCACGGTTTTTCTCAGGCGGGACGAGTTATGCCGCTGCTGTTATTCTTTCCCCATTTGGAAGATGTCTTCGCTGATGCTTCTGATAGTTTTTTGAAAAATCCTTTCGAAATCGTTAAAGGCATCGAAGCTCAAACAAATGCACCGCAGCGTCGGGGACCTCGGAACGCACCAACAGAGATTTGGGAATACTTGGAATGTCACTAGGTGCTTGCAAATGTGCAAGACTCGAGTACTTCTTTGGGTTCATCTTATTTTTTTTTCCCTTCCTTTTTGTTGATACCGCACTGAACATTGAGACATTGAGTGCATAGATGCCGGCTTTTTTTGAACTCACGCAAACAACAATGTGATCTGCCCCAGAACTTCTGCCATTTTAGTCTTGGGGTTTACAGTATCCACAGCATGCAATAGAAAGCAGCAAAAACTGAAGTTGGATTGCATGAAGCAGATGTAAATGGGGTTACAATGACCCATACTATGGAATGACGTGACTATGGGCATATGGCTATGGATCAATACCTACAATGCCTTTTTTAAGGGAGCAATTTTGATGTGAACTAAGGGGTTCAACCAGAGTGAACTAACCCGTAGCCAAAATCTTACCCTAGGGTAAGCTACAGTAGATGTGGAAAACCTATGGTTTTTCTAGGAAAATCATCGATTTTTTTGGTAGATTTTCCACCTCGAGTTTATCCTAGGAAAATGGTAATCTTTCTGAGGTCATGCACCCACTGCTGATGCTGTTTGCCGGGCTTGCCACTGCAGAGGAGCGGCCAACTAACAGAGATCTGCCAGTTATGGCTATTTTCACAGGAAAATTGATGATGAACCATCATTATTTTTTGGGAGAGATATAGGCATAGCTGCATAACTGTTATATATGGTATATAATATGAAGTATCATCTGTTTTTCTCTCTAACTTTTCAACAAAAACAGATCAAATCAATATACACGTAACTGGGTTGAGGATGTAATGTCAACCCTTGACTAATAAATCCTGGCTAATAAATTACTCTACTGTATGTTCTGGCTGTCTTGCATCTCGTGCTAGACACACATGGTAGACCGCCTTTCTGATCCAAGACGTGGTGCTGTCAATTACAACAACTTCTTAGAATAGGTTGAAGTGATGTTTTTTTGTTGGTAAGACTCTAAGACTTGATACAATGATAGGAGATGCGGACTTTGGTAAGACTGATAAGACCTTTGGTTTCCTGCACGACCTTCCTTGGTTTCACAGGAGGGGTGCGAGGCAATGAGCAAAACCTCGAGGAGCGAAGCTTCAGCTGTTGTGGTAACCATGGCTGTGGGGGAATCCTATTTTTTCAATTGAAAAAGACTGGAAATTCACCATTTGTTCCTCTTGGGCCTAGTTGTACATGATGGAATTTGAGTTCCAGGTCAGTGAGGACTACTCTTCTGGATGGTCCGCATGGTGAAGGAACCTGTCGCGCCAGGAGTTTAGCCATGGTTCAGACGCGTCATCACTTAACCGCCAACGAGTACTGAGCTGAGTTCAGTTCCGTGTTTGCCTAGAACTGGATGGGACAATTTACCCTCTGGTAAACTAACATAACTATGGAAAATCACAATTTTCAATGGGAAAATCCACTATTTCTATGGTCATTTTCAATAGCTACGTTAAACTACCAGAGGGTACAGGAAACCTCCATATTTTCCGGGAAAAACCAAGGTTTTTCAGGGAAAAACCATGTTTTTACAGGGACAAAACAGGGTTTTTGAGGGAAAAACCAGGGTTTTTTTCCGGGAAAAACCATGTTTTTTCCGGGAAAAACCAGGGTTTTTCCGGGAAAAACCAGGGTTTTTCAGGGAAAAACCAATGTTTTTTCCGGGAAAAACCCAGGGTTCTTTGCAGATTCGTTCCCTTTGTTAAAGATCCAATGAGGTCGATCCACGGGGTTGAGGAGGACCTGAGTTCACCCCATGCACTTTGTTGGGAGGATTACCCGGCCTGGTAGGCCTGGTAAACATACAAAAACCTATGGACAATCAGCATTTTTAATGGGAAAACTCACTATTTCAATGGCAATGTTTTTAATATATAGCTATGTTATGCTATGTTAAATTACCAGAGGGCAACCCCCCCAATTGATGGTCATTCAGTTGGGAAACTGGTGACCAACATAGATCAACCATGAAATTTCCGAGATTTTAATCTGCGTTAGCAGATTTTCAGACATTTTCAGACAATGACACAGGAGAGGGTATTAATGAGGATGGTTGCAATCCTTTTTTTGGATGTGATACCTTTGTGGTATATCGACAGGATGTAAATGGTCGCCTGGGAGCGGCAGGAACCAGTGAAAAGCAACAAGAGCAACCAGAGCCACAATGAAAGCAGTCCCTTGGCTGAAAGACAGCCAAGTTTGCCGGGAAAAAAGAAGACTGAGTTTGGAACATTTTGGAACTACTTCATGGCCACATGGCCAGGTTGTCAGCAGGTAAACCGGATTCTGGCAGCTTTCGGTTGTGGTTCACATGCCATCCCTGGGCTGAGGTCATGGCACTTGGATAGGCAAAGCGTGGCAGAAAGTAGAGATACCTGGCATTGAAAATTCAAAACTGGGTGGCAATGGTACTGGGACCCCAGTTGCAGAAGTTGGATCAGGTTGGATCCATGGTCAGGGCACAACGATAGGTAGTTTTCTAACAAACTATGGCTGCAACTAATGATTAACTAATGGAACTTCCGAGGGTTTTTGAAGCTCCGGGAGCTTTGCCGCCCAGGAATGCCACTGCTTCAGAGACTCGGACTGAAACTGCAGGTATGGTACATATAATATCCGGTGCCAAATGAATTGATTGGAGTGGCGAATTTCCTATCATCTTACCCAAATCATCTTGCCTCATAAGAGGTGTTTTGGAAATTTGGACTTTCCGTTGGTACGTCTTTCGCGAGTTTGAGGTTGCCCATGCAGTTTCAGAGGTGCAGCAGCTTGGAGTGGTCTGAGGAGGGGTTGCTAGTCCCAATAGAGTTCGTTAACTACAAAGAATCCAAAGATCAGCATATGAAGGTTTCCTAAAATGGGGGTACCTCCAAATCATCCATTTTAATAGGATTTTCCATTATAAACCATCCATTTTGGGATATCCACATTTATGGAAATGCCTCACATTAATCGTCCCTGCTTTTTGCAGGTCGGTCAAGAAGCTTGGAATGGCACCAAAGAAGCTTGGAATAGCACAAAAGGCAGGGAACACTTTTTGCAGTTGAAAAAAGCGCTGAGATAGAACCAAAGAAACTGTGGGGTCTGTGTGGAAGGCGTGGGTCTAAGGCACGTCTTTTGCCAAGGCACGCCGTAAAACGGTAAAACCGTAAAATGGTAAATTCCATTGTTCCCGAGAAACGCCCCGTAAAACGGTAAATTCGTAAATTTACGATCTGAGCGTGCGGCTCTCGGAGCGTAAAGCCGTAAATTTGGTAAATTTGCAAAATTTACCGTAAACAAAATTTACCGTAAACCCGTAAAACTGTAAATTGGTAAATTTGGTGCGCTAAGCAAACTTGTAATTTCCCAATTTCAAGGGGATAAGTGCCAGTGCATTGTTGTAAAATGGTAAATGCGTAAAGGCGTTAATGTATCAATGTACTGGAGCGTGAGGAGGAAGAGGCGGTAAAACCGTAAAACGGCAAATTCGTAAGTAAAGTTATACCATGATACTACGAGATTAGAATTTACAGATTTACCGATTTACCGAATTTACCTTTGCCCGGACACAGCAAAATTTTCCACTTTACCGATTTACCCAATTTACCATGGCCCGAAGAGCGGCGAAATTTACCAATTTACCGATTTACCAAATTTACCATTGCCCGGAGAGCGTTCTCTCCTTAGCATCATGCCTTACACAGTGACGGCTTAGCAAAGAAATGAACGTGCTGGAAAGTCCTGAAAATGACCAGTGACAAGTTTAGCGACTAGATACCTTCTTGAATACCTGTGCATCCAGAGGCATGGCCGAGAAGCTTTGGGCGCCTTGGTGGCAGTTTTTGGCGAACACGGTCCCTGATCCTGAGCACCAGCATAAACCCGCCAAATCTCATGGTGTCGGGTGGGCACAGTAACAAGAGGTGGGGCATGTGGCAGGTGGAATTCTTGACTTTCGCAATTTCGCAATTTTGCTTTTTTGATTCTCAATCATGGCTTCCCTTGTGAGAATGTTACATAGATCCCTATGAATCCCTATGACAATTGTCATAGTTCACGCTACCTGTTTGGTTTGCATTGCTCCGCCGCATTCCGGGCGCTCTTTGCAAAACACCAAGGATGGAAATCACTCAGCGAAGAAGTTAGAGGCTCAGGAGAAGAAGAGGAGCCATAATGTGAAAGAAACTTGCTAGGTCCATCCAATCTGATCCAATTGCCTATGCATGCCCAGGGTGTACTTTTTGTTGGGTCTAGTCTTGTGATGACGATGACAATGTGATGATGATGATGATGATGATGATGATGATGCTGATGCTGATGCTGATGATTATGATGATGATGATGATGATGATGATGATGATGATGATGTTGATGATGATGATGATGATGAGGACGACGACGACGAAGAAGACGACGACGACGATCATCATGCAATACTTGGGACGTCCAATTCATTCTCCAAAAACATAATGTCTGATGATGCAAGATATGATATGATGCAAGATGTTCGCATCCATGTGGTCATGTAGTTGGTGCAGGATGCCTTCATCCATGGCCACCAGAGTCTCCAATTTAGGGCTAGGCCCCTAGGCAATGCAGCGGCCCTTCCCGCTGTTTTGAACTAGGTCGGATGATGCAGGTGCGTAGAATCGGGGCCACCCGGTGGTTTGAGCTCTCGGACTCCTTGATTCTTCCCCAGGAACTGGAGACAGCTTGAAGGCTGTTGTGTTGACTGGTGATAGAAGTGGAAGAATAACATTGAAATGGGCTTGATCTCGATGCATGAAAACGCAATGGCAGTTATATATGTATATAATTATATACATTATATACACATATTATTATATAAATATATATTTAGATATCGTATTTCTAGACGTCCATCTCGCCCGATGCTCACAGGTTTTGTTTCTTTTCTCCTTCACACTTTGTCCTACAGAGTGTTTTGCTTTCCTAGTCCAACGTGCGACATGCTTGTCAATCCTTCCCTTTCAGCCTCGACGAGGCAACACGTCCGCAGATGAAGTGACAAAAAGCAAAACGTGTTTCACCGTGAAGACCGAAGTCGTGCCCCCAGTGTCCCAATTACACAGGATTCTGAGGACCAATGTGACCTGAATTGACTGTCTGAAAGTCCGCATTTGGAGATGCTGACAGCAAATTTTCGATGTACAAGTTGTGTCTGGCCGCTTCCATTTTGGGCTCTGCGTGCATACAAGCAGCCCAGGCGATACAGAAAGGCTGACCTGGGAACCCGAATCTTCCCACCCGAGCCATGGAGTCCTTCGAGGCATCCGGTGCTGCCAAGCGCCGCCGCCTGACGTGCCGCGCAACGCCTGCAGATGGTGTGAAGGTCAAGAAGGAAAGAAGCGCGGAGCATGAGGTCGGTCCCCAAAGACCAGAGAACAGGATGTCGAAGATAGAGATGAATGATCTCTGGATGCAGTTGATGAGGCAGACTGAGGACATGGAGAATCACATCCGCCGCCTGGCCGGCTGCGACAGGCAAGAGAGTGTGACGGCAGAAGAGCCAAGTTTTGAAAAGAAGGAAGTTGCTGATAGCGTGAAGGTCAAGAATGAAACAGGTGCTCCGCAGGAAATGATGCTCTCATCCGCAGACGGCAGCCATGACACGCAAGGTTTGGACGTCTTCGAATCTGCAGGAGTGCCGAATGAGGAGGCGACGCCAAGAGGCGAAGAGACCAAAGAAGCCGAAGTCGTAATGCCAGCTGCTGAGCACACCTTGCTGCTTGCGGTGGAGCAGCAGCCAGCTCAGTTGAGGAGATACTGGCTGGCAAAGCAAAGTGGGGTGCCGAATATCAGGTGGAATTGCACAAACTTCGCATGGAAGGTCAACTTTCCGAAAGTTGATTCCAAAGGCGAATTTATCAGCTGGACTTCACGAGGATTTGCTGTGAAGAAGTTCATGGTCCAAGGGCGCAGTGAGGCCGAGGCCGATGCAGCAGCTCTTGAGGTCGCAAAAATCTTCCGCGCAGAGCTGGTGGAGAAGGGCATCCTTAGAGAGCCCAGGCTGAAGGACCCCGAGTTCACCAGCGAAGTGCTTGGTGTCTCATGGGGAAAGAAGGAGAAAAGGTGGAAGGTGCTGTTGTACACGAACAAAAGGAAACGAATTTCTGGCGGCTTCTTCACCGAGAAGGCAGCGGCTGAGGCCAAGGCTCGTGAGCTTCGGGAGAAGCATGGCCTGCAGCTCCAGGTGAAGCCTGTGCCTACACTGGCAAACTTGCCGGTGTTCCGCGCCAAGGTGCCATACCCGGGGGTGAAGTGGAGCGTGCGAGAGCAACAATGGCATGCCCAATGCCAAGTTGGTGGAGCCCATGGAATGTTCAGGGTGAAGCCCAAGGACCACTCGGAGGCGGAGCTGGAGCGCTCTTTCAAGGTGGCAGTCGCGTGGAAGAAAAAACAGGAGAAGGAGAAGCAAGAGATGGCGGTGAAGCCAAAGGCGAAGCCTCCGAAGA
>Ga0126342_10020586_pt1 | contig 11083 bp, 10 predicted proteins | sample Cyp1metagenome_FD_92528 | JGI IMG/M metagenome (GOLD analysis project Ga0126342, IMG submission 92528) | Coral microbial communities from Lord Howe Island, Old Settlement Bay, Australia - Cyphastrea 1 metagenome | ecosystem: Host-associated > Invertebrates > Cnidaria > Coral ...
ATATGGGTGTGTCTGAAAATAGTGTACCCCTAAACCCAATGGTTAATGATCATTATCCCTATTAAATGGCTATAATTGGGAATATACCCTATTTTCAGACAAACCCATATATATATATATATGTGTGTGTGTTGGGATATCTTATCATGAAGCAAACAACAAATCTTTAATATGATCACAAGCTGAATGAACAATGTAATATGTTGTAACATGGCAAAATATCATGTCTCACATGGATAATCTATATACACCCTACGGAGGGACTGTCAAGAACAATAATAAGGCACAGCCAGTGTCTACCCATTGAAATCATTTGGAATTCAATTGAGTTATATATACGTGTGTATATATATATATATGGAGGCATCTGCAGTGGACATATCTACTTTTCACGTCGTTTCACCATAGCACCTGCAGCAATTCATTGGTTCGGTCGAGCTTCAGCCTGGCAGCCGGGACTTGGCAACTTGCACTCGCCGTCCCACATATCTCACGTTGCCGATCAATGACAGTATAGTCTAGTGATCTGATTTGATCTGATGTAGAGAAATACCAATAAAATTGGAACAATATCAAACATATCAAACATCAAATAATAGGTGTCTTATAGTGATCTGATGTTATCTGCCCCGTCTAATTTTTTTGGACCAAACCGATTTCATCAAACCGATTTCATCATGTGACACTCCAAGGGGCGGATCAAAGGAGCACATCTCCAGCTGCACCCAGCTGAGCAGTGCACCAGATTTCACTCTCAGAGCGCTGGGTCTTCTCATCGCGTGAAGCCTGGTCTTTTGCCTGAGTATCGCTGAAGTCCTGGCAGTGGCAGTCGCCACAAGGAATGGCCACAAGGAATGGCTTGGAAATCTACTAGTGGTTACCCCACCATGGCCGCAAAATATGCTAACACATGACAGCAATTGACAGCACTTGGATGTGTTTGGAGATCGGAAGACAGCAAATCTCCAGGCTCCTTCAAGAACTTCTCCATGGTAGCTTGCAGCTTGTCCATCTTTTGGTCGACCTAAAAGTGACTGGTTTGGTGGCGGTGGATTCTCTTTCAGCAGCACCCAACACGTGATACAAAATACGAAGGAACTATTACACAACAACAGCCACTCCAGCCTCACTCTATCTCCCTCTTAATTGGCAAATGACATTTGGGTATGGGTCAAAATTAGGTACCCCAATAATTGGATGGTTAATACTAAACTAGACTAATATCTGTGGTCCCCTAGGTCTTCCATTTTGACCCACATCCATTTGGGATCAAATTTCAGACCCCAAATCTTCAAAGATCAACATCTCTCCCGGATCGCCTCCTTAGCAGCCTCTGCCATGGCCCTGTTCAACTGGTCTCTTTGATCCGCTAAGTTGGCCTTGCCCTGGAGACGCTGAAGATCTCAAACCCTGGTGACTTTGAACATGTTGAAGTCATTATATATTATATAACTGATCATAAACTGATCATATAACTGATCATATAACTGATCATTGCTTTTGCCGCCAAGTTTTGACAAACAGTGATTTCAACAATTCCAGTTTCATCAATTTGATCAATTTGCCCGGCTCAAAGTTTCAAGATCCATCTGCTACCTCTTGTGACTTCGTCTCTGAGAACTTGGTCATGTCCTGAGCGGGTGATGGTCAAGTCCCGGTCAAGGGAAACACATCCATGTGGTCCATGAAGTGAAAATCCATAAAAACTCAAAGCACAAATCTGCCAAGCATCTTCCCGGGTCGCTTGAAACTCTTTGTCAATTCGCTCACAAAGTGCCGCCAGCTCATCGGCCAATGCTTTCCTTGCTTTTCGCGGCGCGGATGGCCCCAGTCCCTGTGGCTGCTCAGCCAAGCAATTGATTCGTTTTCACGTATGTGACCACAAGACAGCACACAAATATACTTCTATGACCTTTGATGACCGTTTATGTGCATGATACATAAAGGTAATGTTGGCATGCGGGAGCGTGTCAAAGGAATTTATCATATAAAAATAAATAAAAATAATGTAGTAAACTTGCTATGCTTATGTGGATGTTTTCTGTTCTTGATCACGGAATGTCACAGATGGCCAAAGCAAACCATGGACCAGCAAATCTGTCGCAAATATGTGCACTGGTCTACTCCTGTGACGTGAACTCACAATGAATACCGTCATGCAGCAACATATGTCTATATATTACTATATATTATTATATATGTATATAAATGTATGAAACATATCAATGAAAAAAATGTCAATGAACACACGGTGTTATACATTTCTCTACCAAAGCCAAAGGCTGCTCTACAATAGTTGTGGGGATGTGTATCCACTTCGTTGGTGTCATGACACATATGTGACATCATGCGGTGACTTTCAAATCATACAGGGACATTGAAGTTGACAACTTGACAAGAACGATGAGACAAGCATGATTCTCGGACAAGTTGCCGAACGTCATTGTCAACGGACTCCACCTTTTGGCTGAGCTTAGATTGCGCCTAGCACCGAAACTGGTCCAGTGGATGAGCACTGGTCCAGTGGATGAGCACTGGCAGGGAATTGATTGGATTCAAAGTCCCTGAGTAGCGATTTAAGTATATATAACAATATCAGAGTATATCAGTACAGTATCTTACAGTACAACGCAAGTTCTCGGACATAATATAATTATGCAATTTTATGCCCCTGACCCTGAACAGTATGCTGAGGATCACATTGATGGTACGGATCACTTTTTGAAGACACTATCAATATATATATATATAATCATATCTATCTATCTATCTATCTATCTCTATATATATATATATATCAATATCACACAAATCAATCCTGAAGCCGTGGGTAAAGCTATGCGCCCTCCTTGTGCGATAAACATGCCAAACTGGAATTCTCAGAGCCGACATTGTCTCTGCCTGCCCGATTTCGTCTTGGGTGCCATTGAGCAGTCCCATCATGTCGGTGCGAAATTGATTCAGCCTACGTGCTGCAGGCTTTCGTTGACAACACATCTTCAAAGCTTTCTCTACACTACGGCCAAGCAACAACCACCACAACAAGTAGCTTCATACATTGCACGATCGGACAGTGTGGAATGAAGACTTTTGCTGTTGCAAGATCAAACGTTGAAGTTGGAGCCGGTAATTACATCCTCACCCCGACAGCCAGCCACCTTTCCATTTCCACTGACCTTGAAGGTATGTTTAGCCAATGAAATCCACTAAAGGAATCTCTCTTCCCACATCCATGACGCATGATCCAGTTTGGTTGTTCCCGTCACCACCCCCCGTCATGAATTGGTCCCTAGGTAGAATAATGTCTCTGCTGCCCCGATCCTGTCGTCAGTATAGGTTTTGGAGTCATTGCCACAACGTTGTGTGCCCTCGTTCGCCACTTGGGCATTGTTGGCCATCTGCTCATTTGCCTGCCGCTTTTCAGAATGTGTTGCTCGACACGTCCACAATAGTCCCAGATCCGCCAGATCAAACTTGAACTTGACAGGCAATGACAGCAAAATGCAAAATGTTACCCCTCAAAAAAGCTTAGAAGGCTCTGATTATGCAAGTCTGGTACAGTAGTGCACAGAGCATCACAAAGCTTCACAAAGCTAGATTCAATGGTCAACCAGTCAACCAGCCCAAGTGTCCATCAGCCTTTGCGAGCTCGCCTTTCAGATTGGTCTCCGACTGCCTCAGGTGAGAAACATATTTTTAGGCATGTTCAGATCTTTAAGGTGATGCTTTTCAAACAGTCAAGACAGCAACCTGTCTGCAGCCAAAATACTTCAATGCCCCACCAAGCTTGGCTTCGGTGGCTTTCAACTGGCCAGGAAATGCTTCAAACATGTCAGCTGCAGAGCAAATCCTAACCACCTTTGTCTCGTCTTAAACCTGTCAGTTCCGGTCAAAATTCCAAACCCAAAGCCACAGGATCCACAGGTATCGGTATCGGCAATGCATCCTCAACTATAGTGGATTTGCTCATGGGGCCAGTCGCACCCATCAGCTGGTAACATTTCTACCCCCACTGACCTGACCCTCCAGCTTCTTCACCGCTTCCGCCAGCTCATCCGCTGTGGCGTACACTGGCTTGGGCATCGCCTCGACTGTGCAGGGAAGGCGGTCCAACAAATCTGCGAGTGAAAAGCAGGCATCATCGCTTCATCCTTAAGTCTTCCAGATTGGGTTCATTCCCCGACGGCACCACAGTATACTGTTCAGGCTAATGAAGTTACGTCGGAAATTCGAAAACAACAGAAAATTGGCCTTGAATTTATGTTGGACGCAACTCGTCTTGGCTGTCAGGATGCAGGTCTCAAGACAAACTCAATGCTGAGGGCAGTACGTTCAAACAGCAGAAAGAATGTGGCAACTGCTATGCAAACAAAATCTTTGAGAATATCGTATTTGTTGAATGCCATGGCTTTGCTGTGCCAAAACAAAAGCATTTGGCAAAACACTTGCCATGACCACAACACGGAATATTAGAACATTTTGATTGTCACAGGTCCGCAGGTCGAGCATGTTGATTTCATTCTAGAATAGATGATCTCTACTGTTTCCGGACTGCCCTCTTTGAGGGTCTGATCCGACAAAGTCTGCGAACCGTCATGCAGCAAATTGCATAACATTTGCCTCATGCATTCGACAAATTCGGCAGCCAGGTGAAAATGTAAAACACCTCCCATAGATTCTCGCATAATTAAATCAAATTAAACGTTGTTTCCCCACTTGCCAGGTCCGGGTCTCTAGTTTTGAACAAAGGTGCAACTCCTTCTCCTTCCTCTCTTTCTTCTCCTTCTTCTGCTCCTTGTTGTCCTCATCTCCGCTTTCTTTTTGCCTTGTCTTGCTGCCAGTGAACCCAGGATGCTGCGGAGTGCGCCTGGAATCGAACTCCAAATCGCCACACCAGGATGCCAGCATGAATGCCTTGAAAGATGCCAGAACCGATGCCAGATAGAATGCCACAATCCATGCCTGAAAAGATGCCAGAATAGATGCCAGCTAGAATGTCAAAGTATATGCCAGAAAAAATGTCAAATAGAACGTGTCAGAATGTCTATCTATCGATCTATCTATCGATCTATATTGTAGGCAAATGACTTAGGCCTAACAAATTGTGATGACATAGGAATAACAGGCTGAAAGCGGTCTAAGTCACGTAGTTTTTAAAAAAATACAATGCGTAGTTCACCAAAACCCAGAAGACACCTGAAAAAGAACCTGATGACATAGGATTAAAAGACCATCGGCAAACAACAAAAACATCTCTTGGACACCCAATTTCCAAGATATCAAAAGCTGATGACATAGGCCATCTCTTGTTTTTCCCTCCATGAACGCTGCCTAAGTCATGTGTCTCCAGCTGCATGAACATTGTATGTTTACTTGAATATTGTCATATCCGTTCATTTATTCATTGCTGTAATTATTACTTTATTTGTTTTTTCCGAAAGTCTCAGCTGCACTCACCTGATGACATAGGAACTACTGATCTGGCAGCTGAAACCGGCGGATAAAATGATCCGCGGATAACTTGCGTATATCTCTAAACAAAAATACACATAGTCACACACAGATATGTATATATATAGTTCTCTCCCTCTCTCTCTCTCTGCGTGCGCATTCTTTCCACACCTCCCAGCTGCATTCACCTGATGACAAGGGAGTTAGGAATTAGTGCTCTGGCACTTGAAATCCAGCATGAGCCCTGCATATATCCCCCCAAGGGCTTGGGGGGATGCACCCCCAACGACAATAGCCCTACACGGGCATGACTACCAGGAACCTCGTGACTTAGGACTTGTGTGTCCGGCCAGCAAACCCATGTTTTAGCATGTTTTAGCAGTGCTTTCCACATCGTGAGTTTCAAGCAGCTGCTATTTATGTCTCATATTATGAACATCTGTTTGCATGACTACCAGGAACCTTGTGACTTAGGACGTGTGTCCCCACGCATCCCCTTCGATAATGCTGACCTTTGCCCCCCAAACTGTGCATCATGACTTAGGACTTGCCCAGTGCATTTGATCCTAGAAAAACTTGTTTGAAAATAACATGATTTCTCTGTTTTTCTATCATAACATAGGATTAATGGACCCAGGCTACCAAGGGGATGTTTGCTCATGACATAGGACTCGGCGTTTTGGGGGTATGTCCGACGGTTCCTAAGTCACTGGTCTTCAATATATATATAATTATATATATATATTATAATATATATTATAATATATATTATATACGTATGTATAATTATGTACAATGATATAATTATATACATATCCAGCCCAAATATGAAGTCTTTTGGCCTGTGGTTCTGGTGGTTCTGGTGGTTTCGATTTGGAAAGGGAAATCACTTCTTTTTCTCCGCACCATGGCTCCTTACCTCGTCAACTCGCCATGGTTGTGATGCTTTTCATCCAACAACGCGCTGGCGCTCCAGGGCCACGACGTGCATGGGACAGTGCCAACGGAAACGACATGACACTGCCAGCCTACATTTGTAGGTGACCATGCTGCTGAGGGTTGAGGCCCTCTGCATAAATCTTGCGTTTGAAATCATTACACCTCATTGATCTTTCTGAATTATTATTGAACCTCATAGAATTTGTTTGTGGAATCTTCAAGTGCCAAGTGCCGACATTATTTTCAAACATGGCATGTTGATGCTGACAGCCTAATAACAAACATAAGCAACTTTTGCTATAGGCTGCATCACTGCATACTATTCCATTCTCACTTGGCATGCTACGCTGCTATGACGCCTTAGCCACAGCTGGATCATGCTGGATCTCAGTGCACGTCTCTGAAGTATCGATTGCAGAAACCAGGTCATCCACCCGACAGTGAGTCGTCAAACAGTGCTGCTCCCAACTGTTTCTGTAGTACAAAATGGAACGTGGTGATCAAATGTGGTCAAACATGCAGGACACAGGAACGCAATGGCCACAAAGCATGAGTGATGTCGAATCTCAAAGTCCGGTCTCCTGGAATCTCCTGGAGGTCTGGCTCAAATCTGCCAAATGCCGCCAAAGCACATACATCAAATATCGATGTGGATTTGGCTGTCTGGAACTGTATGGAGGCCTCGCCGTAGAGCAGTGACTGTGCGAAAAGCTGGCGGGTACCCAATCCTCTGTGGCTCCAGGCTGAGGCCGCAACTGAGGATGAGGATCTTTCCAAGCAACACCGCCCTTCCTGTGCTCCGTCAGCAAATTCCAAGCCTATAAATGGATTCAAAATGATTCAAACGTGTTTAAAGTTTAAACCATTTAAATTCAAAGTGTTCTTTCAAGCCCAGTCTTTACACATCTTGCAAAAGAAAAAACACTGACATGGATTGGAGCCTCTCAACTCGTCCATTACCAAATACAACATCACTTCAACACTCAGGTCACCAAAAAGCCTTTGATGTAGCAAAAAACAGAAAAATCAGAAAAGAACCACATACTGAAAGCAAACGTGCTTCCCTGGAAGCAGCTATAGACCGCCTGGAGCCTCCTGTAGACATGGGCCTCAAGTTGGCGATTTCTTCATGCAACAAGACTACAGTATACTACGGTGAGGATATGTGATGATGGAGTGTAAAAGTACATAAAAGTACCAGTACACGACTTTCGCAGCCACTGGCATGATTTGCTATGAAACTCAATCGACTTTCTCTGGGATAACCTTCTGCTGTTCACGACATTGCTGCGAAAGTAAAGCATTCAAGCACCCAGTGAAGCAATCCTTGATTGCATAGCTTGAATCAATAACACCATTGGGAATGACAAACATATTCATACAGCACGTCAATCTGAACACACGTCTCAAGATGTATTCACAAACAGTTTCTTGTCATTCGTATAATTATGAATCAAACTGACAGCGTTAGAAGACAGCAAACACCAGCACACCATCAGTTGATGGCTGAACAAATAAGTTAAATTTCAAGGACTGTGTTCCATGTACAAGGTTCACCATGGTTCATCTCCGAACAAACCACACATCATCATACATGACTCAATCATTTTTGACACACATTTCTTTAACATTCATCTTCATTTATCAAGTTCAACACCCCGCACCTTCTTGGTGCTTTCAACTCGTTGAAGGTTCGGTATCTGGCCAGCGAATGCGAGCAAACTGGACACGACTTATTGATTACAATAGACAGCTATGTACCCAACATGCATGCAACTGCAACAATCATATGTCCAACGGCCGCTTTAGCATCTTGGAATCAAGCGAATGGTCCGCAAATGTTCTCAGCTTCCAACGCTAAAACACAGAAATTCGTCATGCTGGAATGAGGGACAAGGTGGGACAATCAATTTCAAACGATGAGTAAATAGCAAAACTTATAATTAACTTACAATCTATAACATCTTGTAATTTAATAATTTAATATACTGAATGATGCAACATCATGATGCAATGGTTGGGATTTTCTTGGGGATATGATGAGATTCTGTCCTTGGTGTCACAGTTTTGAAAGGCCTCCAACCCTCCAACCATCTCCAACCATCTCCAACCATCTCCAACCATCTCCAACCATCTCCAACCCTCAAAACGTGCCAGGCGAACCCCTCCAAGGCCTCAAATACATCAGCCTTGGGGATGGAGGTCCAAATCGATGGAAGCTGTCGTGTTTCCTGGCAGCTCGTCTTTGATCGTCTTTGCGATGGGGCTAAACAGGGCTAAACATGAATGAATCCGTTCTTCAGTAGTTGGTTTGTAGAAAATTTACGCAATTTCATCCTGTTCAATTCCAAAAAGAGGTTATACAGTTATACATATATCTATATATATATAATATATATATATATTATACAAAATTATACAGTAAAAGAATGTAAAAAATGTAGAAGGAAAACAACACATCAACAGGAAATCGGAAACGGTCCCCAAATCTTCAGGATCCCGAGACGAACCTGCAGGGTCTTTCCTCCTGGCCTTGCAGCAGCGAATCTCAGAACTAGGTGCTAGACAAACAAACAGCAGGAGCCAACTTTCAAGTTTCAACCATTGCCCATTGCCCCATATTTTCTCAACCTTTTTCATCCTTTTTCAACCATACCCACAGTACCTCTGTGGATCTTGACAACGAACTATTCCCTTGCCCAGTTGAAATGTTGTGGACATCTGTGGGCCCAACAAGCGCTGCCGGCTCAGCTTACTGTCGACTCTCTCTGGCAATGGCCCAGCAGCTTCCTGCCAAGTTTAAACATGCATTGAACATCGAAAGACTCCGCATGTAAATTGAACTAATTGATCTAATTGGATCTAATTGGCACCTATACATTTGTATACAAGTTCTATCAAGTTGCTTTCAAGTTATCTCAACTTATATCAAGCTGTCAGCTTGTTGTATCTGCTGGAACCCTTGAGGGCTCTTAAACTTGTCTCAGTGTGGCAAAGCACAAGACAAATGACACGAATTGCTCAGGGCAAGGGCATGGTCGACCAAAAGGGCATCTACGTCGACCAACAGGGATAGGGTCTGGGTTCCCAGTGATTTCCATTCCCTCCGCGCCGGATCTGCTTTTGGTTCATCTAAGGCGGACATCAACGGTATTGGTCTGTCCGCTGCCCCACTCAGGCGGTGGTGTTGGCGTTCACGACGACCTCTCCCATGTAGGAAGATCCAGTAGATGCTACTGGCTCCTGTGTCATGGCGCTGCCATCGACCTGCAACAAGCACCAGCTCCTCAGCTCTCATGAACATCATGAGCGATTGAATATGATTCAAATCGATTCAATATGATCGAATATATTCAAACATTGCTAAATGATTTTTGTTCAGCAAACCTACGGCTACATTGTGAATTTGACATTGTCTGCTTGATCGGCGGCCAAGAATTGTAGCCAAACAAGAAAGACAAAACAACCCATGTGCACAAAATTTGAACATGTAGTAGTATTGCCAGGGCTTCAGAATTCCAACCCAATCCACTGCGACGATTCATTCCAAGGATCTGTGTACAAGAGCCGAAGACGCAGGTGCCATCCACAAATGGTTCCATGGCCAAGTAACGTCCTGAACCCTTGGAGCTGCATTCTACGCTGTTGGAGGTGTGGGTGATGGTTCCGCACATGGAACCTTGGTCAAGCAAAACACCCTCATTGTTAATTGCAGAATCATCATGCTGTGCTGCATTGACTTACAACTTGAATGGAGATTCTTCATGGACTCCCCACCTTTCACAGCGGATCACAGTGGATTCAGGGTGTCCAAACACGGCTGAGGAACTGGATGCCAACGCCTCTCCAGGTCCTGAGGATGTCAAGTAGACCTTGATGCTGGCCACACCAGCTGAAGGGTTTGCTGAGACGGTGCCAATGTTCTGAGCGGAGCCCAGGTCCTCAGTTTAAATGTTGAAATGGAGGTTTCCTAACATGGGAAAGTACCCCCAAATCATCGAGAATCAAACGATTTTAGCATTGAAACTTCTATATGGTTTTGGGAATCCCCCATTTTAAGATAGTTCCTTCTTATCTTGAAGGTACCAGCATTGGATATCGCTTCACCGAGAGTCCCAAAACACGGCGCTTTGGGAGTCGGCCTTTTTGAAGCACTGGCTCTTCACGGTGGTTTTCTCCACCAATGGTGCCACCGTGGAGGTGCTGGCGTTCATGGCCTTGATGTTCACGAAGCCGCAAATGTCCTGACAAAATTGGGGGGTCAACTTGATAGGTAGATCGATAGATAGGTAGAAAGATAGGTAGGTAGGTAGATAGATAGGTATATAGATAGGTAGGTAAGTAGGTAAGTAGATATTAAGTACATATGCATATACTGAACTTCAGTTAACTATAGATAACCGTAGGTATGTTTAAACTGAAGTCAAACATTCATCAGTTCGGCGTGGCAAGATTACCATGCTACACCGGTTCCCTTCACCCTTCTCACGAAATTGCATGCGCACACTGCAAAAATGCAACAAATCAATCATACATACATACATACATGCATGCATGCATACATACATTAATTACATACATTACATACATTACATACATTACATACATTACATACATTACATACATTACATACATTACATTACATTACATTACATTACATTACATTACATTACATTACATACATTACATACAT
>Ga0126342_10020587_pt1 | contig 11083 bp, 8 predicted proteins | sample Cyp1metagenome_FD_92528 | JGI IMG/M metagenome (GOLD analysis project Ga0126342, IMG submission 92528) | Coral microbial communities from Lord Howe Island, Old Settlement Bay, Australia - Cyphastrea 1 metagenome | ecosystem: Host-associated > Invertebrates > Cnidaria > Coral ...
CCAAGTCCCCCCTAAATGCCCCGTGTCCCCAGGTCAAACCCTAAAAGGTTGAATGACACATTCAATGGAAAGGATAGTGGGGTAGGGGCGAATGTGACCCCTGGGGTAGGGGTGAATATGACCCAGTTACCTAGCGCTACCAATCTTTTCAATTTCCCGTAAGATATTTTTGACCCATGTCCGGTTTGAAACTTGGTAGCCAGATGGCCCCCCAGGCTGACAGCTGTGATCCCCAACGAATAGTGTCCCAGTTGTTAAGGCATACCCAAAGGATGATCAAGATCTCTGACTCGGCCCTGAATTCCCTGATGTGGCTTTGTCTGAAACTTGGGGATGCCCTCGGCAGTTCATGAGGTTTTAACTAGTTTTAACGCAACAAATCTGGTTGTTCTTTCCCCCTAAATTTTCAGACAAAGCCATGTGGCACAGGTGGGGATGTGTTACATCTCTCCCGACTGCCTCACGGTTCAGGGGCTGCCTGCTGTCTGGGACTCGGAGTGAGCGGTGGAGGCTTGATCTGGGCATCTGGATATTCATGATGGGTGAAAGAAGCGGATAACGATCCAGCGTTTCAGTGGGATATATATATATAATTATATATATATATGTGGATATATCAGATTTGTTGATATTTATTCTGGGCATTTATCATGGTTTATCGTGGTTTATCATGGTTTATCTGGGTGGCTGGTGATCCATCAACCCACTCCCAAGGCTCAAAGAAGCAATGAGCCACGACGATGGAAGCGATGAAAAGGGATGCTTGGAGAGTTTGGAGAGATGGGATTTCGCCAAGAACAGTGGGATCCATAAGAAATCAAAACAATTTTCAGATATTTTCATTACATTTAGATATGAACATGGGGATTACTGTAGCGACTAAGAAAAATGAAGGCTTCTATAGTCTGGAGTGGTGATATTTTGAGTTATGAAGCCACTCACAAACCGCCAACTAGTAATGAAGGATATCAATACCTCAGATACCCTTTGGCAATCAACACCTTGCACTGGAAAATCCTTGATTTACAAGTGTTTTTTTCCAATGTTTTTCCACTCAAACCTCTATGTCGTGCGGGGATTTTCCACGTTTGGTCGATTTGCAGCAGGTCTCCGGCTCGAAGACACCGTTAATAGAGGCGAGGTACTGAACGTCTGCGGGGACAATTTACCACCAACAACGATGGTACGCACAGATGTGCAACCAGGTACATGATATAGTGTTATTTACGCTTACACATAGTATGGTACATATGTATAATACTATAGTGGAATATGTTGATTTCAAACACACACACACACACGCACAAACATAAATAATATGTATATACATATATATATGCATATGTATATGTATATATATTATATCATTAATCCATTTGATATCTGATTGCATCGAAGATTTCACCCTCACCGACAGGTGGACTTTCAGTGTTCCAAACCTACTTGGGCCGCTGCTTGCGACTGAACGGATCTGGGATGGGAAATTCTGGGGTTGCAACTCAGGTGTCAGAAAAAAATGGGAGGTAACCAACCAGAATGGCATATAAAATTTAATAAAATGGTGTTTTTATGTATGATGTCTATACTTTTTGAAGGATTTTGTCAGTATTTTCATGTATTTTCCACCATGACTTCAGATGATCAATCCAACTGCGGCTCGGCTCCTTTCTCTGAGGCGCCAACGGCTAACATCATGACCATCGATGAGGATGCGTTGTTGGGAGAAGAAGCTTGTCTGCATGTGAAAAGTGGTGTGCCAAAAGCATTGGGAAGTCAAGAATTATGGACACATATTAATTGTGTCTGGCGGACTCCATTTTGAGACTTGGCCCATATCGATATAATTTTTGAAGGACTATAAACAATGCGTAAAGTTGTGAGTCAGGTATTTCACATTGTTCACAAACTTCACAGAAGAGAAAGAGAGAGAGAGAGAGACAGAGCTCTTGTGCATCTCTCCATGTTTCCATATCTCTTTACCAACATTTGAATTTCCATGTGTATCTGATATATCTATATGTTACATACTTCTCTATACCGCGGAAAATGAGGTAAACCCCAGAGAGATCCAAATTTGATCTCCGCTATTGGGGGTACTCGGGGTACCTAGTATGGTTTTGTCTGAGAACATGGTATCCCCCCCAAATCCACAGGTGTATCATTTTTTCCCTCTCAAAATGGCCACAAGTGGTGCTTAGATAACCCATAGTCACAGCATGACACACCAAAATCTGATTTATGTTGCTTAGGCTTAGTTATTCCAAAATTCACAATTATTCAATTTGATACCCAATAAATGGTACCCATCCCATAGCTTCCCATAACCCCCATATGATCCAGCTCAGGGCCGACCCTTTATTTTTCCACAGTTGCCCAAAGGTGCCAGCCCCTGTGGGCAAAGGAAAGAGCGACTGCAGTTCCCAGCCAAAGGCGGAGCCAAACAGTTTTAATAAATCCAATGGATGACTAGAAGAGCTCAGCCATACCCCCGAAAATGTGAGATGTTGGCCGACCTCCTTTTTAGACAGTGCACTTAGTGACAGTGGATGGGGTGGATAGATTTCCGATTTCAATCAAACCAAACTTCTTTCAGCTGCAATATAGATTCCTTCCTGCGAGCTTAGATCTTTCAACTCAACGGCTGATGTAAGCCACCTGCATAAAGGCGTGAACGCTGGCATCGGAACTGAACATGTTTTCATTGTTATATCGCGTAATATGATGCAAAATGCCAATGATGATCAACAATGATTTACATGGTTTGGCACAGAGCAGAAACTCTTGGATCTTTTGGTATAGCAACATGACTTATTCAATTGTTTCATCATTTTTTCTGGTTGAAAGTTCAAATCTTTGCTGTTTTGATGTATTGCTTGAGAACTGATGAAACTACCGCAAAAACGACCATTTCTATAAGGCCCAATGATAATCTACCATCAATCGGGCCAGGCGTGTGCCAACTGTAGCTGCGGCCGGAAGGAACTCGAGGAGCAAGCTTGGCTAGGTCGAAATCCATGGGTTTCCCGCGTGGAAATGATCTACACATGGTGAACTTCCAGATCTATGTTAGTTTATGTTAGTTTATTGGAGGCTGTTTCCAACCAAACATGCAGAAACAGCACTGAAACAATTGCCAAATCCAGTGGTTTTTGCTGGCCAATGTACAGTAATCCAAAACAATCCTTTTTTAGTTTTTTTTGGACCCTAAGGTTTGGTAGGGCAGGACCACAATACAGGGGAAGTGGTGACAGGGACACGTGTCATGTGGGTATGGGTCAACGTTTCTGCTCCCCCAAAATTCATCCTTGCACGTAAGAAACAACCGCTTTCGTGGGTTGACTGAAATCCAAATGATTCCTAGCCACATCTATGAGTCATAATTTTTCTCCAGAAGGACATGGCGGTTTCATTTTTGAACATAAACATATTTTTCCGCTTATTTAAAGGACGATGGTCCCAAATGAGCATCAGGACAAGTTCGGCGCCGAGGAGGCAAAGCAGAGATTGGAGCAAGGTGGGACGATAGTTTTGCTTAGTGGCTGGTAGTCACTACTGGTAGCTACTCATGGGCTGTACAAATCTTTAGTTTTGGTTCAATTTGTCATGTCATTTTATGGAAATCCCGCGTTGGCAGGTAAGGAGAGATCTTCTTGCGGCAGGTGCCGCTGGGGAGTATTTTGTACACCGGTTCTGTCATTCTCGAACGTACATTCCCATTCATTACCTATATTGGACATTATTGGACAGTATTCAACACACACACACACATCTAAATATAGAAGCGTGTCGCCAACTCCTTCTATATACATCATTATACAACCATAACACCCAATAAGACATATGACATCTAGTTTTAAATGTCCCGTACTATACATATCATTGGATTGGTTTAAGGGAAAATTAACAGGACACCGGGACACCCCCATATTTTACGGTAAAAACCATGGTTTCCTGTAGATTTTCCCTTAAACCAATCCAATGAACATAGACATGATGACGACACCTCTATTCATGTAGCGGGACGACTCGGTGGCCAGTTGCTACCTGGGTGATGCCTTCAGATGCGAGCCGATGCCTCAGGAAGTGACGCAGGTTGACCTAAGAAATTTCTGCCTGCGGAGCATAGATTAATAAATGATGGCCATTTATATTAATATAAATTGATATATATATTTATATATATATTTATATATATATATATCTAATTATATAATGTGAATGTGTATATATATATACATATGTATAATATATATATATATATGTATAATATATATATATATATATCGATAATATACATATGTATATGTATATGTATATGTATATGTGTATGTGTATGTGTATGTGTATGCGTATACATATACATATGTATATAGTATACTATATATGGGGGTTTCCTAAAATGGGCTTACCCCAATAGCTGGATGGTTCATAGTGGAAATTTTGGGAACCCCCCCTTGCATCATTCCTGGGATGATGATCCCCAGAGGTTGCTCCGTTGTTTGGACTGAGGACTTGCCCATACCGAGGGCTTCCAGCATTCAAGCCTGGCAGCAAGGTGCCGCGGTTGGCAGTGGTCATGGGTAGAAATAGGAATCGCTATGGTAATAATAGTCATGGTAATAGGAAGAATATTTAGCAATGATGATATGTGATGGTGATGATGATGATGGTGATGGTAGTGGTGATGATCATCATAATCATCATGAGTCAGTATTACCTTCCACATTTTACCGATAATACTACTTGTGCTGTGCTAATCATCATCATCATCATCATCATCATCATCCATATGAATAATACATGGGTGTATCTGAAAATAGGGTATTTCCCAATGTAATACGGAAAAAGATGATACACATCCAGGTGGATAATCATCAACAAAAATCCAGGTGGATTCTCAATATCCAGAAATAGTACATCATAATTATCCATGTATCTTTTATCCACACACATGATAGCTATCCATAAATGATATAAACAACAATCATCCAGGCCATATCCATATTTAGGAATCAAGAAGCCTGATGGAATTATCCATTATTATGATGCATAATCCATAGATATCATAATATGGGTGAATTACAACGACACTGACCGAAGCCTGGAATGATAGTTAGGTTTCGAGGAAATCACAATCATTGGCCCTGTTTAAGGTTAGTCCATGTTTGTAAGTTACCATAATTTACCAAGATTCTTTATATCTGATTGGTGGTTTGGAACATTTTTTATTTTCCATAATATATGGGAATAATAATCCCAACTGACTTTCATATTTTTCAAGATGGTTAAAACCACCCACCAGCTATAGATATATCACCTACAAACCATAGTTATTGCATGATAGATATATCACCTATAAACCATAGTTTCAGAGGGGTTGAAACCACAAACCAGATATGTTTTGTGACCTACTTTACCCTCTGGTAAACTAACATAACTATGAAAAATCACCATTTTTATAATTTTCAATAGCTATGTTAGTTTACCATAATTTACCAAGTTAGTTTACCATAATTTACCATAATTTACCATAATTTACCATAATTTTACCATAATTTACCATAATTTTACCATAATTTACCAAGATTCTTTCTATGTTTTGTGACCACGATAGAAATCACCCGCTCAGGTGGAACTCGCCACGGGCGAAATCTTGGGAACAGGGCAGTTGGACCTGCGAGTGGCTGATGAGGCCTCGCGGCCTCGGGGTAATTTTGGAGTCCAAACGGTTCTGTGGGGGACTTCAACTGAACATTGGGGATTTCTACCCATAAAAATTAGGATTTCATGGAAATTCATGGAATTTCACGAAGAGTACTAGGGATTTCATCACTAAACATGTGGAAAAGTGGTTGAAGATTGATTGGATTTCACCAATGGGGATGGGATTTAAGCGGATTTAATCAATTAAAATTGTGATATGATGGTGATATTATGGGATTCATATGACATGGGATTAACACATGAAGCGCAAGCTGGGTTGAATTTTCATCTCATCTCCGTGACCCATTACGGATTAGTCCAACATTTTTAGACTTTCATCAATAACGCATGTTTCTGTGGGGAAGAACTGATCCCAATGTTACAGGATAAATCCCCCATTCAATGCTTCAGCCAAACAGAAAGATTGAATCACCTAAGAATACTGAGATGAAACGACAAGACATCGTGATTGAGTCAGAAAAACGTGAGTTAACAAACAACACTGGGGTTTGATCAATGCAAAAAGGGTACCTAACCGGCAACCAGTTGTTTTTTTTTCAATTTGGGGATTTAATCAAACAAAACACGGGACCTTTTCCTTTATGTGAGCACGGACTGGCATAGCCAAAAAAATGGTAGGAGACCATGAGACGAACACTTGAGGCCTGTAAGAATGTTACAATGTTGCACAACTTTCCTTGGCAAATGGTGGGGTTTATTTCATTTTATGAAAATGTAGGCAATCCCGCAGAAGCATCATTTTCTGCTCAGTCGGTGGAGGACGACTTGCACTTTGCTACCGTCACCTGGAGTTGTTTTCAAGGGTGAGGGTTTGTTCCACCCATTGTGCTCATTGAACATAGACCGATTGCAGGTGATTTAGGTGATTTCAGATATTTTCATGTATATATATATATACCTCTATGTATGTATATCTACACATTATATATATATGTATCATACATAATGATTTGCCATCGAAACATACATGCAAACCATAGTTGTTTTTCTGACACAAGCGATCTTGCTCGTAGCTTGGACTTCAGGATGCTGCCTCGGCAAATTGCTCAAGGATCCAACCCAACAAGTCCTTGATGTTCAATCCCTATTCACATATGGGGTTTCCATAGTCTCGGGGGTACCCCAATAGCTGGATGGTTTATTTGATGGAACATCCTATTAAAATGGATGATTCAGGGGAACAGTCATGACGTAGGAACCCCCCATATGGCTACATCATAAGACTGTCGAGTTGCCATCTAAGGGAGTTCATGAGTTACTGGGCATTTCTTGTGGACATAATGTTATATTATTGACATGCCTTCTAAACTTGGGTAAGTTGGGAGATGCCAGGAACCCATTCAGAGTTGACCGATGGATGTTTTGTTTGATACTTGCTGTTGTCCTGTTAAGATCCAAATTGACCCATCTATTGATGAGTTGAAACCACTGAAGTTCGCCTTTTTTTGCCCAACTCTGAAGTCTATCCCCTGTTCTCCCGGATTTTTCTGGTTCTGAGGCCTGATGTCCACAGCCCTCAGTAATGCCTGAGATCCGTTTCACACCGCCCCAAAGGCTGGAGAGGTAACAAGATACTGGAGAAATCAGCAGCTTGGGATATGTTCACCATTTTTCATATGACATGAGTCTGGTCCTTGCAACCCCATGGAAGCCACACAAGTTCTTGCGAATATGTGTTAATTACCCCAAACATGGGCAGGTTACTGCGAAAAGTGACCAATACATTTAAGAGGGCCGATTTTTTGACCCATATCCAGACATGATTGAGAGGAACCTGCAAGACAAGCTTCTACCTTTTGGGATTGAGGTGTACAGAGAGGACAGAAAATTGCTCTCCAGACCCAGTTCAGTGCATTAGCTGCACAGTTCAGACTTAGAAAAAGCCTGTTAGCCTGCCAGCCTTCATCCCATGATGCTTTGAGAGTCCGAGTAATTTGCACAGTTCACAGGCTACACAGATGCATTGTCATACGGATAGAATGGTGTTCTTCCACGTTGGACTGTCAGACGGATTTGGTGCCCAGATGTTAACACCAACGGACAAACCTTGGATGGTTGATTTTAGCTGACAGCTGCCCGAACTCAGCTAGCCTCAAAAATAGAAGAGTTGCATATCATGAATTACATCGATCTACATTTGATTACATATGTAGTTATATGTAATTGTATAAGACTATTTACACCTATACATTTTCATATATTTATATATATAAATATATATATAATATACGTACATATACATATATATATATAATTATATATACAGATGCATGTTTTTGTTTTTTTAAATCGATATACATATACATACCTATATACACACATATACATTGATAGATAGTCATCTTTCTTTTACTGTCGGCATATGAATAAAAGCTATTCGACTCACTCACCATCCACTGTCCCACTGCCTGGTCCGCCAGTCAGGCACTGATGGAGGGTGGAATGGAAGACATTGAAAGATCTGAAAAATTGGGATGAACAATGATGAACAATCCTGATTAAGAATATTAGCATTTAACATCTATTTAAATGGATTTCAATGACATGTGTGCTTGAGTAGTTGGACCTCTAGAACTGTCTTGGATGTTTTTGCGAGGTGACCATTGAAGTAGAAATTGGTGTATTTGTGATTCAGCGTGGAGTTGCGAAGTGTGAAGGACAAGGATCTTTCAGGTTCAGGCCTCCAACTATTTGTGCTACATTTGCTGCAAGCATCGCAGGTGATTCACTCATTGGAGGGTGCAGATGTCAACCAGATGGATGCAGACGTTGGAAGCCCAATAGACGAAAGTTTATTCCAAATGAGACCACAAGCGGCTGGATAGTGAGAACGCGAATGGGCATTTTTACTCCTATACTTCCCCCAAGAAAAGCATGCATGTATGTGTTCTCCCTCTTTTTGGCATGTTTTTCAGTCTGATTTCGGAGGGGCAACACGGGTAGTTGTGATGTGACAGCTGTGATTGGTTGTTTTGCTTGGAGTTGGAGATGGTTGCAAAAAGATGGACCAGCGAGCGCCCAAATTTCTGGCTGAACAGCATCAACGCTTCCACAAATTAGGTCTCCCTCAGGATGTTTAAGATACTGTACTGTACATCTCTAAGAAGTGTTGTGTTTATGAAGCGCAACTTCTTTTCCTGCTTTCTTTGAGTACCTTTAGTCAGGATGCCGAAAATGTGTCCCATCTATTGGGGCTTACAATGATCTGAACTTATATCCGCATTTTTGATGTTCAAAAAATAGCTGAATAGAAATGAATAGAACATCAAAAAAGTCACTGCTGCAGACATTATCTGAACTTATATCCACTATATATCCGCTATTTCATAGCCATGTCTGCAGTGACTTTTCACCAGCGGCCTCGGGACATCCACCGAGGCCACGCACTTCCGTCTGAAAGCTGAGACAGCCAGAGTTATGCAGGCATGTTGCCGGTTCGAGAACACCCAGATTTCTGACTGGTTGGTGATACTGAATGCGTCAATTTAAGTATCCAGTTAGGCATAGTTAGGCCAGGGCAGCCCAAATTTGATGGTTTCTCCATGTTTCTAAGAAGTCCAGACTTATCCACGGTTGTTTCTATGGACCTTTGCAGCACACTTTGGCCTCTGACATTCTCTTTCCTATCCTACTTCATGACATACTTCAATCCGTAGTTTTGTGGCTTGTGGCTAGAGTATGCTACAATCACAACTGCAATCAATTGCATCTTGTGACTTCGTTTAGTTCCCAGTTGGTGGGTTCAAATATGTTCATCTTGAACAACCAAAGAACTGGGAGATTGATGATTCTACATGAGCATTTTGTTTAAGGGGCACCACCAACCAGCTGCGGTTGGGATACTCTTGCGTCCCAAACTTCCGACACAGGCTCCGTTGCCAACAGTGGCCCTCATTACCGGAGCCTCACGTGGCTATGGGTGCCCAGGATGCAAGAAATCCTGTGAAATCTCGAAGAAAAGACAGGAAATCAATGGAGAAATCACCCAAGAAAAATCCAATGCAATCCTGAGAAAAAAACAGACATCCACCCAAGATCCCATGGAAATCCCATGGAAATCCCATGAATTGGTGCTCTAACCTTGGTAGGCGTGAGTTGGCCCTCGCCCTGTGCCGTGCTCGCCCCGATGCGCGCCGGGCAACCTTGGTCGCTGGTGACATCACCATTTGGGGCAACAATCTTTCATACCCCATGAGTCACATGTGGAAATCATAAGGATAGCTAGCTAGGGAATTTCCATGAATTTCCTGCGTTGAGGATTGGACTGTTGCTTTGATGAATTTTTACTGTAAACATCCCAAGTTTTGCGCCCATTTTTGGATATCAATGGATGGGACCGACAAAGCCATCAAGCTCTCCGAGACCTTGCTCTGGTCTCTCGAGATGCCACTGCTTTGGAGGCGATGGGTTGATGGGTTTCGAAATGGCGCGATGGGGAAACCCGTGGGATGTCAATGAACCAATAAAGTTTCTTATAGAATGCTATATATGCTATAGATATAGATAGTTATGGGCTTATCAGCTGGTTATACTCTGAGTAGTATGTTATAGTATTTGACCATCCATATTTTGGTACATGATTTTGAGCCATTGCAAACTCCCATCCTCCTGGAACACCCTGCTTTGCTGTGTATAAAACAGATCGCAGCAATTCGCAGCGAAAGGCGGCACTTAACCCATTCCATCCACTGGTTTATAATCATCTCCCCCAAGAAAAGCATTGCAATCTTGTGTTATACATCATTTTGAGACATGCTATATAGAGAGGTACAGGGGTGCAAATCTGGCCAAAGGTCAACTTGCCTTAGATAACTGACGCTGATGCTGGCGCTTCGAGATCCGCAGAATGGCTGGCCATTTTGACTGACCAAACTTGCTTCAGTACCTCAGTACGAAAATGCGACCCATAACGGACAATAAACACTCACGACTAAGGGAGATGCATGTCAAGATTTGCCCTCGGCCGCAGTAGCACTTTTCATAGCAGGAAACCCGCAGATTGTGCTCTGAAGTGCCCAGAGCCGAGCTTTCCCATCTTTCCCCTCATGGTGGAGTTGAGTAAATTGATCTGGGTATATCTGGGTGACTTTCCGATGACGAAGCTGTGGAAAACTGTCCAAGTTTTGGCACCTGCAGACTGGACGGGTAAACAAAAATAGTGGAGATTCGACATAATTCAACACCAGGAGGACATTGCCCTCAAAGATAAGACTATAGATATCGTAAATTATGATACCTCATCACGAAAGGTAGCCTAGGCTACCTGAGTTCTATGTACTTTAGTACTAGTTTAGTACTGGGGGAGGTGGGTGCTCCTTTCCCGGAAATTGAGAGCCGAGAGTCACGAACGGAGACTTAG
>Ga0126342_10020588_pt1 | contig 11082 bp, 13 predicted proteins | sample Cyp1metagenome_FD_92528 | JGI IMG/M metagenome (GOLD analysis project Ga0126342, IMG submission 92528) | Coral microbial communities from Lord Howe Island, Old Settlement Bay, Australia - Cyphastrea 1 metagenome | ecosystem: Host-associated > Invertebrates > Cnidaria > Coral ...
AAACATTTGGTGTGCATGTGGATGAAAATCCAAGAATTACATGGAATCAAAAGCCTAAGGGATATTCAAAAAACCAAACCCAAATTAATTGCAATTGAACCCAAATTAATTGCAAATCCTTAAATGCTCATCATAAATATCCCCCGATCTCCCTAAATTTTCCACCTCATCCACCTCCAACAGATGTTCAGTTTTACCACGGGTTTCACCATCATTTCCCCTATCAATTCCCCGCCTCGGGGCCCGGCTGCCCAAGCAGTCGACGATGGACGGCTGGGACGGCCGCTGTGCTTGCGGAGCTGAGCTTCGTCTTTCACCTGTGGGACGTAGATAAAATGTTATAAAATCATGGATGAATAGCTGTGAAGTGACTAACAAAAGTATAATTGGTGTGCGTATATGAAGTATCCATTGTTTAGTTATTATATACTTATATACATCCCACTAAAACATTGAAAGTTAATTCCTAAAACTATATCTCTTGTTGCTGATATTAACAGGAACTACTGTGGATGCACAGTACCATGAGTAAACCATCCCCAAACATGAGTAATTAATGTGACTAAAGCTACAGGATCCACCATCCGGACCATCACCAATTTCACCAAAAAATGGGTGGCATAAACCATCAAAATATGTGGATTATTGTCATTATCATTATTACATCAATATCATTGTTGTTATTATTGTAACTATATTATGTATTGTCTTAAAATGTTTTGAACACATTAAAGCAATTGGTAGTAAAGCCGAGATGTCGGCAAACATATGTTGATGCTAAAACACTATTTTAATATATTTTAATAAACTCAAATAATCCCTACCCCTATAGAGGGGGAGGCCGGGGGGGGGGGGCAAAACCAACCTGTCGAATTCCACTTTTTTTTGCTTGGAAACCCTGGGATAGTGATCCACTTGCTCAAATGGAATTTTAAAGTACTGTAACATTTCTTGACAAGCGTTGGGCACTGGTTAGAAAATACTTGCAACGCAATTTTTGGAGGGATGCCACCCCTACATATGTGCTGCTTCAGTCTGACATGTGCTTAGTTCCTCCGGAGCTAAGCGTAAGAATTTAATTTTCCTCTGTTTGCCAATGATATGGAATGACGAGGAATGTTGATCGTTGAGAAAAATAAATGCAAAAATGAAATTTTAAAATGAAATTTCAGTACGACTCCCCTCCTCAAATTTCATTTTTAAGAGGGTAGGGATCTCAAATAAGCTGATATTTGGACAATTGAGCTATTCAATACTGATCAACTGAACATAATCAAACCATATCAAACCATTAGATAAAATATGATAAAACTGTTTCGCCTGATAGTGATGAACTGAAATCATGTCTTGATCATTTTCACACCAAGGAGGTAATTATGTTTATTCAAGAGACATGAATTTGCAAATCCGTGTTTCCAGATATCTGGAAGATTCTGGAAGTTCTAGACTTTTTATGTGGGATACGTGGGGTAGATTATCAGGAGCCATCCCCAACAGCAGAAGGTACGGCCACGCCACTGCGTGCTGAACGAACATCTTGTCCTCAGCACCTGCGCCAGTCCGAAGAGGCCCAAACATGTCCAGACTACGATGCCATGTCACCCAACTGTTCGCAAAATCATTACAAATGACATCCAGTATTTAAACAGATCGATGGAAAATGAAAAATGATGCAAAATTATATGAATCTATAAATATCTATAATCAATTTATAGACGATTTGCCGGGCCTATTCAAAATGCTGATTGCACGTAGCTACTACTAGTCTTACATTGCTACCGTAGCAGCTGTTGGCCACGGGCCTCTTGGACTGGCGGAGGCTGTAGATGCCTGTGACCACGTCTCATTCCACCTTGGAAGCCCAAATGGAGAGATATGGAGAGGAAGGTACAAATATGTATCATTCATCTTTTATAATTACTTACTTTATCGAAAGTATCTCAACTATTTTCAATCTACTCTTTCTATCCGTCATTATCGTTCATTATCCATCTCAAGAAATATCATGACAAACGTCAAATGCCATTGTTATGTCCTTAACGGATTATCTCCCCGCTGAGGCGCCAACTTCCCACTCTCCTCACGGCGATCGCCGCGTTCACCGCGTTCGCCATGCGCCCAGTTGGGCATCCGTGGCGCCGTGGCCGTGGCCGTGGCGGCGCTCATGTGGGCAGCTAGAATCGCTGCATCCAATGCCTGGAGAAAACCCAGGAAACATAGTGGAAACACCCCCCTGCCTTCCGTGTGTATATACACCCCCCGCGCTTCATATACATTTCCAGCGGTAGGGCCGGTAGGGGGGACAGGTGGTCAAGGTCGGCGACGGAAAGAGGTGTCAAGCAGGTTTATAGATTATGATTTTTGGCTGAGTGCAGACATGGGGGGGACCTGCTTTGCACCAGCACAAAACAATATTTGGCAAACCCCAAAAATGTATTCCTTTGGGGGGTGAGCTGCTACTATGAAGTATCAACTCATGGCAAGTTAAGAATCTTAAAATGTATGAAACATAGGGGGGAATTAGGGGGGACTATGTTCATTTATTGCAGTAATCTGACTGACACGAGACGATATCAAATGTATAAAATATGGGGAGAAACTGGGTAGGAAAAATGTGCTGCAAGGCTCCTGGCGGAAAGTATTCAAATCAATTTCGAAAAGTCGAAAAACGAAAAGTCGAAAAATGGAAAGGTTTCGTATTGAATTTCGAAAAGTCGAAATGCAAAACATCGTTAAGTGAAAAGGTGCCTTTTTGTGAATTTCGAAAAGTCGAAGAATCGAAAAGTAAGAACGGGTTATGTTAAATTTCGAAAAGTCGAAAAATTGACTTTTCACTTTTTGACTGTTTGAATTTTTGCCGGATGCTTTTCCAGCTGAACATGCGCAGCTAAAAGTACACAATTTAAAGCGTTGAGAGCCGAGAGGGAAGAAGAAAAACCAAAAAGTCGAAAAGCCGAAAAGTCGAAAAGGCGAAAAGGACACTCTTTGACTTTTCACTTTTTGACTTTTTTAATTTTTTGACGGGTGCCTTTCCGAACATTCGCAGCCGAAAGTACAAGATTTAAACTGTTGAGTCGAGAGGGAAGAAGAAACACCAAAAAAACGAAAACCCGAAAAGTCGAAAAGGTGAGAGGGAAGAAGAAAAGTCGAAAAGTATACCTCGATCCTCCCTTGACAAGATTTTGCTAGGCGTTCATGATTTCACATCGTTTCAAACAAAAACATGTCGTTCACGGCGTGCTGCTGGAAAACATGGCGAAGTAAAGAAAATCATGTCGAGGTTTGGGGGTGCATATATGTTCAAGTTTCTCGGGTGCCCTCATCGCATCTCCAATATTCTCCCCTTCACCCACGCATACTGATGGCAGAGCCACATTGCTTGCGTATGAACTTTCAGGCTTCTAGTAAACCCATCTAGCAGAAAAACTGAAAAAATCCACTGATTGGAAAACAACAAGAATTACAACTGTTCTGGTTTTGCGGGCGTTTGCGGGTATTTGCGGGCTTGACAATGTTGTTCCAACCTCAAAAAATGATGATGCCTTTTGGTTGATTTCCACTGCTTCTTTCGATATCTGGCCACAGAATCAATGAGACCCAAGCAATTTCCAGTCGCTCTCTTTGCAAAGGCTGCAATCTCACAAAATTTCGAGGCTTGTTGAATGGGATCTGCAGAAAACAGGACGGCGGCGTATTTTTCCACGATGCTTTGCGTGCAATTTTAGAAGCAAGGATGCAAAGCATCGCACGGCAACATTTGGAAGCAACAAGATATATTTGAACATTGCACGCAATCTCGAAGCCCGCAAAACTTCAACATACTTCAGCACACTTCAACCATCTTCAACCCAAAGCTCAACCTTAAAAAAGGCATCCTTTCGGTACCGTACAGTTCTTAAAAATTGTTGGGAAAAGGCACACACGAATCAGCAACAACTACTGGATACTACCAGTATTGCATTTAGTATTCACAAAACAAACTTCATGCATAATTAATGAAAGCGCGGCGTGAAACTGCTGCTGACCCCCCAGGTGCATACATTCATGACACTTCATCTGCACCCCCCCATCTCAATTCCCCCCTTCCAAATTTCCCCCCCTCCGAATTTGGGAATTATATGAATTATTAATGTACTAACCCATGGGGGTAGGTGGCCTCCTATGTTTTGGCAAACTTAGATTTCAGGGGGAGGGGCCTCAAAAGCGTCATGCTATTTCGTAAGCTTCCCCAGGAAAACTCCATGAGCATCAAAGATCCATGGCCTTGCTAAATCAATGTATGAAACCCCACCCCACCTTTTTCTAAACAAGCTTTTGAAGCCAAATACTGAAAATATATTAGGACGACCCCCCACCTCTTTAGGTAATCTCTTAATTTTACGAAAAAAAATCATACAATAAATGCTGTTTCAGAGGGAGGGGGGGTTGGAAATGTATGAAAAATGCCCTGCCTCCCTCCCCCTCAGTGTACATTTTAGGGGGTGGGGGATGTGGAAACCATAAAAACCATGGGAAAACAGCCCGGATCTTTCTCAGTTTCCATGGCTCAATTCCCATCAATTCCCAATTAAACTGAGTTCCTCGATTTTTCCTGGCGAAACCATAATGGATGTACAACGCTGCTGCAGCAAGTTGCAAAGCGGTTCAATGCCAGATCCGCCACTTGGACCATCTTACTTCGAAACTGGTGCGTTTGCCACCCACCCATTATACGTTATCATACGTTAACATACGTTAACATCATATCATGCCATAGCCTCAGTTGGGATGGTAATCCTAGTCACTAGGGATGGTCAAGGCACTCACTAAGCATGAACGTTTGGTTAAGCCAAGGGCAAACAAATCCCACTGCATGTTCTTTTTTCAAAAAAAATAGGGCTCCAAAATTCGACTCAGCGGTTTAAAGCCCTAAGTTTCCCCATAATTTTCTGATGTCCTGATGTCCTGGTCAGGAATCCACTGCCATCAGCTCGCCTGCGAGGCTCGTTCAGCTTGAAGGCGAGCCAAGGCTTCGAACACAGCGCCTCAAATCGCCGCAGGTTCAATGGGGGGGTTCAATGGGGAAGAACTGAACTTCGTTGGTTTGGTTGGTTTGGTTCGGTTGTTTGATTTTGGCTGGGCTGATTGATTTGTTTTGATGTTAGATTTTGCTGGATTTTGGTGGACTTTATTAGTTGATCTTAGCTGGTTGGCAATTCTTCCGGCTGTCATCCTGCCTGTTTGGGCTTCCCTCATATTTGTTGAGGATTATAATTCCATAGTCCAGAAAACTGGCACCTCATTCCATCCACTGGTGTACAAATTAATTTCAATCTTGTTGACCGGGTTAGTATCAGTCGGTATCACTGTCCCATTCTTCCATCGGTTCGACTCTAAATCGATGCAGCATGGGGGCAATCACATGCAATTCACAAGGGTAATTCACACTGATGCCCCTGATTTTTTGAGGAATTTTGGAGCCATTTTGGAGCCTTTTCCATCCCCAAAACGGGACCCGGCAATGGACCCATTTCCGGCTGGGCTGGGCTTCCCCACTTGCGCTGCTTTGCGCCCGGGATCGATCTGGCGCACCGAGTCCCGGGGGAGGAGGCACCTGGCAGCTTGCCATTGGCACGTTGCTGAGTAAACACTATAATGTTATAATGACAACAATGATAGCAACAATAAACATAATGACTATTATATATATATATATATGTATTTACATAATATGCAAATATATTTTGTGTGATTGTGTGTATGTGTGCGATTAGACGTTATACATTACAGTAATATATGGTACCATTACAATAGTGTACCATATTGCTGTGTCATTTTTGATATTTGGATCTTGGTATACCTCGTGCTTGGTAAAATTTGACATGAGCTGCACCTGCATCCGATTCATCGCTGGCTCACCTGCAATTCCTGACGCCCGAGACAATGCCTTTGGGCGAAAAGAGCCAAACAATAGCTAAATGATGTGAAATGTGATGTGAACCCGTTATGTTCATCTGTCAAATCCTTTGCAGACCTTCAGAAGAATGAGGAAATTACCGAGATCCACACTGACACTCTTAGCGAGCGGGTTTTAAGTTGCTCATGCCTTTGTCAAGTTGCCCAACAACACTTTACAATAGGTATGGTTGAAATGACATACACAAGAAGTGATAATGCAAGCACCGCAAAACATGCCATTACATGGCATAGTCATCTCAAGTATGCAAATGCAAAAATCTATATCGTATATCACTTGATACCGTACCTGTATGTGCAAAAAATGCTGGGGAGCATGTAAATACGACTTTGGTCAGTTTGCATGTTAGCAGGGAAATGTGCAGGCAAAGGCGCTGTCCGTTTTTCTGACCAGCTTGCATGTAATCTAGATAAAATACACACATACTATCTATATATATATATACATACCTAGGGCCTCCTCAGACTTAAATTTCAGCCTGAGCTCAAAAAGGCTGTTTTTCTGCCCCAGTTCTTAAAACCCGCCGGAGTCCCAAAAATCCACCTGAAGCCTTTTTGAGTATGGTGTTTTAACTACGAGGCAGCTTCATTCAAGAAACATCAAAAGGTTGCAGTTCGGGAAAATCCACCTGAATAGTGGGAGAATCCGCCCGAATAGTGGGTAAATCCGCCCGACTACCGTCTTTCAAAATCAAAAAAAAAAGGGAATAATCCTTGAGCCTGCCCTGGTTATAATGGCAAAATCTGACTGAATGGCAAAATCCGCCCGAGGTCTAATTTTCAGCCCGAGGATTCAAAAGCATCCTTGTAGGAAAAGGCTTAAATTTTAGCCCGAAAGGTGGTGCTAGGTATATATATATATATTATATATATATGTGCACACGGTATAAGAATGTATAAGATACATCATTTCAATCAATTGACTATCCTGAAACAAGGAGAAATCAAGTCATTTTTGCGGATATTTTGCAGATATTTATCCCTACCAACCATCACCATGTTCCCATTGACTCTCCCTATGACTCGACCTTGATTTGCCATGAGCCCTCAGCAAAAGCCATCGGTTCCACAGCTGCAAAACTGCTGACGCGATCTTGTAGCACAACAGTAGATGCACATACATCTTGTTCAAATACACACCTTCTCTACAGCAATAACATTAAATATCAAACACATTGCAAGAATATAAACACTACGTAACAATCTCTATATATATATATATACATATATAACGATTGATTAATATGTATAAATGCACAAAATTGATCATAACTGTATATTTCATAATTGTATATATCAACTTATCAACATTGATATCATTGGATATCATCGGTAAACTCCGCACAGAACAACTTGATGCATGCCTTTGGACTCCACACTGGTGCGCAGTGCCGAGGTGGGAGGACGAGCACGGCCGATGAAGACAGCTCTTTAAACTGCGGACATGGCGGGCCGTTGGACCTTGGATTCACAATGATTCACCAATGGAAACCCATGAAAACCCTCCATTTATTGCTGAGATACTGAGATTATTCAATATCTACTATTTATAGGAGGTGATACGCTTCTTCAAAAAGTGTCGCTTCGCCATCTATGCTGGCTGGAATATATATATATATATATATATGTATATATTTAGTTTGTGAGACCACTGCAAGGACAATGAGGGAATTTATGGGAATATATACTTGTTGCATGTTAATGCCACAAATAGCAACAACAAATTCAACAATATACAAAAATGATGTCGAAATATTAGCAATGCAGTTTTAACAAATACCTTTTACAGTGCAGCTGAACAATTGCTAGAAAACATCGCATCACAGCAGCGTGCAGTCTCAATGCCCAAAAAGACTCATTGCCCGCCGTTGGAAACAAGAACGACATGAGGAATCCGCCTATTCAAATCCCATACATGCATGTTCTATCACTTACCCATGCACGAAGTTCTACAAAAGGTTTCAACATGTTTCAATTGATTCCCAAGGGAACTCAGTTTTGGTGACATTGCGCATGGCAGTCCCCAAAAACTGCCCAAACATTAGACTATGTATAATCATGTAATATCAAAAAAATATATCATATAATTTATCTGACATACAAGCACACACACACATATATATATATATATACACACATATATATATATATATATTATATTCATATGTGTGTGTGGCGATTATATCTCGCTTATCCAAACATTCCACCACCCCACTGGTCACCCCACCACCAAAATGAAAGCCCCTTTTCTCCATCCCTGCCATCTATCGTCCGGAACTAAAATGGACACGTTGATTGGTTGCACCGGCTGCAATGGTAGCAAGCTGAACCAAGCAAGGTTCCATTGCGGACTTGGCAGCAACTTCTTAAAAAAAAATCCCCCCGATGGTGAAACATGGCTTTGTCGGAAGCTGTTCGCCAGGGGGGTCGCCCAGCAGAAACTCATTGTCCCTGCTTGGGGACATAACAAGCCGCTGGGGCTGTGTACACAACTAAAACATACTAAAACATACTAAAACTACAGTTTCCTACAGTTTCCTTCGCCAAAACCGATTGAACCAGCGTCGTTTGGGTCCTTTGGGTCGTGGCGCCACCTGCACATCTGCCGCTCGTGCTTGTGATGCCATCAGGCCTGGGTCGCTCATTGATTCATTTGGACAATTGGTTCAAAAGCGTTGCATATTTAAAAACCAATGAATGAACACTATTTGAAATTTGAACATCATATACCAGTAGTACCGCGCAAGGCGGTGGCGGAAGTTTCAAAATTAGGAAACCTATAGGAGAGGTTGGTTGTTGTGAGTCACGGATGGCAGAGCGAAGCCACTGATGGACCGACAGGTGGTTGGTTGAGGTCTCCTCTCTTTCTCTCTTTCTTTCTCTCTTTCCCTGCCTATCTACCTACCCACCTACCCACCTACCTACCGATCTATCTATGTATCTATCTACCTATCTATCTATCTATCTATCTGTCCGTCTGTCCGTCTGTCCGTCTGTCTGTCTGTCTGTCTGTCTCTCTATCTATCTATCTGTCTGTCTGTCTGTTTGTCTGTCTTTTTATCTCTCTATCTCTCTCTCTCTCTCTTTCTATCTATCGATCTATCTATCTATCTAACTTATCTATCTATCTAATCTATCTACCTACCTATCTACCCATCCATCCATCAATATATTTCTTACCCATTTGCCCATCTACCTATCCACCCATCTACTTATCCATCCATCCATCCATCTATCTGACCATCTTACCTATCTATTTGTCCCAAAGCTTTTTTTCTCGGCAGATCGCAACGTGATCAGCAGACCAAACGACATCGGTACGGCAACGTGACGCTGCGCCTTTGTGCTGTCAGAAAAAACACACAGCTCTGTCTTTAACGGCTGCAAAGAAAATGGAGAGACAGGAAATGGCCTGTCAGAAAGCATTCTGTCAAAGTGCTGCGGATCACTGCATGTGTCCCCCACCTGCACATGCACAGGTTGTGCGCCCATCTGCTAGGAAATCTTCCATGGCGTAGACCCGCTGGTCCATCATGGCCACTCGAGGCGGACAGAAAAGTCATACCGCATGGACAACTGCTGGCACGGAGAAAGTATGGATACTTTGTTATCTTTATTACTGCGCTTTTGTCCATGGCTAGCGGCTAGGAAGAACGTCTGGCATGCCGTCACACGATTGCGAAGGAGTCAAACGTCCCACGCCTGCAATCGTTTCTAGAAATGCTACAAAGTTTTGCTCACTTTTGAGAAGGTGCACAATCCCTTGCGCCTGCCACGCGAAACGGCATCTGAACGTCCAAAAGTGGTCCGAAAACCTGGTGTCTTAACAATTTGACTTCGACATGTGCTTCGCGCCACAATGGCGTGCACTTTTTCGACATCTCAACTTCCAAAAGTGGTCCGAGCATGGTTCGAAATGTGCTTCGCGCCACAACAGTGTGCACTTTTTCGACATCTCAACTTCCAAAAGTGGTCCGGACATGGTGTGCTTTGTACATTTTGACTTCGAAATGTGCTTCGCGCCACAACAGCGTGCCATTTTTCATGTCTCATCTGGCCAGATGGCTTCGCACCCGACGCTTTAGCGAGCCTACTTTTCGACCCTCCGGAGCCACAAATCAGTGGAAAAACGCAGTGTTTCGTGACTTTCCTACCTTTTCGCGCACCTGGATCTTCTTTCTTCTGATTCTTTCTCTTCTCTGATCTTCTCTCTTCTACTCTTCTCTTCTCTCTGACTCTTCCCGTCTCTGCTTTTCCTAGGGTGCAAACACGTGCAGCCACACATGCCCTTATTTTCTTCGCTCACGGCTAGAACTAGTTTCCCACCCCCAACCCAAAGGCACCTGCTGCCAAGACAAGCGCACATGCACTGAAGGCAAAGGCTCTCAATGGGCCATGTTCGTACAGCAAACCTTGACACATGGAAAATGTCGTGACTGGTGATAGAACCCCGTTCGGCTCTTGCTGCAAATCCCAGGCTTGTTAATTATGAAGGTTCCATGTGCTCAAAATGGTTTCAAGAAATGGACTTGTGCAATTGTTTGGCGCGTCATAGAGGCCCTTCACTAAGATACCTTCAAACCTTGACCAGGTTCACCCCCAGCCGTTTCTCCAAGGAGCCAAGCAGTGCTGGAGACAAAATCCTTGCCACTGACATCACCTGATGGCTCACGGTTGGACACATTCCCCCTGGCCGTGCTTGTTAGGGGCCACTTGACTGCCACCGCTGAGACAAGTGTATCACACCGACCCCGAAACCAATGTATGGTTCCATTCCATACAGGCACAATTTGAAAAGTGTGTCTTTCACCACACGCCCAATGCTCAAGCCAATAAACTCCGAGTACAGCGCGCACACACACACACACGCAAACAATCACACACCTCAGTACCTATGGGCCTCGAGCATTTGTATATGTATATGTATGTATATTATATATATACATACATACATACACAAATACATACACAAATACATATATACACACATATATATACATATGTATATATATATATACCCTGGGAGTCCTCGACCTTTAAAACAAAGGGGGTTCGGAGTCGACCTTTGTTTGCCGTGAACCCCCCTTTGTTTGCCAGTTTGAAGCCTAGCTCTTGGTAAAAACACCA
>Ga0126342_10020589_pt1 | contig 11082 bp, 12 predicted proteins | sample Cyp1metagenome_FD_92528 | JGI IMG/M metagenome (GOLD analysis project Ga0126342, IMG submission 92528) | Coral microbial communities from Lord Howe Island, Old Settlement Bay, Australia - Cyphastrea 1 metagenome | ecosystem: Host-associated > Invertebrates > Cnidaria > Coral ...
AAAGGAAAAATGAAAAATACAAGGAAAACCGTGACGATTCCAGAGCAGAACGTCGCGAAAGAAAGGATAGTGTTCCGCCTTTGCGGAGAGACACCTTTAAAAATGTTGGTGAACAGAGATCTCGTTCGGCCAGCCGAGCCAAAAGTAGAGATCCTGCCGCACGCACACCACAGCCGCCACCGGCACCTGTGCGATCATCAGTTACACCACCAAAAACACCACCAGCACCACCGACAAAAATACGCCACAAGGCTGCACCAGCATCCATCAACCCAGCGCCAACATCCACTTCAAATGTCACACCACCGGTCAAGGCACCTCCAGTTGCACCTCCAGCACCGCCTGCTCGGTCAGCTAGGTCACCAAGCAATGATCCAATTGTTCCTTCGCGTACAGTTGGAAAATCAGCGAACACACCTCCATGGCGTTTGCAAGAAAGGGGTCGCCAACGATCCCAGACACCTGACTATCGCAACACTCGCAAGCGTACTGACTCCCGGTCAGATTGGAGTGAGAGAACCCGACCATATAACATTCCTGAGCCGCCAGCGCCTCCACCTTGCATGACGGGTTCGCAATGGCTAGGCCAAGGTCATCAGGGAACATCATCAAGCTCTTCAGGATACCGAGATTACGGTTACTCATGCAATCAACCATCATACTACCGAGCAAATCCCAGTACAAACAATGTGGAATACGTTCCAGGATATACTGTTCCACGACAAAGATGGATTCAAAAATGCGATGGTTCATGGTTGGATATGATTCCACAAACTCCGGATCAATCGATCTTTTCCACCAATCAGGAGAACTGAGAAGAAGAAATGAAATGAAATTCTATGGATACACCTTCTCGATGGGACTGTAAGTCCTTCCAATGCACATGTGCCGCATTTGCGGCCAGCCTGCCTGTAGCTTCCTGTAGCTGTTTGTACAGTTTTTTGATTTTGTCTTCGGACTCGTCTCACAGCAGATCACAAGCTGAGCGCTTCTTGTGAAAGACAGCAGCATGTTACGACACGAAGAAATTGTGTCTGTTTGTTGCTTATTTTGTTTTACGTGTCTACACAATGCTTTCATGCATGTTGACATGTACACATAATTCATGATGTTTCCTGCGCCACTTTGCTGGGTCAAGATTACTGCAAGCCCGCGTGTAAAAAGATTGCAGCCGCCACTTCCGTGACTACAGGTGTTTAAGTAGATTCCAGGGCTCCCTCAATACGGGGAAAGCTACCTCACCCCCTCCCCCTCCCCGTCCCCCGTCCCCCGTCCCCCGTCCTTCCCTCCCTCCCTCCCTCCCTCGCTCGCTCTCTCTCTCTCTCTCTCTTTTGCATATATAATCCCCACCCCCTTAACCTAGGTTTTCGGGGGGGGACCTGACAAAATGTAACTTACATTTTTCGGGCTGTTTTTAGGGGGGGTTAATTGTAAGTTAAAATCTCTAAGGTACCAAAAATCCACGTTTGGAAGGGTAAAAAAGTAAGCTAAGTTAAGACCCCCCTAGTACTAGGTATGGTCCTGTCAAAGCAAAATCAAGGTATTCCCCAGGAATACGCCACACACGTAGTGACTATGGAAATGGGGGGAGAAAATGTAACTTACATTTTCCCCCCTGCTTTTTGGGATATCACCGAAGCTTATTATTATTTTTAGTAATCCTGGCGCCAACCTTGTTGTAACTTATAACTGTTACCTTTGCTTCTGTCTTCTATCCCATGAGGACCCAATGTTTTGTGACGTCCCAAGAAGTAGCTGACTTTTTTTGAGGAATAGAGGCTTCCACAGACATGGCACCTTCAAAAATGTAAGTTATATTTAGGAAGGTTTTACCTCAAAAACGTAATCAGGCCCCTCCAAATTTCAGAGGGACCTTCGAAAATGTAATTTACATTTTTGAAGGTGCTGATTGTATGGGTTTTTCAGAAAATGTAAGTTACATTTTCGAAGGTTTTACATTCAAAAATGTAAATTACATTTTGGGGAGGTCCCCCCTGCCAAAACGGTAGGGATCATATATATGCATATATAGAAAGCAAATATGTTTTTGCGATTCTTGCGCCTACGTGCTATCTGAATACTATGTCTATATATATATACGACCTTCCAATCCATTCAAGCTCTTTCAAGCGTCCTGCCGCTCATTTCTTCGTCCAGCTAAAGATTGACTGCCCTTGTTTTGCTACAGTAGCTATGTCCGCAGCTGGAAGCTTTGCACTTCATCGGGCCATTTGTGTTCTGCGTAGCTCCACACCTAAACGCCCCGATCGCTCGCCAGAGCCTGTAATGTTTCCTTGCAAACTTGTGCCGTGCATCATGTCTCCAGCGCTTGCTTATGACAACGATGCAACCAAGCCAAGGCCTACACGGTTGCATCATACTTGCGTTTCTTCTAAGAAACTTGCATGTCAGAGCCTGTAACCTTTCCCTGCAAACTTGTCCTACGCATCATATCTATAGCACTTGTTTGAAAAACGATGCCCAAATGTCTGACAATTGGTTCCCGAAATGGAAGCCTAAAATATCCAAATAATGGTTCCCGAAATGGAAGCTTAAAATACCTAAGGCATTCTAAAACCTGGTTCCCAAAATGGAAGCCTATAAAATGTCTATAAAATTGGTTCCCGAAATATGCCTGTTTGTACCACCAAATTTTGTTCCAGTAGGTTTGCTTCAAAAAAATGTCTCGAAATTTAAAACTGAATTATATATTATATATATTTAAAATTCTGCAGGTGGTAAGCGTTTATTACATGGGAAAAATGAAATATAGACATTAACATATATGTAAGATGACCTAGTTCCCTAGCCTTAGGACCATGACCATGGATTTATTTTTTGGACCTTGGCCATATGTACAATATCCTATTCCCAGTAGTACCGCGCAAGGCGGTGGCGGAAGTTTCAAAGATAGGAAACTATAGGAGAGGTGAGTTGTTGTGATGCATGGATGGCAGAGCGAACCCACTGATGGATCGAAAAGCGGTTGTGATTTTTGGAATGGTTGCAGTGGTCACCTCACCCACAACTGCAGGATGTAATTAGTGTGGTGTAGCGAAGTGCAATGTAATTGTAGTTGTAGTTGTTGTTGTAGTTGTAAATGGAGTGTAGGTGAAGTGTACTTGAAGTTGTAGTTGTAGTTATTGTAGCAGCTCTAGTAGTTGTAGGAGTTGCAGTTGTAGCTGAAGCTGTAGTTGTAGTGTAGTTGTAGTTGTAGTTGTCGTGTAGGATAGTGTGGTATAGTGTAGTGGTAGTTGTAGTTGTAGTTGTAGTGTAGTTGTAGTTGTAGCTGTAGTAGTTGAAGGAGTTGTAGTTGAAGTTGTAGTTGTAGTTGTAGCTGTAGTAGTAGTAGTAGTAGTAGCAGTAGTAGTAGTAGTTGTTGTTGTTGTTGTCGTTGTCGTTGGTGGTTGGTTGTTGGTGGTTGGTTGTTGGTTGTTGGTTGTTGGTTGTTGGTTGTTGGTTGTTGATTGTTGGTTGTTGGTTGTTGGTTGTTGGTTGGTGGTTGTTGGTTGTTGCTTGTTGCTTGTTGCTTGTTGCTTGTTGCTTGTTGCTTGTTGCTTGTTGCTTGTTGCTTGTTGCTTGTTGCTTGTTGCTTGTTGGTTGTTGGTTGTTGGTTGTTGTTGGTTGTTGTTGTTGTTGGTTGTTGTTTGTTGTTGTTGTTGTTGTTGTAGTAATGTTGTGTAATGGCATTTGTAGTAGCCGAAATTGTAGCTGCCGTTGTTCTAGTTGAAGGGTAGTTGAAGTTGTAGCTCTAGTTCTAGTGTGGTGTAGTGTCGCTGCAGTTGTCTACCTATCTGTCTATCAAAATATCTGTTGATCTATTTGTCTATCTATCCGTGTATTTGTTTATCTCTCTACAGTATCGGTTTGTCTGTCTATCTAGCCATCTTCAGCGAGACTTCTTCAATTTTCGAAGTTGACAGCATCAAAAACGCGGCAATTCCGCCAGATTTCCCCAATGTTTGAACTTGGCAACGTCAAAAACCAAGGAATTCTGCAAGATTGCTTCAATTTTCGAAATTGACAGCATCCAAAACGAGGCAATTCTGCGAGCCTACGAAAATGGAAATTTGAGTGCAGAGCTGACGCGCTTTGCAATTTTCCAATTCCATCCGTCTAAAGTATTGCCCCTGCCACGAAAAAGTGAGGCCAGGTCATACGAAGTGCTGCAATGTGCTGCACCTGTCACGCAAAATCATCTTGGCAAACCTGAAGATCCGATGCGCCCAAATGCAGCCCCTCTCATGAAATCAGCGCCCTGACCTCCTAACAGTAACATCATCTAACGTCTCTGATGAACATGTCTCTTGTACTGCGCCTGCCATGCGAATGCATCTTCGCACATCCTCTTCAAATGTCCCACGCCGGTCAGCGCTTTTGACACGCTACAAAACTTCCACGTTTTGCCCACCTTTGGGAAGGTGCAGGTTCCCTTGCGCCTGCCACACAAAACGATGTTTCAACGTCCACAAATAGTCCGAGCATATCATGTGGTGCTTTCAAGATGTTTACTTCCAAATGTGCTTCGCGCCACAGCACCGTGCACTTTTTGAACATCTCAACTTCCAAAAGTGCTCCAAAGCTGAGGTGTTTTGTAGATTTTGACTCTGACATGTGCTTCGCGCCACAACAGCGTGCACTTTTTCGAGATCTCAACTTCCAAAAGGGGTCCAATACAGAGGTGTGCTTTGTACATTTTGACTTCGACACGTGCTTCGCGCCACAACGGTGTGCGCTTTTTTAACATTTCAACTTTCGAAGGTTTTGGTGTTTTGTGCATTTTGACATCGGAATCTGCTTCGCGCAGCAGCGTGCACTTTTTCGACATGTCGACTTCCAAAAGTGCTCCGGTGTTGAGGTGTTTTGTGCATTTTGACTTGGAAACGTGCTTCGCACCACAAAGGTGTGCACTTTTTCAGCATCTCAATTTGCAAAAGTGCTCCGGGCATGGTGTGTCACAACGGCGTGCAATTTTTCATCTCTCATTTGGCCTCATCTGTCCATATTGTCAGAAGTTTGACTTCTAAACTTCCTTCGAAAATAGATTTGAAGAGGGTTAGGGTACAGGATAAGAATTTGGGCGCGGATTCGACACTAGGATTGTTCTGTGAGGGGGGCCAGGGGACAGGATGAAATTTTGGAGATGTTGGGTAAATATGACCGAAGCTCAGACGCTGGGAGACAAGGATTTTATTTTTATGGATTTGGTGTTGTATGGATGTGAGAGCTACCGAATCCGATTTTGATATCATTGGCTTTTCTATGTTGATAGGTTGGAGCCCGAAAAAAGGAGTGAACCTCCCTGGGCAGGGGTATCCCGAAATGGAAACCTAAAAATGTCGAAACTTTGGCTCCCGAAATGGACACCTGAAATCTCTAAAATTTGGTTCCCGAAATGGAAGCCTAACATGTCTAAAAATTGGTATCTTCCTGCTTCCTTTGATTGAAAAGTTTTGCAGCTGTGGCAGAGTAGACCCTAAATATGATACGTCACATGACCCCATTTAAGACCCCATGCTAAACCTTCATGGTATGGCAGGGATAAATTAATGTTAACATGAGCATTTCAGAGTAGACCTTGCCATCCCAAACTAGCAGACGGCCTAAAGTAGAACAAGAGAATCACATAGAATCTTCAGGTAGCTCCTGGAAAGATTTGGGTTTTAGCATCTGAAATATAGCATCCAAGTCCGTGCCAAGTAGCTGAGCGGACCTTTTTCTACATCGTTTTCATACAATATCTTTCACCTTCATCCGCGGATCCGCATACCAATGCGCAGTGGCAGCAAAAAGGGAGGCTGGCTTTCGTTCTCATTGTGTTCTCTTGCCTTGTCTCCCGTTGTCGCCCACTTTGACTCCTACTGTTGGGGGCGTTGGGTTTCAATCTCTGGGAGCGTGGGGTGGTGTCGCGCTCCCCTTCCTCTGGCATTTGCGCGCAAGGTTCCGGAACACTGTGTGTCGCGCTGTGTCTCCCACCTAGATCCTTGGAACCTTGTCTGCCGCTTTGTCTCCCAGATTGTCTCCTACTGGGCGTCTGGGCGCGCTGTGTCTTTTGGAACCTTGTTTGCCGCTTTGTCTTGTCTGGTGCTTTCCCACCTTGTTTCCTGCTTGTCTCCCAGCTTGTCTCCCACCGTGTGTCGCACTGTGTCTTCCACGGTGTTGTGGCCTTCCAACTTTGTTTCCGATTGTGTCCTCCACTGTTTGTCTTAGTGTGTTTCCCGCTTCTCACCTTGGAACCTTGTCTGCTTGTCTCCCAGCTTGCCTCCTACTGTGCCTCCCATCCTGGAACCTTGTCTCCTATTGTCTCTTCCACCGTCTTTCCCAATCCCGCTGTATCCCCCATTGTGTCTTCCACTAGAATCACTAGAACCTTGGAACCTTGTCTCCCAGCTGTTTCTCAATTGTCTCCCGGTATTGTCGCTATTGTTTCTGTCTTGTCTCCCCTTGTCTGCCTATCGTCTCCCCATTGCCCATTATCTCCCTGTTGTTGCTCCATTGTCTGCAAATGTGTCCCACTTGTGTCCCACCTGTGCCCCGCTTGTGTCTCGCCAGATTATTTTCCTGGGAGTCTGGTTCCGAAATTATTTAATCTTTTAAATTTAGAAATTTAGAAATGTTTTTTTTCCTAGCGCCCCCTCTGTTGCAAAGGTCAGGACAGCCATTTTTAATTTGACATGGGAACATGGGGGGTTAATGAAATTACTGTATGTCATAGGACAGGAGAGTAGTCGCTATTATGAAGCTACCTTGAAGGTTTGCGAGCTGTCAGGTACCAGAAAAAGAACTTTGGGATGATTCCGGCAGAGGAGGGAAAATGGAAATTAGCAGGTTGATACACGCGCCATTCTAGTTCTGGGGAGGGGGACATGGATTTTGCAGAAGAGGCCGCCCATGGATATGAATTTTAAAAAGGTTGAGGCCCATCAGATTGATATGGTTATTCTCTGATAGGACCGTCCCGGGCATACCAACGGGGATCTTGTTTCAGACTTTCTCTCCCACTTTGTCTTTGTATCCCCTTGTGCTCTCACTTTGTCTCCCAGCTTGTCTCCTGCTTTTGTGTCTTCTGCTATTCCACTATTCCACTATGTCCCCCGCTTTGTCTCAAACTTTGTCTCTGCGCTGTGTCTCCCACTTTGTCCCCGCTTTGCCTGAAACTTTGTCTCTGACTATGTCTCCCAGCTTGTCTCCTGCTTTGTCTCCCACCTTTATATATCTGCTTATTCTCCCGCTTTGCCCCCCCATTTGTCTCCCACGGTGTCCCCCAATTTGTCTCTTCAGCTTGTCTTCCACTTTGTCTCCGCTTTGTTTGCCAGCTTTGCCGCCACTGTCTCCCACTGCGCATCCCCTCCCACTGCGTATCCCCTCCCACTGGTCCCCGCTTTGTCGTCCACTTTGTCCTTCACTGTGTTTCAATCTTTGTCTCCCGCTTTGTCCGCCAGTTTGTCCCTCACTTTGTTTCAAACTTTGTCTCCCACTTTGTCTCCGTTTTTGTCCTCACTTTGTCTCTTGCATGTCTCCCACTTTGCCTCCTTGTCGCCCACTTGTTTCCCACTTTGTTTCATACTTTGTCTCCGGCTGTGTCTCAGACTTTGCGCCTCGTTGTGTCTCAAACTACTTTGTCTCCCATTTTGTCTACCGCTGTGTCGCCGACTTTGTCTGCCATACTGTTTCCACGGGTCAAACATGCGGCCCAGACATGGAGGCTAGTCGGAGACCTGAATTTGGAACTGTCATTGCTGTTGGGTTGCAAAATTTGTTCCAGACTTTGCCTCTGACTAACTATGTCTCCCATTTTGTCTCCCAGTTTGTTTCCCTCTCTGTCTATCCCTTTGTCTCCCATTTTGTCTCCCTCTCTGTCTATCCCTTTGTCTCCCGCTTTGTCTCTCATTGTGTCTCCTGGGCCCGCTTTGTCGCACATTTTGTGTCATGCTATGTCTCCAAACTTGCCCCCCACTTTGTCTCGCAGCTTGTCACTGGCCTTGTCTCTCGTTTTGCCTCGATTTTTGTCTCCCACTGTGTCATACTGTTTCCCTCTTTGTTCTTACTTTCTTTTTCTCCCGCTTTGTCCGCTTCGTCTCTCACTTCGTCTCCCACTGTCTCTCCAATTTTGTCTCCCACCTTGTCTCCCAGCTTTGTCTCCCGCTCTATCTCCCGCCTTGTCTCCCACTTTGTTTCCCAGCTTGTCTCCCACTTTGTGCCTTCCCATGTCGCACTATATGTCTCCCACTTGCGAACTCGCATGGTGTTTCGCCTTATGTCTTCCACTGTGGCTCCCATTTTCCTTGTCCCCCACTGTGTCTCACACAGCGTTTGCGACTTTGTCTCCCAGCTTGTGTCCTGCTTTGTCCCCCAACCTGCGTCCCACTTTGTCTTCCTGCTTGTGCCCCACTTTGTCCCCCACCTCGTCTCCCACTATATTATCCACTTTGTCGCCCACTTTGTCGGCCACTTTGTCGCCCACTTTGATTCCCACTTTGTCTCCCACTTTCTCCCCCACTTTGTCTCCTGCTTCGTCTCAGCGTCTCCCGCTGTATCTCCCACTTTGTCTCCTACTTTGTCCCCCACTTGTTTCCCGCTGTGCCCCTCAAATTATTTCAACTTTGTCTCCCATTTTGCCTCCCACCGTTTCGCCTATGTACTTTATTTGTCATTCGTTCCATGCTGAATGCTGGGAGCCAACGTGCGGCCTTGAGTTTGGAATCTTCACTTGTGCTGGGTTGCAGGGCTGTTCTTCGGAGCTGCTGAGGTCACCAAGTTGGAGCTGGAGTGTCCGCCGCCGCGTTCTGCAGCGCGTTTGCTTGACAAGCTTTGCGGCCACTACATCGAGGATCACATTGTCACTTTTCAAAACAAAAATGCCGAAGGTTTGGATGCATGTTGAATATCAATCGTGGAGTCAGAGGTGTTTCAGATCGATTCTAACAGCTTCGATTTTCTCTTTTCTAAATTGATGAAAAAATCGAATCTGAATTGGCAAGATGGCATTGTGACTACATGTCTGCAAAATGTGCTTCCGACTCGAACCTTCTGCTATGCCATGCTTTGCTCGAGGTGAGTCCAAGCTTCATCACTGAACATCCACAAGTCATGAGCCCATTGGCGAAATGGCATCGGAGCAAGCCTGGCCTGACAGAGCGATTTGAGCTTTTTGTCAATACGAAGGAAATTTGCAATGCGTACACCGAGCTGTACCTTGGAAGAATTCGGAAGGCAACTGTCAGAAACAAGAAGAGAACACTTCGTGAAACAGGGTATCAGGGATCCAATGCAGTGGTGTTTGCTGAGGACCCCAAGAGCCTTTGCAAAGAAGCTAGCAGCATAGATATAATTAAACTAAAACAAATTTGGTGTACCGAAAGCCGGTACATACAAACATCTTGCCCTCAAAAACACGAGGCGGCATGGCAGTGAGGGTATGTCGAGAAGAAATCAGGGATAATCTTGGTCGGGTGGAAGCACTCCAGAACAAGCACGCCCCCATCCACCAAAGTATGGAAAGCAAACACGCATAACACATGGACACACGTGCGCGCACGCAACCACACACTAGACAAAATTGGATCTTTGAAGAGATCCATCAGGAACTGGGTCCTTTAACGTGCAACCAGCCTAGACAATTAGACCTACAGTAGATCTCGTGGTTGTACTTCATGAATATAATGAAGGTCTTCCGAAAATATCCAACGTAGCCCAAACCAGACTCCAAAAACGGCAAATAAATCGTCATCCAAAAATCAGATTGCGGCGACCGTGTAAAACCATGTAAAATAGATTGTTTGGAAACGGCGTGGTGGTTCTTGGGTTGGCCACATCCCATGTCCGAAAATGAAGCAGGTACGTGACAAAGGCGTCCCTTCGTCATATCACCATGGCAAGGCAGTGTCTTCGTTGGTGGATGACTGCCAGACCATGCATCCACCCCCTGCTTTATTAAAAGGAGAGAAGAAAGAAAAAGAAAAAAGGAGAAGTTTTACATCTATTTAGATGTTACACACACATGTACAGATGCATATACATATACACATATACACATGTCACATATACGTATACACGTGTTTACACACATATACATTCGTATAAACATACATATGTATATAAATTAATTGTATATATGTTTTTAATTAGATTATAAATATATGTGTTAACAAATTGTGTTATATATATATAGAGGTCGATAAATCACACACACACACACATATATATATATGATATTATACGAGATTTGTACATATATAAACTCTTTTTTTTACTGTTTAAATATATATGTTTTTCAACAATTGCATCATTTTTGATCTATAATGAAATATAATTGCATTTTTCATATTAGATAACATAATGTATATATATATATATATATAATTTTTGTAAACGCTATATTGTATTTATTTTATTTTTTTAAATGCATTGTATACATTGTATATAGAAAATATATTACTTATATTTATATACTGTTATATATATATATATCTACTATTAATATTATAGATATGTTTTGTATTACTTAAATTGGTTATATACATTGCAATTTTTATTCCCCACATCTTTGTGTGGGGTTCTTGTGTTGGTTCTGTATCCCGCACCGCCTCCGCCTCCGCCTCCCGCACCGCCGCCTCACAACTTTGTTTCACACCATCTTACACACACAACTTTGTCGCACACCATCTTTCACACACAACTTGGTCACACACCACCTTTCACACACAACTTTGTCACACACCATCTTTCACACACCATCTTTCACACACCCTCTTTCACACACACACACTTTCACGCCTTCACACTTTCACACACGCACACACACACTTTCACACTTTCACACACACACACGCACTGTGGGACTGTGGGACTTTCATACACACACACTTTCACACACACACACAGACTTTCACACACACAGACTTTCACACACACAGACTTTCACACACACAGACTTTCACACACACAGACTTTCACACACACAGACTTTCACACACACACACTTTCACACACACTTTCGCACACACTTTCACACACACTTTCACACACACTTTCACACACACTTTCACACACACACACTTTCACACACACACACTTTCACAC
>Ga0126342_10020590_pt1 | contig 11081 bp, 11 predicted proteins | sample Cyp1metagenome_FD_92528 | JGI IMG/M metagenome (GOLD analysis project Ga0126342, IMG submission 92528) | Coral microbial communities from Lord Howe Island, Old Settlement Bay, Australia - Cyphastrea 1 metagenome | ecosystem: Host-associated > Invertebrates > Cnidaria > Coral ...
AAAATGCCAAAATCAAGGGGACCATGTTTTTATGGCAGGGGCGTGTTTTTATACATGGAGGCGTGGATCATAGTGGAACATGGCCTTGCTCTAAAATTGGAGCTCCATAGGCTCCAGGTATATATATGATATAATGTATTTAAATATATAATGATGATAACAACGCCGGGATAAGACATGTCGTATAGTTTTAATATCATAGTGATACATGATTACCCTCGTGTAAACTCACATAGACGCGGAAAGCCCACCATTTGTAGATCATTGTCCAAACCATGGCTTTTCCGTGGTTTTCCACATCTATATGTTAGTTTACCCAAGGGAATCAGATGCTGTTTTTTGAAAAAAATGGTTCACCGCCGCGCCAAGGAAATGCATGGTTCTTCAATGTTTCATATTTGATTTTGAGTGCCAGATGTTGGGATCACTTTTCAATTGCCTCAGTATTTCCATTGATTCGTTCATTTGCACACGGTTTTGTTAGCAACAAGAAGCGTGTTGTAAGGTATTTGGAGACAACATGAACATTCTTGCCCCAACCCCAATCAACCCCGGTCCCCAGCCCACCCCCACCATTAACGTCGCAAAATCTCTGTGCCAAATCTCATAGCATCAACTGTGGAGGTTCCATAAATGGGGGTCACCCCAATAGCTGGATGGTTTATAACGGAAAATCCACCCCAAAAACATGATGATTATCTAGGGGTACCCTCATGTATGGAAACCCTCACAAATATAAGATGATATACCTATACATAGACCATGGCAATATCCTCTCATACACAGAAAACGTACAAAACGCCCCGGTGGTTTCCCTCCACTGGAAAAGCCCACTACATACAACCAAAGTATCACCATATCACTATTATTGTTGTAAGTATTTATTGTGGTCATCGTATATGTAATCGGAAATCGTATTGATGGGTGTCCAATGATGGTGAAGAAACCCGCATGATGATGGTTTTCATTGGATCTTATTGAGTTTGCCTGCAATGGATTACCTCCAATTCCAATGGTCTATCATCAGTGTTCCATATTGTTCCTATCAACATTACCCTTGGGAGCGGTATATTCCATTTTCAGACAAAACCATTTCCATACTGTTGGTAATGTCTCTCGTAGTACAGTATCATCATTATATATTAATCATATAATAAAGCATCTCATTCGTATTCCATTCAATCCCTATTGTTGATAGTTAATCCACCGGCCTGCCGGCGTGTTTTGTGGATGTTGTTGTGATTCATCTTGTGATAGCTTTAGCTTCGACGGATTTTTGCTGTCGCTGAGTGTAGTAATGATGTTTTTTTCTCCACAGTTTCCTGCCCGTTCCCGTTCCAGGCAGAAACACGTTCTAACCTGCCGCTTTTGCACCCAACACTTTCCATAAGCACCTGCCACTCCTGCTCTTCCTCTGCACTCACGGCCTTCTGCAGTCTCACAGCCATGCCGCGTGCATCTACCAACTTGGGTCCTTTCTGTTCCATCTCCATGGTCTTGCACACACCAGCTTCTACACAAACCAATTTTTACACCAACCAACTTTTACACAAACATGTTTCTACACCAAACACTTTGTGCAGAAACCCACTTTTACAGCAATCAGTTTTTACACAAACCGGCTTTGTTTGACACAAATTTGCCTTTGCACAGACCACCTTTTACACCAACCAGCTCTTACACAAACGAATTTTTACACACCAGCTTCTACACACACCAACTTTTTGACCAACCAGCTTTTACACAAACTACCTCTTGCACCAACCAACTTTTACAAACTAGTTTTTGCACAAATCAGCTTTTACACACACCAGATCACACTAGCTTTTACACAAACCAACTTTTAGGCAAATCACCTTTTTGCGCAAACCACCTTTTACACCAACCAGCTTTACACAACCCTTGCTTTGGGCCTGTAGGCCAAAGGCCAGAGGGCTGGCGAAATGCCGAAGGCTGTTAATATGTCCATTCGTACTACAGATCTACAGTATATCAAGTTGGTTGCATCAATATTGTCCTTGCGGAAAAATAGAGGGTCCAGTCCAGTAAATTACGATTATTATAATCTACACTATCTATTAGTTGTTTCATGAAGGGAACCTAGTAAACCAACCAATGGGAAAAGGACACCTCTGAGGTCCACATCAACAAGATTTGGACATTAATTGAAATTGGACATAAAATGTCTTGTTGGTTATATAGTCCATTGTATCCCTACGATATTCCCATTGTATGCTAAATTCCATTGTATCTACCATGATTTAAAATGATTGAAAGATATCTAAAGCGAGTTTCCGGCTCCTCCTCCGCTTGCCTCCACATCCTTAGGACCGACGAACACCGCTTCGGCTCAAGGATCTCTTGGGCAATCGACGAATCGACGGGGTCATGGGCACATCTGATACCGGAAAAAATTGCATTTGGAAGTGAAAGAACTAATGGTATTGTGTATGTAAGAAAGTCATGGATTCAAAAAAATCACTGGAAATTTGATGGACGTTCTTCTAAACATATATATATATATAATTTTATAATCATTAAATGAGGACGTCACGGGATAAATTTGATTTTGCTGTCATGTCAGATCTGTCCATGTCCTGTTACCAGTTTTAAAAAAAATAACCCCAGCATAGGCATTAAAATTGGGTTACACAATACATCGGATGATTTCGGGTCAAAAAAACCAACGGACCAATTCTTCGGGTGGTTCCATTGTCTGTGAACTTGACCTTTTTCGTCCGTTTTCAACACAGCCATGCTGATCATGCTAGCACCCAAGCAGGATAGTTCCCTCACTCCCCAGGCCCTAGCACAATCAACAAAATTGTTGAGAACTTTGGGTTCGAACGAATGCGAATTGAACAAAGGTGAGACCAACCAAACGCCACTGAATCTCAACGAGTTTCCACGGTCTTTCAGTCTTTCGCTGATCTTTTCATGGTGAATTTGCCCACCGTGGATGGCGACCGATCTCCTGAGCCCCCCTGCTCCAACTCATAGGCCCCCTTCAAAGGTGCTATGAGGTCATCCTGCCCCTCTTTGGGATTTCTGACCTGGAAAGGATGGGGGGAGAACCTGGGAAACCTCGGAAATACCCCTATATATATAATATATATATGGTAACTTTATGATAAGGCAATCAAATGAAATTACTTTACTTCGAGCGACTCCCACCGTGACATTATTTTGTCATAGTTTCTGACATCTGATCTGGAAGTATATATGGCATATATTTGCTGACATTCTATTCTCATAGTCTATGCTGCCATTATACCTGACATCTATTCTGACTGCCATGCTTTCTGGCATCTGTTCTGACATTTTCTGTGGCATTCTATCTGGCATTCTTTCTAATACTCTATCTGGCAATTTATTCTAACATTATTTCTGGCATCTATTCTGGCATTTATTCTGACATTCTCTCTGACATGGGCACTGCCGCACTTCAACCCACTGATCTGGCGCTCGCGGTTGAGGTCCGGCAGTGCACACTGAGATCTGGCACTCGCGGTTTATGTCCGGCAGTGCACACTGCGATCTGGCGCTCGCGGGTCCCACTGAGATCTGGAGCTCGCAGTTGAGGTCCGGCAGTGCCCACCGGTTGAGGTCCGGCAGTGCACACTGAGATCTGGAGCTCGGGTCCGCGTTTGAGGTCCGGCAATGCACACCGCAATCTGGAGCTCGCAGGAAGAAGGAGGAGAAGGAAGTATATAACTCTGAGTAGGGAATAACATGAAAAATATTAAGTGATATGAAGTAATATAAAATGATGATAAGCCACGGTGGTTTTGCTACACTTCTGGGGCACTACCATACGGGACGGTGACATCATCCTGGATGGTACTCATTTTGACACTCTGCTCCAGGACCTGAATGTCGCTTCTTATGACTCCATGTTATGATGAAATTCCCATATACTGAAGGGTTTTTAGTGGGAAGACATCTATAAAATGGCGGTTTTGACGGGAAACTCATCTATCAATGATGATGTTAATTGGAAACTCATCTATAAACGGAGGTAGAAACGGATCATTTTCCAGAAAGCCATGTTTGATTACCAGAGGCTAACTCCAGTTCTACGATTATCCCCTTTCAGCGACCGAGGCTTAAGGAAGCAGACAGATAGCCATTGGCCCAGCCAGATACCAATGTTTCGCAGAATGGGAACTCTTTGATAGTGAAGAAATGTGTTCGTCGGTACATATCCTGAATATGTGTTTAGCTGGTACATATCCCCATATATCCCTATCTATGGCGACAAATTAAAGCAGCCACAAGATGGAAGTTTTCTCCAAAATGACCCACCTGACGATGCGACTTGACCGCCGCCACAGCGGGGCCGAAAGTTGCTGGCGCCTGTGCCGCAATGAAAGGCTCCAATTCAAGAGTATTCAGATGGTATATGATGGTATATGATATATGGGAGATAAGATGAGATAAGTAACTGGTATAAACATATGACAATATTGGATATAACTGCCAGGAAATGAGATCATCATGGGTAGTAAGCCAACAATGGTTGTATATCCCAATGTATCCCGGTCCCAGTGATAAGGTCTTAATTGCCCAGTTAATCTGTGGACATAGTATATAAATGTATATAACAAGTGAACTTATGCATATTATTCATATACGGCTATACATGGAAATAATTGGGGAAAAACAAGAGCAATGCCTGGGTTCAATCCTGACGAACCAGTTGATGTGGTAGGCCCCAAACCATCCAGAAATGGGTGGTATAAAACCATCCATAATTAGACGATGATTCTTGTATTTACCAAATCAGTTAGTGAACCAATGAACTCCAGTTGTTGACCGGCAACCACGAGGAATGAACTGAGCATGTGCTATGCAACTTCACATCTGCCGCTTTGGAGAAAAGACCGTGGATAGTCTTTATCTTTGTACCCGTAAAAATCAAATCAACATCAATAAGTTAGACGAGTTGCCACATTTTTGGGGGATCGGCTCGATATGATGGGTTTGTTTATCATCAAAACTGGATGGTTTTATCATCCTCACAATGACAGGCATGATAAATCGCAGTTAGAGGATGTCATTGAGTTTCTGTGGTTCGTGGGTGCCTGAGCAAGTCTGAGCCACCTTTAAATGGGATGTGGATCAACCCGGGCCTTCTCCGACTTTGCAACGTTGCGATCTGATGAGCCCACCTGTGCTGCTGAAAACAGCAACAACTATCGTAAAAGTACCGTTGAATTTCAATAAATCACCATTAAGTCAGATTTTTGGGTACAATCATTGAAACCAAAAGGTGGGTTGGATTGCTAGGGGATTCCCACAACAAGGTTTTGGGCCACCAGCATCATATTACAACATAATTTTTCAATAAAAACAAATTTCCCCGTATTTAATCATTTATTTGATTGTAGCTGAATTTATTTGATTTTATTTGCTGTGGGACCTCCCTGGGGTTATCAAGCAATACATAGCAATACATCACGTGACAAGCAAATGTGGTTTAAATCCTTTCACCCTAGAAACTCAACATTTGACAACACAAGGAAATATGATAACAGCTGACAGTTGGGCAGCAATTCTGCCGCTGGCCTCGGCAAAGTTGTTGTAAGGTTGCGTTAGTTTATTATGTGTTTTCTTGTTTTTTTGTTTTTCCAGCAAATTTGAGAAATTTTGAGATTTTTTTGGGATTTTTTGTTTTTTTTGAGATTTTTTGATTTTCATTGAAATTTTCTATGGTCCAGAAAAATATGCAATACAGAACCGAGTCTCGCAAAACCACGTTTGAAAAACAAAATTAGAGAAATTTTGAGATATTTTGAGATTTTGTTATTTGTTATTTTTATAATTGTTATTTATTTTTTTGAAAATAAAAATGGTTCCATTGTCCTTTTCTGATTTAATTTGATGTGTTTGTTTCATATTTTCCATTTTTATTCATATGTTTTCATTGTAAATTATTCATATTTTTTATTTTTAATTTTTAATCATATTTTTCATTTTTATTCATATTTTCATTTTTATTCATATATTTTCAAATTTTTGATTGAAAAACCATTGCCAATTAGACCACTGCAGATCTAACCTACGTTTGGTGTTGCTGATACAATAAATCCCACTAAACCACCATTAAATACAGATTCAGACATGTATTGTTTTTACTGATCTCCTGGGTTCGTTGGTGCATAATTCGAGTCTCTGCCCATGTCTTTCATCAGAGCAAAGGGCACCTTGGAACCAGGAACGAGGCCCAAGTCCTACGCTGCAACTTGATGGTGGTAATGATGATGTTGGTGATGATGATGATGATGATGATGATGATGGTGATTGTGATGATGAAGAAGTTGCTGCTGCTGCTGCTGCTGCTGCTGATGATGATGATGATGATGATGATGAAGCTGTTGCTGCTGCTGCTGATGATGATGATGATCATCATCATGATGATGGTGATGGTGATGATGCTGGTGATGATGATGATGATGGTGATGGTGACAACCACGGGCATGATGATTCTCATGATCATCATGGAAATCATCAGGAATGACATCCATGTCACAGTTAACACCATTGAAGCAACGAGTTCATGGAAGAAGTAAGTCATTGTTGGTCACCAAAAACCCACCGAAGTATAAACAATCGCGATAAAGCCAGCAGCTCACCAAAGTTCCAAAAACCAACAGTGAAACCACCATTTCTGCTGAAGCCCATTCGTCTTCCCCAGCTTCCTCCAAAAAGACAACCACTCGAAGTGCACCCACCTGGCCATGCTGGCCATGCTGGCCATGCTGGCCATGCTGGCCATGGACATCTCCACTTTGAAATCGGTTGAACATGACCAAAAACGGTTGAAACCACCAGACAATTTGGTGTATGATAAACATTACCAGTAGACATGAATGATAAGTTATATAATAATTAAAATCAACTTTCATAATGAAGATTAAAAATAGATACGTCAGTAATGGGCACATTAATTGGTGTATTTAAACGCTTATTGATGAACCTTGGAAAACCAACGAATTGTACTGGTGTATCGGTGTACATAAACATCAATAATGGAAACTACAATACTATAGTGTTGTGCACCACTAGTTTATTTGATCGTCCGAGGTGTATAATCCGCCGAACTCCGACCCCGGCCGACAACCAGGGGGAGTGCGTCAGGGAAGAAGAGAAGAAGAGCTACTACTACTACTACTGCTGCTACTACTACTACTATTATTCCTCCCTACTGCTTGCTACTTCTCCTGCTACTTCTCCTACTACTACTAATACTATTACTACTACTACTACTCCTCCTCCTCCTACTACTACTAATACTATTACTACTACTACTACTACCACTACTACCACTACTACCACTATTACCACTACTACCACTACTACTACTGCAGTCGAGGCAGCAGCAGCAGTAGCAGCAGAGCTTTGTCTTTGTTTTAAAAAAGGTTTCAGAAATAACGTTAGGCCCCTGTCCCGTGTATTTTTGATGTCGTTCGTCCTTCCGTGCCTTGGTGTTTTGCTGCCGGGAGGTGGCAGCAGCAGCAGCAGCAGCAGTAGTCGCGGCAGCAGCAGAGCTTTGTCTTTGTTTTAAAAGGATTTCAGAAGCAACGCTGGGCCCCTTTCCCGTGCATTTTTGATGTCGTTCGTCCTTCCTGGCCTTGGTGCTTTGCTGCCGGGAGGTGGCAGCAGCAGCAGCAGAGCTTTGTTTTTGTTTGTTTTAATAGGATTTCAAAAGTAACGTTAGGCCCCTTTTCCGTGCATTTTTGCTGTCGTTCATCTTTCCGTGCCTTGGTGTTTTGCTGCCAGGAGGTGGCAGCAGCAGCAGCAGCAGCCGCAGCAGCAGCAGTAGCTGCCGTCAGGTGGCGGCAGCAGCAGCGGCAGCGGCAGCAGCATACACACACAGGGGCTTTTACACAGAGAAGTCTTTACACAGAGCGGCTCTTAGACACAGAAGCTTTTACAGACAGAGGCTTTTACACAGAGCAGTCTTTATACAGACAGGCTTTTACACGCGGAAGCTTTTACACAGAGAGAAGTCTTTACACAGATGAGCTTTTACACACAGAAGCGTTTGCGCAGAGAAGTCTACATTTTACACTAAGGAGATTTTGCACACAAACACGTTTACACAAAGGAGCTTTTCCACACAGAAGCTTTTACACAGAGAAGTGATTGCACAGAGAGCTTTTACACACAGACGCGTTTGCACAGAGAAGCGTTTACACAGAGAAGCTTTTACACAGAGGAGCCTTTACACAGAGCGGCTCTTGGACACAGAAGCTGTTACACACAGAGGCTTTTACACAAAGAAGTCTTTACACAGATAGTTTTAACACACAGGCGCGTTGACAGACAGAAACTTTTACACAAAGACGTCTTTGCAGAGAGAGCTTTTACACACGGAAGCTTTCGCACACACAGAAGTTTTTACACAGAGAAGTCTTTGCACAGAGAAGCTTTTACACACAGAAGCTTTTTCAGACAGAAGCTTTTACACAGAGAAGCCTTTACACAGAGGAGCTTTTACACACAAGCGCATTTACTCACAGAAGCTGTTACACACAGACGCTGTTGCACAAAGAAGTCTTTACACGGAGAGCTTTAACACACAGGCGCCTTTACACACAGAAACTTTCCCACAGAGAAGTCTTTACACAGAGAGCTTTTACACAATGAAGCTTTCACACACAGAAGTTTTTACACAGAGAACACAGAGAAATCTTTACACAGAGAAGCTTTCACACGCAGAAGCTTTGACACACAAAAGCTTTTACACAGAGAAGTGTTTACACACAGCAGCTTTTACACGCAGAAGCTTTTACACACAGAAGCTTTTACACAGAGAAGTCTTTGCACAGAGGCGCTTTTACAAGAAGTGGAAAGGTGAAATTGGCAGCAATTCTTTAGGAAAAACACTTCGCAGGAGCTTTCGGGAACAAGCCTTCCCCACTTGCTCCAAGAAAAAAAACGCAGTTCCATGATTCCATGAACATGATCAAAAAGCATAAGGAATATATATTTTTTTTTTTCTGAAGCAGCCGGTCCTCATTCAATAGCTTTCAAGCCCACCCTGCGATGACATAGAGGGTCAAGTATAATCCGGCGGAGCCGACGATGAGCGTCAGCTCTAAAATAATAGCAATAAACATGATTGATTTTGCTAGTCCAACAAACATTGATACATTTAAGAATGCAACATCAACATTCGATTGATCCAACTTCATCATACCAGTACATTGGGGTGTTGCATTAACCATATCATGAATCGATAGTCATTTATCATCGATTACCAATAGGACATAATAGTGCACTATTTCCAACTGGATGTCTCAGGGATAGGTGCATTCTGAAATTTATCAGAAGACATTTTTTTTCGGAACATGGATTCGTAGCTCGAAACTAGATCATCATTGGTTATTCACCATGTTTTACTACTGATATTGTATGTTAAATGAATTGCCAACTAGCAACAATATTAAGTAACTACATATATGTAATATGTATATGTCGTGTTGTTTCATCAGATTGATGGTTTGTCTACTATATCAACCATACATTTTGGGCTGTCCGTTAAAGATGTGTGTCGAGAAACCACAACATTGATGTCGAATGTTTAGTGGATATTATTGGGATATACAATAATGGAGCTTTCACCAGTAATTAATGAACATGGATGAATAACTGGTGTGGTGTCATTTTGGTCTGATGGTTTACTCATATGTTTACTCCCCAACAAATAGAAGTCTCTGGGATCCACCAAGAATCTCCGGTCACTTCGATGGCTGGAAACCGCACTTTTGGGATGTCGAGCCCCGCACCTGGGACCCATCTTCGTCGATGATGGGACAAACCTGCGGGACTTCGAGAACTGGGGTTGTATGGTTGAAATGATGTCGTTGGAGAAATAGTTAGAGGTGGTTCAGGACCCGTACACAGTATTAACATGTCTTAACTATTAAGCCATGGGATGTGAAAAAATGAAAGATTTACCAATAAAATAAAGCATCTTGGTGTAACATTCCTGCATGCTGGTAATACAACCAAAGCTTGTTGGAAAATCCTGCAGTTCAACCTAGAATTGGATGAAAGTTTAATTTTGCACAAAACACCTATATCTTGGGCCTGGAAAAAGAAACCTGGCAGCCAGGGAGGAGGCTTGCCTCTGGTTTCCTTTCACTTGCTGAGTTGGTGGGTAAGAGCCATTTGTAGCAGGAAAACTATATCATTAAAAAAAAAACAACACCTTTCGAACATATCTATATAACAGAAATACTTTATCACTAATTTTTGGTCTATCTTAGGTCGGGAGTTTTCCATTCTTGTGCAAGACCTCTGCCAGTTTCCGACACACGCAACATTTGGCTCAACATCCCGGCCAAGGTTCGCTAGATTGCCTAAAATCCTTTCAGTGTAGCTTCATATATTTATGTAATTATCATTTTGTTGGTTGATACAATACAAATATATGAATATTTGGAGGTTTCCTGAAATAGGGGTACCCCCAGTTTTCATCCATCTTAGAAAAAGGGATTTTCCATAAACCATCCAGCTCTTGGGGTACTCCCATGACTATGGAAACCCCCATGTGGTAAAGCCAATGCCATATTTTTATGAATGGTTAATGGATGGTTATTCCCTGTAATGGATGGTAAAATTTCCCTCTGGCTATGGACACCCCCATATTATTTTTATAATTCCAATAGTTTTATGATACCCCTATTTTTCAATGATCATTTTACCAAAAAATCGTTTTCAGCTCGGCCAGGTGGCCGGCGCCTGGTCTAAGCTTCTGAAGCCTTCGACCTGAAAAGGCCCCGGCACATGCCAGGGGTCAAGTTAAGAAGACCATGGGGATTATATAGATAATGGCATATTAATAATGGGTGCAGAATTGTTTTTGGTATTTTTTTTTTTACAGTTTTGGAATTTTTTTGGGGGTTCGTGCCTCTTCAATTTTTCCATGGTTTTCTTCAATTTTTCCTTGGTTTTCTTCAATGTTTCCATAGTTTTCTTCAATTGTTCCATGGTTTTCTTCAATTTTCCATGGTTTTCTTCAATTTTCCATTGTTTTCTGCAAGTTTTCCATGGTGTTCTTCAATTTTTCC
>Ga0126342_10020591_pt1 | contig 11081 bp, 1 predicted proteins | sample Cyp1metagenome_FD_92528 | JGI IMG/M metagenome (GOLD analysis project Ga0126342, IMG submission 92528) | Coral microbial communities from Lord Howe Island, Old Settlement Bay, Australia - Cyphastrea 1 metagenome | ecosystem: Host-associated > Invertebrates > Cnidaria > Coral ...
AAGGTTTTGGATCATCAGGTGAGAGGTAGGGACCCCACGTGTTTGTATCCTCAACTTTAGGGGGCTTTTGTGACCACCAGCCCCCGGGCAATATCGTTTTGCCTTCGAAGCATCTGGCGTTTGTTCTGAACTGGTGGAACCCTGGAACTACGCACTTTTGCTGTGCTCTATTAGGTGTGGCCTACCTAATATCACCTTTGCAGATCTGTTGTCCCGGCAACGTAAAAAACCCGGGTTTGGCCTCAACATCGCTTTTCTGGTTTTGGTTTTCTCTGTGGTTGACTTTTCCTGCAGATTGGCCTCACATTGAATTGCGAGACGGTTTATGAACTATCTCTCTGTGTTTGTGTTGGTTATCCTCCTTTTCATCAAGGATTACCCCAACATTGAGGAGAAGACAGCGCCGGCAACGGGCAAGAGCCCGTTTGCAGTGGCACCTCCATCAGCGTGGGTGGATTCATCTCGAGAGCAGACAGATTGCGAGCATTCATCGACAATTGAGCCAACATCATTCCAAGGACCCAGCCTTTTTACGCAAGATTGCGAGAACAATGGCTATGACATCAAGGGAACCCTGGAGATGCGTTTGGTGCAAAAGATTGAACAAGCATTCAACTGCACAGTGTGGCTCATGCTATACAGTGTGGAACAAGTGCATCGATATCCACTACGTGCATGGACAGAAAAACTATACACAGGAATCGAACAGATCGACATCACGCAAGAAGTGGCAGAAGGAGGATTGGGACAGCTATGGGTACTCTCCGCGAAGACGGACAGATCCAGCGGCAGGCTATCCATCTCCTTCACCAAGGAAAAGAACAAAAGCGTCCAAACAGAAGAAGAACAAGCAGCAGGACAATTATGGTGCACCTGCACTGGACCCGCCGTGGCAAGCGACAGCGAGTTCCATGCAGCATCACGCAGAAGCAGCGACTTCCAGTGCAGGAGGAGCCGAAGCCTCACTCCTGACGGAGTTGGTGCAAGTCTTGGAATCTTCGGACAAACCTCTATCGGACGAGATTCAGACGGTCATCGAGAAGGCAAAGAGACCCATCGAACCTCCACCCGCGACAGCGAAAACAGTGCGACAGACCTTCGACAAGCTGGAGAAGAAGAGGAAGTCACTTCAGCAAGCACAGAATGCGAGGGCAAAGTTGCACAAATCATGGACGCAGTATGTGGAGGAGTCCATCAAAAGATGGCAGACCTTTGCGACCGATTTTGCCAAAAAGGATGCAGAGCTCGAGCAGAAAGTCACAGAGGCACAAGAAGCACTCTTAGAGGCAAAGAAGAAGTACGACACAGCGAAGGAAGACAACGATCGTCAAGATCAAACTGGAGACAAGGTGGAAGAAATCTCAGACATGGAGGACGAAGGCATGGACAAGGTGATGGAGAAGATGGCAACATCAGAAGAGATACAAGCAAACATCAGCATGATGGTAGAGAACTTGGAGACTCTCAGAATGAAGCCAAACATCGACCAGTCCGAGCACGTCCACAAAAAGCAACGCACCCAAGAAGGAGGAGAAGCAAGCACTCCTGGATTTGGGGCGTCTGCGCTTACGCCTTTTCCAGCGCCCGGCAAATAGACCAAAGGAAGGAGGTTTGCCTAGGGCTTGAACAAGGGCATTTCCGACAAGAAGATTATGTGGTTCATCAATGGACGCATTCGATCTTGGAGGAGCCCAACTTTATCAATGAATGGAAGGCCAGTATACAGGCCCTCGACCTTGCCTTTGACATCACAGATGAACCAGTATTTTCACTGAGTGAACTGAGGGGAGGAAAATCATCAGGCAGACGCGGCAGACAACGAGCGCATGTGAAGTTCAATGCCATTGCAGAGCTCTATGTGGGAGAAGAGCATGCACTTTCTCTTCAGAGATGGCGTTTTCCATGTGGGCTCCCTGTCAGTGACACAAAACTGTTTTGTCCTCTTGATTATCCTCTCACAGACGAATCATCTTTCATGTCCATGGGCAACACAGACAGAAGGAATCAGTTTGGCTATGAACCACCAACACATCAAATTGGTTTGCTTGAGCGTGAGGAGGTAGCGATTGACCCTGCCGACCTTCCAGCTCCAGACCATGAAATGACAACAGTCGAAGTTGAAGTGGAAGAAGCAGCAGAAAATTCTGACTATGAGGGTTCAGTCAGTGAGGGAACATATCGAGACCGTGAAGGTGATTGGTTTGCTTCTCTTATTTTTGCGCTTGATTTTCCACCAGTTCCACTTCGAATCGACTGGAACAATCAAGAAGACATGCACAGACAAGCAGCACACGCCTTGGAAGTGAGTCTTCATGAACTCTACTACCTTCATCATGTCAGATGCACACCACAAGATCTGGAAGATGCAGGAGTTGTAGCGTTGATTGGACATAAGCATGGTGATCTGATGCAAGGGTCGACACTTCAACTGGTGTTACTTGATGTTGAATTTCATGCAGCAGTACCAACCATACAGCCGGAAGTTGTACGTAGAGTCGTGCGCTTGCCAAGACAGATTGGGAGACTTGCACTACTACATCGACTGGGACTGGCAGCTTATTGCCGTACCACACGGCAATCCTGCATCATCTGGAGTGATGGAGTTATCATTTCACATCACAGTGTTCGACCCATTGATGTTGAGCATGGCATGTACATGAGAATCGCAGTTCCACCCAATGACAGTGAAGCACGGCACATTGGCACCAGATGTATTGCTACGGCATGTCATCAGGGGGTCACCATGACCGAGCTCTGTGATCGTCATGCCTTGTTTACAATGGGATGGTACGACACAATCATTGATCCTCCTCTTGTGCCACTTCGACCAGATGACGATGAGTTCATGCTCCTGCAGATGACAACCAAGATGCCTCCTCTACCTGCAAGACCATGGTTTCTAAGCAAGACCAGTGAATGCCAAATTGATGGTCTGATACCTGCAGATCATGCGGAAGAGGACATTGGCGAAATCACCAGAGACTATGCCAGTGCTTCGGATCGGCCAGTACCAGGTGGAATCTTGCCACAGCCTGGACTAGATGAACAACCGGAACACATCCATCATTTGGTAGAGCAACTGGAAGAACATGGCGGCATCGAGATGGAAGAAGAAGGTCCAGTCCTCTATGTCACCACATGGTTACTCAATCATCCAATGCAGAGCCAATGCAGAGCATCAAGAACAGTGCGTTTAACGCAGAATTTTGCTCTATGGCATCAACAATTCTTGCGGGCTTGGACAGACTTATTGGAAGAAGGAGTTTTTGTCAACTTCTACATTGTTTTTCCACAGCCGCCTGCCACAAGAATGCAACCAGAACATTTGCCACACATCATTTTGCTGCAAAGATCGCCGGAAGGTGCGCGTGCTGCGGTTCTCACTGTTCTGGACACCCGCAATCCGGAACAAGGGCTACAACACTCAGCGCACTTCCTGCACACGATCACCAGCAAGGCTGAATTGATAGATGTGGTTGACAAGAATGAAGTTTGCTATCCGGCAATTTCAGAGCTGCAATGTATGGCATGGCACGGAGAGCAAGAATTGCGAGAAGAACATCGACTCGCCACACATCATGGCATATCCTTCCTCCTCATCCTGCAAGACGTCACATACATGACCACTACAGCGTGGGACACGGCAGAGGAGGAGGCACTGAATTTGATGCAGCAGAGGCACAGCACATGGACCAGCGATCGCACTGGCAGAGCGCCTACTGGCTTGGACCCAAGTGCGCCAGTATTTCGACCAGGGAGACCCATCATCCAGATGCAAAGTGAATTTGTACAAGATGTCTTCGATGCATGGGCAGAAAAAATCGATCAATGTCAAGAAGAAGAGCGATCTATCCAGTTTGAAGTGTGGTTCGTCGATCACGATCGAGAACGACTACAATGCATTGAACCTAGGAAGGTCCGACTCTTTGAGGATTACACGACTTGGGAACAATTGATCAAAAATTCCTGGCGTGAACTTTTAGTTCCACATGAAGAACATGAACTCTTCCTGATCCAGCCGGCTCCGCCCGACCTTGCCAATGACGTTGCTGGCCATATTCTGATTGTGCAGAATCCACATGAAACTCTAGTCACCAATTTGATGACTGTGTATCTACATGATGGACCGACCTCACTGCGCGGACCTCAACAACAGGTTGCAGGTACCACACATGAACATATCTACATGGACCACATTGTGACAGGCTTGGGATTGGCAGACAGATGCCTACACCCCACAGCATCGCATCATTGTGAAGTCTGGTATGAAAACAATCAATTACGACCAGGTCAACCCTGGATGGGTAGGAGCGGTATGGGAATCCTTGTCCACTTGAGACCAAACCTACCACAAGGGCCAGTCTTGCTGCAGTTAGACATGATCGTCACCAGATCACGTGAGCGCCAAACACATGGGCAGGTGGCTCACACCCATGGGCCACGTGAACAGCTTTCGATCACAGAAGAAATGCCAGACAGCAGCGATGAGGCCCCTCGGGCTACAACACTCATCGCAGGAGATATTCAGGAACCCTTCCCCACCTGCATTGAGCTGGAAGGAAAAATCAACAGTGACAGCGTGCAAGAAGAGCTGAAACGATGGGGCCACCATGTCATTGCGTTTGATTGCCACCCACACAACAAGTTTTTCTGCATCAAGTCAGGGGCAGATCCAGAGGCAGCAACATACCATTATTTATTCTGTCACAGTGATGTGGCAGATGATGAAGGATGTTTTGCGCATAGCACTGGCTGCCCGATGAATGAAATACAGTTGATGAAGTTTCTTTGCCAACTTGGCTACACAAGAGCTGTCATTCTACATCAGGAGACAATCTATGCCAATTGGGTCAGAGTCAAGTTTCTTCATCAGGAACCGCTACCGGAGCTTCAGCAAAAGTCTCCTAGGCAGCGGACTCCATGGCCTGTGAAACCAACTGCAGATGGGCCAACACGTAGAAAACTGTTTGAATTGAACACCACAAAAGCAATGTCCACGACATGTCAGCTACGGACGGACTTCAGTGCAGAAGACTTGGAGAGCTTCTTTCAGTCTGCCAAGGATGTTCTGTGCCGTGACTTCAGCTTGGATGATTTGCCGGATTTTGTGAAGGAGGCGATCCACCCAGCTGTTGATGATATAGTTGACATTGACGCCTTTGATCGATTGCTTATTTATACAGATGGATCGTCCAGACCAGAAGGCCGCAGATTACCGCCAGAACGTGCGGATGAACTGGGGTGGGCAGACACCTGGGCATTCTTGGTCATAGGCGAGAGACTTCAACCCGATGACCAACCATCTGAATTCCATGCATTGGGATGGCTTGCACACCCTGTTAGGTACAATCCGACAGGACAGGCGTTCAATGGTGCGAGCCGTATAGGAGCTGATCAAGCAGAACGAGCTGCAGTCACGTTTGCTGGATTGTGGCGTTTGGCACAAAATACAAATGTGCGAACGGTCATTTGTACCGATTCAGCCACGACAGGTGGCCAAGCGTTTGGAACCCTGGGTACGGCAGATCCTGATGAATCTTTCCGTTTGATGAGAGGGGTGTACCAAGCGTTGCAATGTGCTCTCCCAGCTGACCTTTTGACTTTACACCACACAAAATCTCATGCGGGCGATCCATTCAACGAATTTGTTGACATCGTGGCCAAGGCTGAAAGTACCAGATCTTTCAATCACAAGAGGCAACAACTTGATTTAAGCATCTGGCGCCGACACATGTCACACTTCTGGATGCTCTTCGCGGACAAATTCGGAGTTCCAAAATGGCATGATGGGCAATTTGATGTTCCACCTCCGGAGCTACCTGCGATTGATAGAACACCAACACAGACAAACAAAGGGCTCACCAGAAAGCACAGAAACATCAGAGTGCAATGTGGATTGTGCTTAGCCACTGCAAACGTGCAGTCGCTCTCCAAAGGTCCAGATGGACACGGAGGAAAGCTCCATTACTTGCAGCAGCAAATGAAGGATTTCAATATCAACTGCATGGGCATCCAGGAGGCCCGCACAGATGCGGGAATGAGAACAGCCAACAATATTCTTGTTTTTGCGTCAGGCGGACAAGGTGGACAGCTTGGTGTTGAAACCTGGATCAATTTGGATCAGCCGATTGGATGGCAATACAAGAAAGGTCATTGCCAATTACATCACTTCCACAGAAGCGATTTTTGTGTAGTGCATAGTGATCCAAGGAGACTCCTCATCCGATGTGACAATGTGACCAGCAGCTTCTGGATTTTCAACACGCATGCACCACATAGTGGCAGATCTTTGCAGGAAAGACAAGAATGGTGGGATCTTTCAGTTCAAATCCTGCAACAACATTGTGATCAAGATCCGTTGTACTGGCTTATGGATGCGAATGCACCACCGGGTCAGGCAGATGACACGATTGTTTTTGCACAAGGATACGCCACCACAGCCACAACTGCGTTTTTGCGGGCAGCACTTCAAGCGCAGCAACTCTGTCTGCCGGCTACCGCAGACTGCCATGTTGGATCGAGATCAACTTGGACAGCTATTGATGGGAAGACTGAACATTGCATTGATCACATTGCTATCCCGATGGAATGGAAAAGCAAATGTACATGGTCACAAGTCCTACATGAATTTGACTTGGCGCAAGCCCATGATGATCATGCAGTTGTTGTGCTACAACTTCAGTGGGAGACGGTCGTCCAACTTCCCATCAAGCAGCACCAGACACAGACTTCCCGAAGTGGTGAGCTCTGCAACTTTGATGATAAGGCTTTTCGCACACAGCTCAGCAGGTATGAACCTGCTGATTGGCAGACAGACGTTGAAGCACATGCAGACGGTCTGATCAACCATATCCAACAGGCCATGACAGCTCACATACCTCGAAGACAGAATGATGCCAAGAAGATCTATGTCACAGATGATGTCTGGCAACTACGACTGCAAAAGCTGCAATGCAGACAAAAGTGCAAAGCTGTACGCAGACAAATTGGACGTGAAAGCCTGCGTCAATGTTTCCGTGCATGGAAAGATCCACAGACACAAGAGGCGAACCTTGTGGCGGAGAATTACAACTACGGCACCACTTTGCGCTGCCATCAGATCAAGTGGTATTGTGAGTTTGTGACACTGAGAAAACAGATGAGAAAGGCGCTGCAGTCTTCCAAGCATGAATATTTGAAGAGGAACTTGATGAAGACTGATGAAAAGACAGCTGCCACTGATTTGCTCCGGATGCTGAAACCCTTCATTGGACCCACAAACTTGAAACAACAGAAGAAGAAACCGCTGCCAATGATCAAAGACGCAGACCAACAACCATGCGCTCTTCCCAATGAAGCACTGGCGGTATGGATCAGCTTCTTTCAGAACATGGAGGGTGGCACTAGGGTTACAGCAGACCAACTACGCCGAGACTGGATAGAAGACCTTTCTGCCCTACGCCAAGAGGATTTTGCGCTGGACATGCAGGAATTCCCGACTCTGGTTGACCTTGAAATTGCATTGAGAAGAGTTCCAAGTCGCAAGGCGAAGGGCCCAGATGACATTCCAGGAGAGATCTGCCATTTTCATGCAGACATTTTGGCAGTTCAGATGTGCACGCAAATGATGAAACTGGCCTTGCACGGCCAAGAGCCTTTGCTGTACAAAGGGGGCCGTTTAATCCCCGCTTACAAAGGAAAAGGAGACCCTTGCCAAGTGGCCTCTTTCCGTTCACTCCTGGTATCGTCGCACCTGGGCAAATCGATTCATCGCAGTCTCCGCCAACATCAAGCACAGGCGTACGAACACTTCCTACAGGCTCAACAACTCGGAGGTCGTCGAAAGGTCCCGGTGCAAATGGCTCTGCATCAAGCGAGGGCATTTCTTCGAAGAGCACGAGAAAGGCGCATATCAGTAGGACTTCTGTTCCTCGACCTGACAGAAGCTTTCTACAGAATCCTGAGGGAACTCACAATGGGTGGGCAACCAACGGATGAGCTATTAGCTTTTGTGCTTCATCGCCTTCAGCTTCCACCTGACGCGATACATCAACTGCATGGGTTGCTGGATGAAAGAACGGCTTTGCAGCAAGCCGGATTGAGCTTCACAGCACGCAATTGCATCCGTGCAATTCACCAGAACACGCATTTCTGGTTACAAGGCCAAGCCGACTTGGTGGCAACATATCTCGGCACTAGGCCGGGAGATTCTTTTGCAGATTTGATCTTCGGCTTCACATGGAGTGTCGTTCTTCGAAAACTGCAGGGGTACATGGAGGAGCATGGAATGGCGGTTCAGCTACCAGCTCGTCAGGACCCACCCTTTTTTGCAGATACAGGAGCACAACAAGACCACGGAGAAGCGAAGACATATCTCGGCCCCACTTGGATGGACGACCTTTGTCTATGCCTGCAAGGTGAATCCCCATCACAGCTGGAACGAAACCTGGGACCAGCGATTGGGTATTTACTGGACTTGTGCTATAGCCACCTCATGACGCCAAATCTCAGCAAAGGCAAAACGGAGCTCCTTTTGAGTTTCAGAGGTGTGGGTAGCCGCAAGCATACCATCCAACACTATGGCCCCAACGCGAGTGGGTACTATGATGTCCTTTGTGAACATCAAGCGCAACGCATCACCGTTGTCAAAGCATATCGACACTTAGGTGGTCAGTTGCATCACACCAGTGACCAAAATGGAGAAGTCAGGATCAAAATTGCCACAGCCCATCAAGCTTTTAACCAACACAGAAGGTTGCTCTACCACAATGATCAGGTGGAGCTTGCGAAAAAGGTGGAGATATTCAACACCCTGGTGGTTACAAAGATGTTGTATGGTGCGGACTCCTGGATTGCACAGGACTCACGCACGATGCGCAAGTTCGAGACGGCGGTGATCAAGCTGTACAAGCGTCTCTTGCGATGGAGACATGATGGATACCACACGTCACAGCAAGTCCTTGCAGCAGTACAACAACATGCCCCAGTGATCCTCCTGCGAAGAGCTCGACTCCGATACCTTGTTACTCTATTTCAATGTGGTGTACCCGACATCTGGCACCTGCTGGGTGAGGATACGCAATGGGTCAGACTCATTGAAGATGACATGAATTGGATGTGGCAGCAGCTCAGACATGCGTCAAGTTTGCGCGACCCTCGAGATCATCCTCAACAATGGTTTGAACTCATTGCGCATCATCCCCGATACTGGAAGAGACTTCTGAGTCGAGCGTGCCACCATGACATGTTGCAGAGACGCAAGGTGTACCATGTGACAGCACTACATGAGAGAGTTTTTCAACGCTTTCGTGAGGTGCAGATTGAGCAGAGACAGGATCCCACTGATATCTCCATCAGACGACCACATGCAGATCCAGAAGACGTCGTCTATGGTTGCATGGGTTGTCGTTTGAAATGCAAGAACAAGGCAGGGGAAGGAGCGCACATGTACAAGAAGCACAACCAGGTTTCTGTACTGAGATGCTACATTGACCAAACACAGTGTAGAGCCTGCCTACGTGAATTTCATACCTTCACCAAAATGAAAGCGCATCTTTATCATTCAGAGGCGTGCAGGGCGACTCTCCTTGCGGGCCCCAAATGTGATGAACTTGCACCTGGAGCAGGATCCAGAGCAGACAGATTGTTGGAGCAGCAGCATGACAGATGCCTGCCACCACTTCAAGCAGCTGGACCCATGAATCAACCCCAACGTGCAAGGGCATTCAATGACATCAATGAGTCCCTGCATATCTACATGGTGGATCTTCTGGTGGAGTATGGAGCCTCAGATCAGACCATCATGGATTTCGACAGGGCAATGAAGATTTGGATTCTGGACCACGCGATCTCGTGGACCCGGACGCAAAACACTTTGCGCTTCTTCAGGGATAATCTCACTAAGGAAGATGCGGACGCGCTCACCTTTGACATTGCGGAGGTTACGGAGGAGTTGAACTATCTCATGGACCACCGAACATGGGATTTCCTGAAGGAAGCGGCAAAAGATCGAGAAGAAAGCCATGACATTGCTTGGTGCCATCACGAATGCCAAGCTTGGCAAGAATGGTGGCTCCAGCTTTCGCAGATGCACATTCCGAGAGTTTTTGGTCGCCAGCGCATTATCCTGCATGCTTTTGCAGGTAGACGCAGACTGGGAGACATACAATACTACTTGGAAAAGGACCTACCACAAGAAGCACCGTACAGCCTGGTTGTTGTATCCCTCGATATTGTCATTGACAGACAATGGGGAGACGCAACCAGAGAAGACACACGCAAGCTGTGGCTCGCTGCCATTCGCGATTGCTTTGTGGTAGGCTTCATTGCCGGTCCACCATGCGAAACCTGGTCTCGAGTGCGAGGCGTCAATTCGCCTCCTGCAGAGGATGCGATCAACCCTGCGGCGCTTGAGCAGCCTTCGCCTGGACATGGACTTCCTCGCATTCTTCGCACGCACCAAGACCTGTGGGGCCTTGACTCATTGGCTATCCGTGAACTTTTGCAGATCTTAACAGGCAATGACTTGTTAAGTTTTGCGCTTGAAGCCATCATTGAAATTGCCCTAGCAGGATCCGTAGGAGTTTTGGAACACCCAGCTGAACCCACTGACCTCCCAGAGGCCGCGGCCATTTGGAGGCTGCCTTTGATGAATGTTATTTGTCAATTGCCAGGTGTTGAAAGGGTTCGTTTTGCCCAGGGATTGCTAGGTGCCAAAACTGTTAAAGCCACTGAGCTTTTGTGCGTGAATTTGCCATCCATCATTGCCTCGCTGCATGCCAATAGGGTTCAACATGAACTGCCAAAGGGTCAATCAGTAGGCAAAGATGAGAAGGGCAACTGGAAGACGTCTTCTTTGAAAGAATACGCTCCAGCTATGTGCAAGGGGATTTCGGAAGCAATCCGACTAGTTTTTGACTCAACGGAGGTCGCTAGCGGAATTGCTGATGCGCCAGAACACCTTGTTGCCATTTGTCATGCCATGCAGACGTATGATTTTGGTTTGACTTTTGGCCCGGACTATGCCAGGCGCAGCTGAGATCCCTGAATTGTGAATTCAACTTTGCCGAGCCGCAGCGAGAATGCACCAAAGAGCTCCCAGC
>Ga0126342_10020592_pt1 | contig 11081 bp, 6 predicted proteins | sample Cyp1metagenome_FD_92528 | JGI IMG/M metagenome (GOLD analysis project Ga0126342, IMG submission 92528) | Coral microbial communities from Lord Howe Island, Old Settlement Bay, Australia - Cyphastrea 1 metagenome | ecosystem: Host-associated > Invertebrates > Cnidaria > Coral ...
AAGTCTCTGCAAACAAAATGTGGCAAAACAAAACTGTAGCTGCAAACAGTTGACTTGAAAAGAAAACAAACATGTGGGTGACGTGATCTTGTTCGATTAAGTCTTCTTATTCAAAACTTTTTTCCCTCAAAATTTCTCTTTTTCCCATGTTTTCTCATATTTTCCCATGTTTTCCCATGTTTTCCCATGTTTTCTCATTTTAAAACTTTTTATAACTCAAAATCTCTCAATATAACTCTTGAAAAAACCTACCCTATCCAGAACCCACCTAGGTCAAGGTAGCACATTACAATTGGTGATTATGAAGTGGGGGTCAAAACCTATGAAATTACCAGATGACTGGGGAATAAACATTCATTAGCCAACTACTTTGGGGTACCGTTTGGGTCCCAGGGGTTTGATTCATAACCAAATAGGAACACGGATCAAATGATCCTACATTGTTCCTACATTCACCAATGTTTCTGCAATTTTTGCAGCAATCATCATACCCTACTTCATCGATGTTGATCCTCCTGTTGATCCTCATCGGTTGAAAACTATTCAACATATTGGAGATGGTGATAAGAATGTATGAACTAGCTAGCCGGCAAGGCCCTATGAAGCAAACAAATTTAATTTTTTGTATTTCTTGTTGCTTAAATTTCGCCTTTCTTTTAGAATCCTGAGATTCCAAACCACCGGGACCCAAACCACCAGTCAACCACTGACTCAACCATTTTTGTTCATTGGTGAAATCAATAAATTAATGATTTTTTCAATTCTGATGGTTCCTTTCGAGATTTCAGATCTGCGCACAATCCGTATATTTGGCCTTCCGATTTTGACCAGAAACTTCATCATCAACAATGGATTCTTGCTGTAAATCTCCGTATAAATGCCTAAGTTCTCTTGCTGAAACCAGTGAAACCTATGGTTTTCCCCATGGTTTTTTCCATGCGGAAAATCCTCATCAGCCAGGCCCTGTTGGCGCAAGGCCAAAAGACAGCCACGGAGCTCTATGAGGAGGCTCCGCGACCATGCGCGACCTGTGGTCAGGGCATGGCTTGGAAATCCTCCGTGTGGTCAGGGGATTTTTGTGATTTTTTTTCATGGGAAAATCATGGAAAATTATCGAAGTCAATGAGGATAATGAGGCTTCTTTGGCGGCTAAGTGGTGGGCCAGAATTGATGAGTGGTTGAATAGCCCATCTATAACTGGAGATTCGAGATTCTGGGTAAATCGACTGGGCGGATTTCTTAGTAGAACTTCATCGTTTGTTTATTTAAAATTGTTTAATTAAATGGGATATCATGTTTGGGGTACCCCCAATTTCTGGACATAAAATCATTTTTCTGATTTTCATGAAACAAAATGATTGGGTAATTTCTTCATCATTGGCAATCAATGGGGATGGTTTCACCGTTCACCAGCTAAGGCAGAGATGTTTCTTGCAGGGTATCTAAGGTTGGGAAGATATCATCAGTTCCCACGCAAAATATGGTGGCAAACGCCAGCAATTTAGCCAACATGAATGGCAGTTCATTGGGTTAGTTTACGGAAACATCTACAGAAAACGCCAGCAAAGATGTGGAAATCTTGCAAGTGTTCCCTGAAACGCATCCCATTGAGTTGAATGATGGGATTTGATTTAAGCAACAAATCTCTGAAGATCAAAAGAGGCTTTGACCCAGATACATTTTTTGTATGACATGATTTGGGGGGGTTCCTAAAATAGGGGGTATCCCCAGTTCTCATCCATGTAGAAAGATGGGATTTTCCCTAAGAAACAACTATTGGGTAGCCCATGACTATGGAACTTTCCTGGGGATCATTGCAGCTAAAAATGAGAATCCACAGCTTGTTGGCATCAAGAAATTCTAGGGATTCTTTGATTGAAAATGCTGGAGCAAGTTCGTGTAACAAACATTAACAACTATGTATGGAGGTCAAACAAAGGTATAACACATGAGATTTTGAAGCAGTACAAATGGGTAGACACCGAGTGAAGCATAAGTGGATATCAGAAAGATGGACCGACGTCAACGTTCGGGGGTGATTGAAAAGAGTCGGAAGACTAAGAGAACCAAGAGCAACCAAAGATGGGGAAAAAAAACAATGAAAAACTAGGACGTAGCCAGCAGCATATCAGCTCGCAAATTTTTGTGATGAACTTGGACCCCGAGATGCCAGGCCTTTTCGGCAGCATTCCTGTGACTTTGAAGTCAACCATCCAATCTTTGGATTGGCCACGTCGATTATACATCCAGGTGAGTAGTTTCTCTGAATATCGACGATTTGTGCTTGCATTTGCTGAACTTCAGCACGCTCCAGTGCTAACACCTCAGGAACAACGCTCGCAAGGGACGTATCCTACAAGGGTATACGTCCACTACATTTCTCTGTTTGGTGGTTTCAAACATGGCTTTTATTTTCCATTTCATATATGGGATGTCATCCTTCCCATTGACGAACTCATATTTTTCAGAGGGGTAGGGAAACCACCAACCAGTTCGGTGTTCAGGGCCTTGGATCAACAGCCTGGCCCCACGGTAGAGCCTAAGAATCATGCTGTGGCAATGAACCCTGCAAACATAATGATCATACATGCATACATTACCCTCTGGTAATTTAACAGTTTGCTATTGAACATGGCCCATAGAAATAGTTGATTTACCTCTTGAAGATGGTGATTTTCCATAGCAAACTGTTAATTTACCAGAGGGTACCATATGAAATCCCGTGGTTATGCTGGTTATATCATCCGTTTTCCACTCAAAAAACCCATGTGATGATGGTCAAATCACCTGGGACATCCCAATTGCTCCAACGCATTTCTTGATCATTTCTTGCTACCCTCTGGTGATTTGTTACATAGCTATTGAAAATGGCCATCTATAGTGGATTTTCCCATTAAAAATGGGGATTTTCCATTGCTATGTTAGTTTACCAGAGGGTACATGATAGCTATGTTTGGGGGTTAAGTGGAGGTTTCCTACAAGTACCGGGTACCTCATCCCTTAAATTAGACCATTCGAATGTAGTGAAACAACCATGGTGACTTGGGGCAGTTTCCCCAATTTCAAGAAACTGCCCCAAGTCACCATGGGTCATTTTACATTGATAAACTCACGGCCAGATTTTCACCACCAGGTGTGGTTTTTCTACCATCATGTGTAATTAGATCGTTTTCCACCAGGGAAACCAGTGGGTTTTGACCCAAATTTTCCACGTCTTTTTCTGATTGGTGGTGACTGGAACATGGCTGGATTATGACGTTCCATATATTGAGAATTTCATCATCCCAACTGACGAACTTCTCATATTTTTCAGAGTGGTTGAAATTTCCACATCTTTTTGTATGTTTAGCCTATACCCAACTTCTCCCCCCAAACGTACCTGGGGTGGAGCTGGACCCCTGCAGGACGCCTGCAGAACAGGGCCCTTCTTTTACCTTTGCTGCTGTCAGGGGCCCCGTTGCGTTGAGTGGTACCCATTCCTTCGTGGAACATGTTGGTTTAATACTTGGCAAGGCTCAGGTTCGTACTAGCTATCTTTGGATTAAGCCTACTTAAGTCACTGAAAAAAACAGGGATATAACCTACTTAGGATTCGTGGGATGAACGATGAGCCACCAAGTATGGTTTATATAATGGGAAAAGACGTGGGATATGATGTGGATTTTCCCTGAGGATATGGTGAGATATTTCATGATATCATGATGATACTGTAGGTTGCGGATTGTACTTGGATGTGCGTGCCACTTAGTAAGTAGTAAGATCCCAATCCATCACTCTTTTCCTGGGTATTTTTTTGCATATACAGCTGATTACAGCTTGGTATGGTCCTATGATGTCCTATGGTTATTAGCCACTTCTCAACTGGGATGCAGCCCTGCCTCCTAAGTAGATGAACTAGGGATAACTAGGGTCTGACACGATGATCCTCCAAGCGCCCCAACAACACAATCCTACAAGTCATCACCATCAAGTCATCACCATTGACCATCAAATCATGGAAAATCACTATATGAAATCCCCATTGGAAAAAAAACGCCCATGAATTAAATTAAATCCCCATGAAATCACCATTAATCACCATTAAATCACCAGTAAATCCTCATCAAATCACCATCAAGTCATATTCAATCACTATTTCTTGTAGCAAAAACAATTTCTGTTTTTTTGTCGACGGAGGCTGCAACTTGATCACCATGATCTTCGCGCGCGCCTCGCCGCCCCAAATCTTTGCACCTGGGCTGCAAAAAGGGTCGATTTTGATCGGAAAAAAACATTATGGAAAAACGTGAAACACCTATTGGAAATGGTGATTGTATGCTATCAAAAACATAGGGATTGAACCTACCAATCATTAATCATTGGGATGAGGGTTAACCGAGAAAACATATGGAGAGTTGAACTGGGAAAGGTGGAGGTTTAAGCAAATCATTTGGATTTCACGAATTTTACGTAACACATGGCGGGACATGGAGATTGAACATGCTTGAAATCTGGTTGGTGGTTTGGAACATGAATTTTATTTTCCCATAATTTCCATATATATATATTGGGAATAATCATCCCGACTGACTAATATTTTTCAGAGGGGTTAGCAGCAACCACCAGCCAGAAATGTGTTGTTTTGTTCTTTTTTGTTCGCCGTTAGAAATAGTGATTCTTCAGGATTTCACCCGCTCAAAGTGGGATTTAACCAGCTAACGATGCCACAAAACGTGCGAAGCAATTCGGATTTGATCAGCACCAGCTGGGATTCAGCAACAAAACGTAACATAGGGAAATAATGGGAGATATTTTCATGTATGTGATAGCATAAAATGTAGGTTTTTACTTTGAAAGGATGTAACCTATCTATTGTACCACTGAGTCTGCCCAGAAAACCATGGCCGGGCAAGAAGCTATTGCAGGCTATCTTGGCTGTGATTATCCCTTGAATCCAAGCCGCGGTGACCCTGACGCTGATGGGAAGTCTCCATTCATGGGGGTTATCCCATGTAGAAATGATGGGTATTTCATGCGCGTTGCTACTTCAAGTACATCTCCCAGTTTCGATCATGTGGGGTCCACATCCAAGTAGCCACGTAAACGATCCAATGCATCGCCAAAAAACAATTCCAATGTTTGCTGATGATTTTCAGTTTTTGTGTTGTTAACCATCAACAAAAAAAACATAGAGAATATGATATTCACATATACCTACCTGCTATGTTATTTATATGTCTGTATTCCATATCCCCCATTTAAGCCCTTGATTTTTTGTTGGTTGCCCTCTGGTAAACATGACAAGTTAGGGGGATTTCCCAGCGACATTTGGTTCCCATGATTTTCCTCCCAGTTAGATCCCTATCAATCCCTAGTCCCAAGAAAATCCCAAGAAAATTCCAGAAATCCCTTGAAAATACCTATAAAATGCCTATAAATTCCTATGCAATCCCTATAAATTCCAAACAAAATCCCATTTTTGTTGGTTAAAGACATGCTTCGGAGGGCCTCGCCATGCCTCGCCGAGGCCGCTTGGCATGGACACCTCTCTCGCGAGCAATGCCTGCACGAGCTCAACGTGATCCTTGGCGCTGAAAAACCATGCGGTGAAACCGAAGGGTTTCATGTTTGAACCATTTTGAAACCAAGAGAATACCCTCTGGTAATGACTAACAGTTTGCTATTGAAAATGGTGATTTATAGTTGATTTTCCCATTGATAGCATGGTGATTTTCCATAGTTTTTTGTATGTTTACCAGAGGGTATATGAAAAAACCATGAAAATAAACATCTGTATACATGACAATGGTTCCACAATTCTTTTTAAACCAAGAAAATATAAAGAAATATATGGAAAAAAGGAGAATTATTTATGTAATAAACATTGGAGATGTATGAGCCATAATCAAACATCTAAAGTGTTTCTTTGCCCGGTATCGTTGATCAAACTTCCAGTTGTGCTGAACAACTTCGTGGTTGATTGGTGACGAACTAGGGACTTATGCTACCGCGAGCTGCTGGCTGGGGAGTATGATAATCCTTCAGGTAGGAAAGCACTGTCAACCAACTAGTATAATGATATAGGAAAACAGGGTACTTTTAATGGCTCACATTGTTCGCATGATTTGGATGCGATATGGATTGATCCCTTTCTTTAGCCTGTAACATACTTAACATACCTCGTGGAAATGAAACCAAGATAAACCAAGTAACATTGTTTCCTCCAACCGAATCTATTTATGGACTATGTTGATAGATTTTTCACTTCGAATGGGGATTTCCGGCAAGTCATGCTTGATTGCCAGAGGGTTAAACAAAAGGTTATGGCCCGGATCTTAGTGAAATCACCACCTTTTTTTTCGAAGTTGGAAAGCTCTTGATTGCCAAAGTGACTCAACAATTAAACCTACAGGAAGGGCTCCATAGTTAGCTAAATTGACTTATAACTTGGTTTGCTAGGGTTCATAGGGATATAGCTATAATTATATAGATGGGTTATGGGGCCCCTTCCTGTACTTTTTTTCCTTTAAATAGTTGGGGAGGTTGACAAACTCGATACAGCAGTGAACATGTAGGGTGAACATGTAGGCTAATCAGTTGAGCGGCGAGAGTATCACGTTGGCTATGTTGTGCCAGGTGTTACCTTCATCAAACATGGCAAGCTGGAAAGTCCATCAGTTTATAGAAGATGTCCCACTAAAACCTCCATTTCTAGTGGTTTTCCCATAGTATCCCACATTTTCCGATGAATTTACCATCAAAACTTCCCGGCCCACCATGTTTGATGACACCGTTGAGGGTAGTTCACTTCTTGCGACGGCTGTCTCAGCCACCGTTGGCTAAGGATGGGAATGGTGTTGAAGTGGGGGCTGCGGAACTTCGGCTGAGGTTGATTCCAGGTGGGTTTATGTGGGTGATGTTAACCCAGGATATGGAAAATGGATGAAACTGGCCTATGGAAATAGGTGATTTATCTATTTCTGTAAAAATGGTGATGTTCAAGAGCTAAACTACCAGAGGGAATTTTCTAGGTTATAACATGTAACGTGGTAAACCCAACAATACACCGTCCCCTTAGTCGAGGTTAATGATTTGGTTTTTTCCCTTGGTAGACTGGGATGATGTAAAATGACACCAAGTTATGGTTGGTTAATTGGATGATTTATTGGATTTACCACATCTTTTTTTTGGGGGGGATGGACATCCTAATAGGACCACTTGTGGGAAATGATGTTTGTTGGCATACAGGTACAGAGACCAAAGCTGTAAATGACACCTCATGACGGCCAGGTGGTGTTCCCCCAGTCGGTGACTAACGCTAGGCCGCTAGGCCGCTAGGCCACTAGGCGACGGATCTGGTAGATCAATTGACGTAATGACTTTATAAACCAACGCACGTACCTGTGTTCACTAGCCATGGATTTGACCCCTGCCGGGAAGATGTTGTTTCACATGAAGCAAAAAAGAAGGATATCCCAACCACAATGATTTCATTTGGCCTTTGACCACCTGTGGATGTTTCATGATGTAAGAAGACCCATCCTGAGAAGGATCCGAATACTTCCTGAGAAGGTACTCAATCCCCTAAATCAATCTAAATCACACCTCGAACACTTGCTCAGAATGCACTTGGATACATATCTCAACCATGTAGAATTTAGAATCATACGGGTCCGTCTGAGGGTATACCCCATTTTAATGGCCATGTTAATAGGGAAAATGATGATCAACCATGATCAGCCAGTATTTTGTTGGTTACCTATAGTTTGACAAGGACTTCTGGTTGGCGGTTTGGAACGTGGCTTTTATGACTTTCCATTCAGTTGGGAATGTCATCATCCCAACTGACGAACTCCATCATTTTTCAGAGGGGTTAGCAGCAACAAACTGTGATAATCAAACCTGGCAGCGGAAAATCCACGGAACAAGTGGATGACTGTCTCATTAAAGACATCCATTTAGTTGGGGCATTTCCCAGCTGCCCATGTTTGATGACACCTATCCAGATCCCCACGATATCCCATTGATATACCCATTATACCATCATGTTTCTTCGTTAAATCACAATTTTTTGATCTGTAAATCACATTAAAGCAGCATTATTCATTATTCCGATTCGCCAAAAAATGCCAGACATCGATGCACGCCCCAAGGATTGTGAGCTGGCTGCTGCTCTATGCTGCGGTGTATATGCTCTTTGAGCCCCTCATTGTCCCCTGGCGGCCGCAGTTAGCAGCCCCAGGAAAGACAGAAAAGCTTCAAGTGTATCACTTTATAATTTTCTCACTATTTTAGTGGGATTTTACTTATCTATTTTTTTTTGGGTGGTGCTATGGTTTCATGCAGGAGGAGATATACAAGGCTGAAACAACCATATGAACACTGCAGGTTAGAAAGAATATTGGCCGTGTTGCTCAGGCGGTCTTCCCAGGAATCGTAAGTGGTGAAGAGCCCATTGATATAATCCAAGTCCATTGATCTAATTGGGAATATTCCACTCATCTACCTGTTGTAAGACATGGTATTTGAACATCCCCATTTTGTAGATTATTTTCCCATTAAGCCCTCTATGTATGGGGGATTTCCCATTGCCACGTTTGATTACCGCAGGGTAACTTACGATTCCTGGGATGCAAGTTCACGACTTCATAAGGGACACACTGACCAGGAGGATTCCCGAACACTGGCACGTTTGTATAGAGGATGATTTTGTATCCCAGTCAAAATCTACCTCGTTTCAATCCCTATGGATCCAAGTAGCTTCTGGTGAAGTGTTTGGGTTGTCTCCTTCTCAGGACGCCATTTTGCGAAGAGGGCAGTCAAACCAGATTTCCACTGTTTCCAAGCCTTTCTTCGGATGTTTGCTGCACTGCAAAATCGCCGAGGTGGTGCTAGATATCATTCCTTTCCTTGGAAAGTACATTAGCTCCGGAACCTCTTGGGTACTAGGAGCTGCCAGCTGGGCTAGCTGGGCCGTGGGGAAGCTGACTGTGGAGCGGCTCAAAATGACTAGATCAAGCTGGTTTGTGATATATATATTTAATGGGATGATATAGTGACCACCAAAGTCAGTGGATGACGTTGGTGGGGTAAAACCAAAGCAGGTATCTACTTATCTATAGTGCCGGACATCTACTTAGATTTTTTTCCAAAATGTCTGGGAAATTTTGTTCTAACAGCTTACTTGGAACAGGAAATTTGTTCTAAGTAGTTTTGTTCTAAGTAGTGGGTCCCGAGTGTCTACTTAGAACAACATTTTCTGGGGTTTCTGTTCTAAGTGTAAGATTTTTGTTCTAAGTAGTGCTTTTTTTTTTTTTCTAAGTAGTGCTTTACTCCCTACTTAGAACAAAACCAAACGGATAATTAATGATAACCCCCACTGATGTAGCAGAGAAAAATGAATTCTGTGTTGGTCATGGCGCATCTAATCTAATGATAGCCTACTTCGTGATGGTAAAGAAATATATATATATAATATACATATATGGACACTTATCAATAAATAAAAGTGTTTTCTTCCAAAAATACGGCGCTAAAAATAGCATTGCCCCGAGACCCATTTCTCAAGCTCACCAGTTGGTGAAACCCACACTTAGAACAATTTTAATGGACCATATTCCCCCCACAACACTTGATCGTTTGTCCCACTGACAAATGATATTTAAAAATATACATAAACAATTGAATAGTGTATAGAAACAAAGAGTTAAGTATTCGTTCAAAAACACTTGCTGCGAGACCCCCTGCCCGCGCTCACTAGTTGGTGAAACCCACACTTAGAACAAACTTGAAGGATACCAATAACCCTTGATTGTTCTCCCTGGGGGGCCTGGTGAAGTTTTTTTTGGGTTTCAGCCGAAAGCAGCACACTCCACATTTTATATAGAGGAATTATATATATATAATATAAAGGAACTGGGTTTTCTTCCGGCATCCCTAAAAAGGATATAAACAGGACCCATTTCTCATGCTCTCCAGGTGGTGAAACCCACACTTAGAACAAATCACATTTTGTTGTTATCCACATGATATATATATATACACATTTGAATCTATATACATGTATGCGTTTGTGTCTATACATGTATATGGGGCGAAACCCACACTTAGAACAAATCACATTTTGTCGTTATCTCTATATATATATATACACAGATTAGAACCTATATGCATATATACGTTTGTGTCTATACTTGTATATGTGCATATTTAGGTGGCAAAACTCATACTTAGAATCTTAGAACAAATCACATTTTGTCAATATCCATATATATATATATACCAGTAGTACCGCACAAGGCGGTGGCGGAAGTTTCAAAAATAGGAAACCTATAGGAGAGGTTGGTTGTTATGAATCAAGGATAGCAGAGCGAAGCCACTGATGGATTGAAAGGTGCTTGACCTCTCTCACTCTTTCTCTCTCTCTTTCTCTGCCTATCTACCTACCTACCTATCTATTTTCTATGTATTTATCCAGCTATCGATCTATCTATCTATCTCTCTCTCTCTCTTTCATCTGTCTGTCTGTCTAGCTGTCTATCTATCTATCTGTCTGTCTGTTTGTCTGTCTGTCTGTCTACCTGTCTATCTGTGTTGCAGTGTCATTCAGTGTAATGTAGTGTAGTGTAGTGTAATTTAGTGTAGTGGAGTGTACTGGAGTGTAACGTAGTGTAATGTAATGTACTGGAGTGTAGTGTATTGTAATGTCCTGTAGTGTAGTGTCTTGAAGCGCAGCGACATCTGAACCTCCAAAAGTGGTCCGAACCCCTGGTGTTTTTATAACATTTTGACTTGGAAATGTGATTCGCGCCACAACGGCGTGCACTTTTTCAACATCCGAACCTCCAAAAGTGGCGCGAACATGTGGTGTTTTGTACATTTTAACTTCGAAATGTGCTTCGCGCCACAACGGCGTACACTTTTTCAACATCCGAACTTCCAAAAGTGGCGCGAACATGTGGTGTTTTGTACATTTTGTACATTTTGACTTGGAAATGTGCTTCGCGCCACAACGGCGTGCACTTTTTCGACATCTCAACTTCCAAAAGTGGTCCGAAGCTGGTGTGTTTTATACATTTTGACTTGGAAATGTGCTTCGCGCC
>Ga0126342_10020593_pt1 | contig 11080 bp, 13 predicted proteins | sample Cyp1metagenome_FD_92528 | JGI IMG/M metagenome (GOLD analysis project Ga0126342, IMG submission 92528) | Coral microbial communities from Lord Howe Island, Old Settlement Bay, Australia - Cyphastrea 1 metagenome | ecosystem: Host-associated > Invertebrates > Cnidaria > Coral ...
AACTTCCGCCTTGATGCTTCGAAAAGAAAAGAAATGCACACCGCTTGATTGCTGAGCCGTGCCATTTTTGGTTTCCAGGTGTCCTTGGTTTCGGAATCATCCTTGGTTTCAGAATCATTTTTTGGTTTCAGAATCATTCTTGGTTGCAGAATCATCGGTTTTGGTTTCAGAATCATCCGGTTTTGGTTGCAGAATCATCCTTGGTTTCAGAATCATTCCTCATCCAGGCTGAACTGTGTTTTGAATCCCACTTTGCTCTTGAGTCCGTCTTGGAGAACTTGGAGCAAAAGGCAGAGAATGGTGACATTTGGAACCCCAACTCGCGACTTGGTTGTGATTCTATTGGCTGCCTGCAACACTGCAACCTCAAGAGTGAGTCATGCAAAGAGACATCTACCATAATCGTCCATAATCTACCCATGTCCAGTACAGTCAATCAAATACCGGGCGTTGCAGACCTTGAGAAGTTTGGAAGAGAGTAACGTGTCTCAGCAACCGTGTATGTGACGTGTCATGGCCTTACGCCTGCTGCGAGGTATGTTGTCAAGGCCGTGATCCGTCACAGCACCCAAATGAATTCTGCGGGCCCTCCTTCCAGCTACAGTGCAAATTCAGGTGCGGGAAAAGCTGCGAATCATGCAGCGGCCGTGCAACTTGCTTCATAGTGTTTGGAAAGACAGTAATTCGCACATCCCAGGACACACACACAAAGACGAGCAGATTTGACCATTTTGATGTGGTCGTGGGAGGAACATGAGTGAATAATGGTGAGTAAAGGTTTGAAGCAACAGCTATGAGTTTCAAAAACATATTTAAGGGGCTGACGCCCAACAGCGGGGCAGCAGGCCAAAAGGTGCAGGGTGGGGTGGTGGCAGAGTCATGGTTGCCGCTGCTGCTGCTGGGTGCTGCTGCTGCGGGTGGTGCTGTTGTCATTGTCACTGCCGCTGCTGCCGGTGCTGCTGCCGGTGCTGCTGCGTCCGGCTGCTTGCGTCGCTGGTGTTGTTGTTGTTGTTTTTTTTGTTGGTGGCTGTTGTTTGTTGTTTGTTGTTTGTTGTTTGTTGTTTGTTGTGTTGTTGTTGTTGTTGTCGTCGTCGTCGTCGTCGTCGTCGTCGTTGTTGTTGTTGGGGGGTCTAGATATCTATTGGCAAACTAGATAGAGATCTGGAGAGATAAGCATGTACGGAGACATCCACATGCATCTATATATGTGCATACACATGTATTTGTGTATATATATATAATTATATATATATATGGCCGGCTGACTTTGGTCAATGTTTCCTGGGGGTCTAGCTATCTATTGGCAAACTATAGATAGAGACATGGAGAGATAAGCACGTCGGGAGACACCCGCAGTTACTAATATTTATGTTTACATGTGTAGACATAAATATAAATATCTATATCTATATCTATATATCTCTCTCTCTCTATATATATATATACATACACATATACATATGGCACGGTTGGTATAAACCTTAGTGACAAAGTGTACGGCGGACATAGGGGCCCGAAGTCGAACCTGCGAGGGAGGGCGGTGGACGGGGCCTGCAGGAGCAGTGGAGGAAAGTCCCCAAACCCGTGGTGTCTGGGCCGATGCTCCAGCCAACGCAAAGGCGGACCTTGCGTCGGCCGAACCTCCCATGTGGGCCGTGAAGCAGCAGCTGCAGCAGCGCCAGGGTGGCGGGGTGGCGCCGGAGCCTGTGCGGCGAGTGCAGTTGCTGGAGGAGTTGCAGGCGGAGAAATCGTCAGTGGCAACCTTTCTCGTGTGCTTGGCTAGCTTGCAGGTGCCATGCTTGCAGGCGGATCGGTTGGGGATGGCGCAGGCTCTGATCGCCTTGCATCAAGTGCCAGCTCCCCTGCAGGACTTGTGGGCGCAAAGGACAAGCAAAGGAGCTTCGTGGCATTACACAACGGCACCACGTCACGTAGAGTGGGCAGTGCACCCGTCGGCAGGGCAGCCCGTGGCTGACTTAGCATTAGTCACCTCAGAGCATGACTGGGAATTTTGCAAGGCGACGGTGTATGCCACCGTGGCTGTGCGGTTGGTCTTGGACGCCGTGGAGGCAGCCGTGGCACGTCTGCAGGACGGAGACCGGGACCGCTGCCGTCACCTCACCTGGGTGCACTTCAATGTGGCCGCGGAGGCTGTTGGAGTCACGGCCCGCCTGCTGGTGTCCAAGACGGACCCTCCCCATTTGAAGTATGAGCTGAACCCGGGCAGCGCTCAGGAGCACTACGGCCGAGGGGCCAACCGCCTAACGAAGCGGCAGCATGAGACCGGGGAAGCCGCCGCGCGGGTTCGACGCGTGCCGGGTCCTGGGTGAGGCGTTGCTGCAGCTCAGAGCTAGTCCTCTGGACACCGCGCAGCGGAGCCGAGGCCTCCTCTGGACACCGCGCAGCGGAGCCGAGGAGAGCTACCGGTAGAAAGTTCAGCAGAACAGTTGCTTAATACAAGGAGCGCGAAGGAAAAACAAGTGGCCATGAGAGTTTGCAGGGGGAGTACAGCTGGGTCGTCGTTGGTCGGGTCGTCGCGTCCGTTCTCGCGCGTCGTCGTTTGTCCGGTCGCCGTCGTGCGCTCGGCCAGGCGCTACATCATGTGCTTTGTCAGTCGGTGGGGGCCCGACGGACAACCCCTCCCTGTGTAAGACGGGGGCCGGGAAGTGGGATCTCCCGGCAGGTTCTCTTCGGAGGGGGCTGATCGTCCCGACCCCGTCTAGCGCAGGCGGGATGGGTGCGGGAGAGAAGGGCGGTAGGGCTGCGAGGTTGCTCTGCAGGTGGCTAACCATAGGCCCGTGACACTGCACGGGAAACAGCAGTAGCAGCGGCAAGCCTTGACTGCCGTTTAGCCTTCGGGCGGCATGTTTGCGACTGCCTGGCATATTTTGCTGGCATGTTTGGCCTTCAGGCGGCATGCGTAGACTTCCCGGCAGGTTTGGATGGCACGTTTGGCCTTCAGCGAAGGACGAATCGGGCCCGCGGCCGGCAGCCCATACTGCCAAACGTTGCTTTCTGAACTGCCTAGAAACTAAGACTAGCTCCAAACCTTGACTTTGCCTGCCCTTCTGCACTGCCAACTGCCAGCTTTCTCGTGTCCTCTTGCAGCTGGCTTTCGTCCTGCACAGCTGCAGTGAGGACCCTGTCGAAGCACCAAAACACCATGGCAGCGAAGGACGGATCGGGCCCGCGGCCGGCAGCCCATACTGCCAAACGTTGCTTTCTGAACTGCCTAGAAACTAGCTCCAAACCTTGACTTTGCCTGCGCTTCTGCACTGCTAACTGCCAACTTGCTCGTGTCCTCTTGCAGCTGGCTTTCGTCCTGCACAGCTGCGGTGAGAGGACCCTGTCGCAGCACCAAAACACAATGGCAGCGAAGGACGAATCGGGCCCGCGGCCGGCAGCGCATACTGCCAAACGTTGCTTTCTGAACTGCCTAGAAACTAGCTCCAAACCTTGACTTTGCCTGCCCTTCTGCACTGCCAACTGCCAGCTTACTCGTGTCCTCTTGCAGCTGGCTTTCGTCCTGCACAGCTGCGGTGAGAGGACCCTGTCGCAGCACCAGAACACCATGGCAGCGAAGGACGGATCGGGCCTGCGGCCGGCAGGCCAGACTGCCAAACGTTGCTTTCTGAACTGGCTAGAAACTAGCTCCAAACCTTGACTTTGCCTGCCCTTCTGCACTGCCATGCTTGCTTCTTGCTCGTGCAGCTCGATTGCTTTCTCCTTTCCGTTTCTTTAAGCTTGCTTACCTTTTTTACTTTTGCGTCGGCACTTTGACACTCGCTGCGTGTGCAACTTGCTGCGTGTAATTGCTTCATCATCTTCTTCTTATTATTCTTCTGCTTCTTGCTTGCTTGCTCCTTGCTCGTGCAGCTTGACTACTTTCTCCTTTCCCTTTTTGACTTGCTAAACATTTTTGCTTCTGCGTCGGCACTTTGAAACTTGCTGCGTGTACGACTTGCTTCTTGCCATTGCTTCATCTTCTTCTTCTTCTTCTTCATCCTTCTTCTTCTTCTGCGTCTTCCATGCTTGCTTCTTGCTCGTGCAGCTTGATTGCTTTCTCCTTGCCGTTTCTTTAAGCTTGCTTACCTTTTTTACTTTTGCGTCGGCACTTTGACACTCGCTGCGTGTGCAACTTGCTGCGTGCAATTGCTTCATCATCTTCTTCTTATTATTCTTCTGCTTCGTGCTTGCTTGCGCCTTGCTCGTGCAGCTTGACTACTTTCTCCTTTCCCTTTTTTTTGACTTGCTAAACATTTTTGCTTCTGCGTCGGCACTTTGAAACTTGCTGCGTGTATGACTTGCTGCGTGTAATTGCTTCTTTGACGCGCTCCCCCTGCTGTCGGCAGGGGTCGGCGGATATAGCATTGGTGATCACAAACAGGTTCCTCAGGGTGATCACATGTATCACATGTAATTACCCGTGGCCACATGGATGGTCTCTGTGTATGAAGTTGGACTTCCACTGAAAAGTTCCACACACGGCAATCCCATGGCAATCCCATGCGCTGCATGAAATCATGGTATGTTTTCTTCGTTTTCAGCTGGCGTCAAGCATGTATTTTTGGGCTGCTTGGATCAACTCTTGAAAGCCCAGACGACACTGGAATGTTGCCTCTAGGACCACCTGCAGCTGTGCCCGTCATGAAGAAGGTGAACTGGTTGAACCGAGAAGGTGGGAATTCGCATTTGGATCATGTGGCGGTTGTGGGACTGACAAGTTGTAGCTCGTCATGTTGACTTCAATGAACTATTGTAGTGATGTGTCTCTGTTCTCTATGCAATGTCCTTTACAGCGCTGCTCCGGTCGTCTCATCCATCTGACAACTGGGTCTGCGTTGCATTCACTGCTTTTGAATCCAAAGGTCCTGGCGTGATCAAGAAAGTTCTGAAAACTGGAATGGCTAGCCGAAACGCCTATTTCTAAGTATCCATGCATTAGAGATATCTATATCATATATATATATAGTATATACATGCATAATATCTCTATATATATATGTATACACACATACACACACACATACATACAATACAATACAATACAATGCAATGCAATGCAATACAATACAATACAATACATGACAATACAATACATTACATTACATTACGTTACACTACATTACATTACATTACATTACATACATATGCATAGATAGAAATGGAGAAACGCACGCATTTCCTTCCGTAGAAAACTTAAGCGTATCATGCAAGCTTGGTTCTGTCAGAAAATGGCCAATCTAGCAATGAACTTGGGTTTCGTGCAGGATTTTTCGGAAAGGAGGCTATTGATGAAGATGCCGTGGAAATGCTGGGTTCATTGCCAGTGGATCGTGCTTTGAGCATTTTGACCAACATCGAGGAGACAAGGGGAGCAAGTGTTTTTGCCACAATTTGGTAGCTGCTTTGGCTCACTCAGCCTGAGAAAATGGACACATGAGGAAGGACATATGGAAGGACCAATTTGGTTCAGATTCACTATCGACATCCATTTACTTCATTTTACTTCCACTTTATGCCAATCTTGCCATGGTGCATGTGTAAGATGTGATTCGGTTGGCGGGTGACGGATCTCAGGAGAAGGCGAATGCTGGCGGGATCTGGAATCCAAACAGCTATGTCGCGACTTGGCTGCGGAAAATGATGAAATGTGGATGTGGAGGATGTGGAGCTTTGCAGAATCCTAGGCCAAATGCATGGAATGTTGCCCGAACACACGACAGGGAAAAAGACATTGGCGCCGATTGGGGCAAATAAGTGCTCTTGCAAGTGAGTCTGAAGCTGTTGAGCTGTGTATATGACTTCGTGACCGCGCATCTTTGGGTGGTGACACGGTGAGACCATTTTTGGACGCCTCTGCTGTCCATTATTAGTTCAATTTGTTTGGACACGCGAGTCGCCATTCACAGGGCATCATCCCATCGACTAATGGCCATGTGGGATGAATCATGGTGAATCCGTTCATGTTTGCCACGAGGCTTGAAGAGAAAACACAACTGTTTAACAAGGGGTTGGATAGTTTAATACGCTATTTGTAGGGATTGGAAGTTGCATGAAGTTGCTAAAGATTGTCAGCGCCGTTTTGGCATCACTCTTATGCACTAATCACGAAGGATAGTTTGGTGATGTTTGGTGTTTGGATATGTTTGGATCTGAATTTGTTTCTTCATCATGAAGGTGCTTGTTGGCAATCTGTATATTGCTTTCACAGTCTAAAACTCATGCCTTTCCCAAATTGGTGGTCCAGGTGAAAGCTGTAGTCCGCCACCAGCAACTTGTCGTCGCATGAAGGGTTTGCTCTTGTTTCTTCCCAATCATTTCTACTGCAAAGTTGTGTGCCCGAAATATGCTGGAAAGAGTACAACTTCCGCCCCGCCTCCTGCTGGTACTATTGGTCTTTTATTGACTTTGAATGCTTTTCCTTGGCCCAGTTTTTAGCAGCATGGAAGGAAATCGCTAAGGACCCCAGGCAAAACAGTCATAGGAAATTCCACTGGGCCCATTGAGAGTACCAATTGATGACATCCCATGAATTAACTGTCCCTGACAGTATCCCATAATATGATGGTTGTAGGCCGGAGTTCAGACACCCGTCCTACAATGCCCGCTTTCAAGGACGAGTTTAAAGAATGATCGATGGGGCGACGACAGGTGGGGTGACGACAGGAGACCAATGGTGATTGCGTGGGGTGTGGAAAGGGAATTATTTTTGCCCACGGTCACAACTAGATGATGAATTTACCATGTATTGAACTTGAATCGTTTGGACTTGGCAAAGTCAATATTGCAAACCTTAAGACCCTCAAAATTCAACGCAGCCTTCGACACGAATCAGGGTAAGATTTATATATGACTTGGCCACGACCGTGAAACCACATACATCCACATACATCATGCGACCTGTAAAACATGCTTTTCATGCGTTTTCTTTATGTTTTCCTTTGCGGTAGTTCCTCCACTGCTTGATTTGTCCCTGGAGGAGACAACCGAAGGGTGGCAAGGTGGGTTGAATTCTTGTGGGAAGGGATGGGAAGGGCTAGTGCAACATAGTGCAACCCAACACTTGCCCTCGTTGTTTGAATGGTGCTTCTTGCGGAGTGTTCCTATTCATTGTGATGTCACCTGTCGAGGAACTCTGTTTGGTGTTGCGGACTGATGCAGTTGCAATTGCAGGGCAAAGCTGGAAAAGGCGGCAAAGGAACAGCTTTGGCAATCCGCAGTGGCCCTTCGAAGGGTAAAGGCGGTGGGGCGCGGAAGTCCAAGTTTGGTGACCTGTGCTCTATGCAAGCGTTTCATTCTTCAAATTTTCCAGTTGTTCAGGGTGATGTGAATCAGTGTCAGCCTACTGTTGTGGAAGACAAAGTTGGGACATACTGTCACCTCCTTTCGCTAAGCCTGTGATAACTGAAGCTTTTTGGGCTCTTGCAGACCATGATGGAAATAGGATAGAGATATCCCAGGTCCACAAAGTTCAATGACCAGTGTAGCTTGTGTTCAGGCAAGAGCCGCTACTGACGTGCAAGGCACCTTTTGTGTCAGATGGCTTGAGCGGGTGTGAGTGTTTTTTTTTGGATTAGGACTCTCAATTTATCCGAAGATGAATGCTTACAAATCCAGCAACGCCATTGAATTATCAAACATCATGCAGACTCATTGCGCAGCATCGTGCGGTTGTGATTTGCATATGCTCCACAGCCATCATTCCAGAGTGCATCGCTTTCTGGAAAAGTCACAGTCCCACAGAGCATTCATCAATATTAATCAATATGAATCATATTAGTCCACTAGAGTCTTAAAGTCCCTAACCATGACTGGATCAATGATCCATTCATCAATGCCAAAATGCTCCCGTAGAGTCACCGCAGCTTCCGGAGCCGGAGATTGCTGGTGCCAGGTTTCAAAGGGCGTGCGTCAGGTTCCGCTATGAGTTGATGGTGCCAGGTTGAAGAGCCAAGCTGGGAAAAACCAAGCCACCGATGGAAAAACAATATGAACACATTGTGTATGCTGTATATATTTATAATATATATATATATATGATATCCGGGCTAGTCATAATGTTATATCTACCTGTATATGATATCTACGGAAATACAACATGATGACTAGCAGCAGGGATATGTTGCTGCGTTTTTTAATGGTTCCTATGGTCTTGAGGACATGTACATGTTATAGACTACTGATGGGTAGGATGTAGGACTAGAAATCCAAAGATCTAGAGCTTGAACATCCTGGAAGTGGAACACCCACTTTCCAAGATCTGAATGATTGCAATCCACTGAAGTGGAACAGTAAGATTGGAATATCATGGAATATATGTATATGTATATATACTGGAATATGTATATATACATGTGCTTTTTTGGCGGTAAGAGATTGATACCAAGCAGGACGCATTGCTACACTGCTGAATCATTTCACAGTCGCTCACTTGCTGAATTCATCAGTCAATCTGGCTTCAACATTCTGACATTTTCACAAAGCAACCTCCAATTTTTTGGCAGTATGATTTCAATTCAATGCAATTTGACAATTGCATGAGAGTTTGACACTTGCATCGGAGTGCTTGGTTATAGCCACCCTCTGGTTCTTCAGAATGTGGAACCGCACTCGAGTTCCATGGCAGTGAGTAGCGTTTCAAGCAAAACAGATGTGAGCGGAAGCCTGAGGTATGCATAGGCATGGTCGTTGGCAACATCACATCATGACTTGCGAAAGGGGCACTGAGTGAAGAGCGTCTCCAAGCACGCAGCTGTATCATGCTGTATCCAAGTCAAAGCTAATGACACAGCTTTGCAAACCTGCTCAGAGTTAGAGTATCGTATAGGAGGGTATTTATAAGCGTGGCCAACAGGTGTCCCATGGCTATCCTTGGTTTGCGATTTGAACAGTTGTTGTTGCTTTGGCGTTCCACAGTAGAAAGCTTCTCGTTCATCTTGTTCCAGAGAAAGCCGATGACATTGCACTTCAGGGTTTAATCGGGAACCCGAGGGCCAATTCCAAGAAACCCAAGCGACCAGGAAGGTACAGTGGAATACTTCCAAGACTCCCCAAACGGACCAGCTCTTTTGGCCCTCTTGGCTAACCCAAGCAGGGGAAGCATGAGCACCATCATCGTCATAGTCCTGTGGCCTTTTCGGGACCTGCGGCCCTTTACCCCAGCCTTCTTCAACAGGCTTTTGCAGTTGAAATTGAAAGATGCTGAGGTCAGCGGCTTGAGCAATGCTTGTGAGAAATCAGGGATGCCGTAAGTATTTCTCAGTCACTGTCAGTACTCACTAACGGAAGAAACTAGAAACCCAATGATAAACCTAAGATTTGGGGATGGCTTATACCACCAATTTATCGTGATTTTGGTGATACTTTATTATTGCGTTTACCTCATGATTGTTTTACATCTTTTCAAGGAGTGCTAAGACAGCCCGTCTTAGAGAAGGTTCAACCTTTTCTGCCGGGGGAGAAACGTGCTTTCATGTGAAGCGGGTCAATCAAAGCACAGAGTTATCGCATGTCTCACAACGTCTCCATGGGTTTGTTGACCCTTCTAAGACTTCAGTGCATTTGCAAGCACATACGTTGGGGGCCTGTCAGGCGGAGTTGCAGGATGCCAAGAGTCGGGAGCCACAGTCCGAAATCTGGGAGCATTGCCGGTTCCAGACGACTTTGCTGTGGTGTTGCTGGAAGCAACTGGCAAAGTCTTCTGGGCACGTGGCACGTGGTCTTCTTTCCTTCAAGAAGGGAGATCAGATCTTGGTGACAAACGGGTTTTCCTCTTTGGCTCATTCTCCTGATTGGCGAGTCTGGGCCACATCCACAATCCAGACATGGATGACATGGATGACACCAGTGACACCAGTGTTGAGCGCTATTGCACCTTCCAGTATGGTAGCAAGCGGCTGATTCAAGGTAGCATCGAAGAGGCAAACCAGACAGCTGGCCTACGTTTCTTGCAGCAGGTGCAGCCCTGCGGAGAGAGCGACAGTGTGCATCCTTTCAGCAAGGAAGTCTAAGTCTAAGTGTAGTGTATAATTCATGCTGGTGACCATACTTGGAGAAGGATAGGTTAGTGAAGTCAACTTGCACGATGTCCAAGTTTGATTGGACATTCTCAGATAAGTAGCTGGATGTTCACGCACTGCAGGGTGGCTCAGAGTCCCCCTTGAGAGAGCAACATGGAACAAGCTCAGCCCGTGTTTCATGTTGCAGCACATTGTGAAGGGAGTTGTACTCGGCGCAGAGGTCTACAACCAGCCATAAAACTCAGAAAATCAATATGGAGGAACAAATGTTGCAACCACAACAACACTGGATGCTTGGTTGCAGCAACAAAATGTTCAGAGCGATCCCGACGCATATTGCCGAAAGATAGCAATGCACCCAGGATATCCATCTATAATGGGTATGTATATATATATATTATATCAGTATATAATCTTTGTACATAGAGGAAGATAATATAGCTTCATTTTCAGAGCACCTCTCGGCCGTCAGCCACATGGTGCCTTCACCTGTCAGTGGGTGCCTGGGCATTGACTGTTCGATCGACATGTTGGTTTCGTCTACTGCTTGGTTGTGTTTGGGATCCATTGAAACATATTGAAACGTAATTTCATGCAGTTGTTTTTCAACTTTCAATACCGGCACGCGGAAGCTGCTGATAATTTCACGGGAGGAGTCCATGATGAACTCTCGACTCAAAGAGTGGAGAATGTCTCGCTCGGGCATGCTCGGGCTCAGACGCAAATGCAAAGCCGCAGTGATAAACTTTCAATCAGAAATTGCGGTAGTGAGGGAAAGGTTTCTATGATTTTCTATGTATTATAGATATATACTAATTCATCCATTATATATATACATATATATATATGGTACCACCCCCCAAAACCATATTTTCCTATAATTCACTGGTATTTACAGTGTTTTTCCTTGATTTTTTCCTTGGTTTTTTCGAAGCTTTTTGGTTTTTCAAATCCCTTGACACGCTGACAGCTGTTGTACATGCTTTTGTTTGCAGTTGCTGCTGCTATGTGTGCACTGCAGTTTGCCATTTATTGTCATGATCAAGCGGCGCGTTTGG
>Ga0126342_10020594_pt1 | contig 11079 bp, 10 predicted proteins | sample Cyp1metagenome_FD_92528 | JGI IMG/M metagenome (GOLD analysis project Ga0126342, IMG submission 92528) | Coral microbial communities from Lord Howe Island, Old Settlement Bay, Australia - Cyphastrea 1 metagenome | ecosystem: Host-associated > Invertebrates > Cnidaria > Coral ...
AATGCCAGAAGGTATGCCAGATAGAATGCCAGATAAAATGTCAGATAGAATGCCAGAAGATTTGCCAGTAACAAAATGTATAAATGTCATGGTGGGGATCACACGAAGTAAAGTAATTTATTTATCTATGTATTTATCTATTTATTATTTTTGTTTATGTATTTATGTATTTATATATATATATATATATATGTATTTATGTATTTATGTATTTATATATACATATATGAATATTACTTGCATATCTATGTAATCTTGTAGTCCACATACGTATATGCACGCAGGTACGAGCATGCGTACATACACAGACAGGCAGACACCCAGTCAGAGAGTCAGACAGGTACTTGTACATATCCAGATTATTCCAGACTGATATCCTGACATCCAAATTTGTCGACCCGACTGTTTGGGGGAATGCAGGTAGTAAACCTTTTGACTGTGGTGGGCAGCTTTCTGGCTTAAGTGTTTCATGTCCCTCTGGTGCAACCGGTGTGGACAAGGTGAGCCGCATCCTGGGGTAACCAAGGTAGCCGAGCGTTGGCCTTTGATCTATACTCGTCGCGAGTGCCACGTGCCAACTCCGTGCCCTGCGACGTCTTGGCATCGCCGGGGCTGGAAAAGGCAAGCCTGCGGAACCGACTTTGGCTGCCCCACGCCGCGCCGAGTCTGCTTCCAAGGATCAGGGGCTGCCCGTCCGAGCCCGCGAGAAGTCCGCTACTATACCTCAGATGACGTGAAGGCAGAGGAGGACGACCAAGCGGGCGAGAGCCCTTCCGTTGGGTCTGAGTCTGGTGAGAGCGAGGAGCCCGTGGACGATGCTATCGCGCCTGGGACGACCGCAGCTCCTAAGGCCAAGCCAGAAGAGAGGAGTGAGATTCCGAGGAGGAACCACCTGATCTCCTAAAGGAACCCTCTCGCAGGGAATCGGAGAGACGCAGGGCTGACGACCGTCGTGCCCGCTCTCGACGTTCACACCAAAAGCCCAGGAAGAGGAGGCCGACTCATCGAGCAGGAGGAAAACATCCGAGGCTGTACTGCGCTGCAACTGACCCGTTCAAGAGGCTGCATTACAAACAGCCTGGCTCTTCTGGGACTAGGCACCTGGCCTCCATTAAGAGGAGCAATGGCGGATGTGGAAGAAGTTGGAGTGGATCAAGGCATGGAAGTTGTGGTGGACACTCCCGCCTGGAGCCTGCTCAAACTACCGCCTGGAGCCATATTGGAGGTTTGTCTTCAAGGCAGCTCCGTTGGTTTGGGCGTTGGCGCAGAGGAGCGGTGGCCCTGAAGATCATCAGGGAGATTTGGCAAGTGGCCGCGAGGTTACAGGAGAGTTCACGGGCTGCGAGAACGAGCCCAATGCGGTTGCAGGGCTGCTGCAAGAGGGGGTGGTGCATCTTTGTCCAGCAGAGTCTTGTCCGTTGCACACCGACGCCCCTGTTTTGCATGCGACCAGAGTCCGCATTTGGAGCTCTTCAAGGTTCCAGGCAGATTATCTTACAAAGATAGGCAAGCAGATTCTCGAGAACGCGGTGGCCGCAGAAAAGAAAGCAGCCAACAAGCCTCGTACAAAGGCACCTCGACCAAAGAAGGATGTCAACAAGCCGGCATCCCCTCGAGAGCGGGGTGGTGGTCGAGGTCGCCTGCTGTGCCTCTCCCGGTGCTGTCAGACGGAGAAGAAGCAGGGGACGAAGAGGGCAAGACTGGCCCTCTCAGCGGGGCCGATCCTGCACATTTGCGCGACCTCCTGCGGTCTACCACAGAGAAGATATTGGAGGCGGCGTCGGCACAAAGAGGCGGAAGAAGACGAGCTGCCGCTGGCTCAGGCCCGAGCTGCCGCTGGCTCAGGCCGTGCAGTGGCTACCTCGGCCCTGGTGGCTGGGAGCAATCTCAACCCTCGGAAGGGGATTCCTTTCCGTGTGAAGGCCTTGGAGGATTCAAGAGGAGACAATACGAAGCCCTTGGGGAAAAAGATGAGTGGATTGGGCGATGCAGCGTCACCGTTGCTGGTTCAGGCGGTGCAATCGACGCAGGACGCAAAGCGCAGAAAGAAGCGGAAGAAGGAGAAGGACAAGAACGATCGGCCTGAAGCAATTGGTGAACCTGCTGCAGAATCGAAAAGACAAGAAAGAGAAAAAGAGGAAGAGGCGAAGATCCCAAAGGGTCAAGCCCGATCCAGACGGGTCAGGAGGAGGAGAGAGCTCGAGCGAGTATGGGTCAACTCAACGAGCAGCAGCAGGGGATCCGACGCAGACCAAGAGGGGAGCGAGGCCGACTCCGACCTTTCATCCGAAGCGCCACTGAGGAAGCGAGCCACAAAGGAGCCGGGCAGTGTGCTCCGCATGTTGGTACGACATCTCAGGATCAGATCAAGCCGAGCATGACCAGCGGCATCAAGATCTCAACGTACTCTGCCTTGCTGATCAGGCCGTACTATGCGGCGGGATCGCCGTTGCTCCGCGAGCTCTACGCTTTGGGGCAAGCAATCGGCTTGCTTGCGGAAAGCTTCCAGAAACTGGCGACGCCCTGGCGACGCCCTGGCGACGCCCTGGCGTCAAGATTCATCGCCGTCCATGCGGTGCTGTCAGACGGCCATGGGAACACAGCCTCCCACTTGTTTCCCTTGGAGCCAGTTCAAAGCGCCATCACCACCAAAATGCTCGAGGCCCACAAGCACAGGAGGACCGTCCTCAAAAGCCAGGGATACAATACTGGCGGGCGGTGGTGGCCCTCAGCCTCTCAAGGACAAGGGAAAGGAGGAGCCCAGTTCGAGAAGGGGAAGAAGGCAATGGAAAAGGCCGCGGCAAGGGCAAAGCAAAGGTGGCAGCTGGCAAGCCAAGGGAGATGCCAGCAGTTGGAGAGAGAACAAGACTGATAGCTGGGCTGGCTTATGCCGTGGCCATTGGAATTGGAGGATGGAGTCCGTGTTTTTCATAGCCTGGCTGGCAAGTGCATTGGTTTTCAGATTGCGGACCCTGCTTTAGCCTGGATGCCTTTCAACTTCAGATTCGGTCAGGCTCTGGAGGTCGAGCGAGCTTTGCGGCTTGCAGTGCTAGGGAAGGCTGACATGGATTACTGGGTCTTGGCCAAAGGAGCAGGCCCCTATTCCCCTTGCCCTTTAATAAGGTGAAGGTGGCTGCAATGATTGCCTCACTGGATGTTTTTTGCGTTGGGCATTTTGCTGGCGATAACCTCGGAAGAGGTGCGGTGTGTGGTGCGCGGTTGCTGTGTTGGGTCTGAACTGCACAGCTGGCTCTGGCCATGCTGAGTGCCAGAGGAAGACCATGGAGCTCCAGAGGGCAACACTGTGTTCTATCAGACAGAGCATTAACAGGGCCTGCCGGTTTCCGAGCGGCTGGAGAGAACAGTGGGTGAAGCGGAAAAAGAGCTATCTAAGCTCTTTGTCACCTATAGTGGGGAAGAAGTGCCCAAAATGCAGGTTCTTTCAGTTTTGGCTGTGGGGAAGGCCCTTCCCCCTACTTCCCATGGAGGGGCTATTGATGCTCAGGGTTTGGTTAGTGAGGGTACTACCCGTTTGTTTTTGGATCGCCCGGAAGAGTCCCTCATTGACATGGTTCCCAAGGATGCCAAGCTTCAGGCAAAGGTTCACATTTCCCCAGGAGAAGGTCTGGACTTTTGTAAACTGCTGGTGGAAAGAAATGTTTGGCGATGGGTTGCTGATGATGAAGTTCTGGTGGTCAATGGTCAACAAGTATTCAAAGGGATGTTTGCTGCTGGTACAGGCTCATTTTTGGAGAATGGTGCGGAGGTCCAACGTACAATCATGAACCTTATCCCATCAAACTCGGTTTTGAAACAAGCAGAGGGTGGAACCTCCGACTTACCAGCCATCTGTCAGTATCCTTCACTGCTTGTACAAAATGATGAACGGGTTATTTTTCTTTCAGAGCGACATGTCAGGTGCATTTTATTTGCTCAGACTTCGAGTTTCTTGGGCCAGAATGCATGATGTGCTTCAGTATAAGCTTCCCAGGCGAGCTGCTAGGGCTTGAGAGGGGCGTGCGGCTTAGGCTGGGGCGCGCAGTCATCCCCATGGATGGTCTTCTGCAGTCTCCATCATGAAGGAGCTGGCCCACCGCTTGACGGTCCTGGGGAGCCTGGGGCGACTCCCGCAAGGGCAAGGGCGCTGCAGAAGGAAAGGCATGGTTCCAGATTTGCCTGGACAACTTTTGTGCCATGGAAAAGGGAGCAGCGCCTGGACAGAATGGTGCTGGCGAGACCGTGCATCGGGCGTTGGAGCAGGCATGGAGCGGCGTTGGGGCAGGCATGGAGCAGCGCTGGAGTATTGTCATCAGGCAAATGGCGGAGCTCCTTCCACTCCGGAACTTGGAGCCTTCTTTGATGGCAATATGAGGATTGTTGGCCCCAGTGGTTCACGGCTGCTCCGGCTTCTGCAATCGACCTTGCTGGCCCTGGGAAAACCAGGTCGCTGGCAGGTGGATACATTGTAGGTCGTTCAGGCGTCCAGCGATGGAGGTGCTTGATGACACCTGGGCATTAATATCAGGAAAGGCTGGAGGGCTGCTGCTTGAAAATCGTGCGCAGTGAACTTTTGAATTGCTGCGCCATTGGATTGCTACTGCATACAAACCTGAAGGCTGGCCTGAGTGAAGTCACAACAGCAAGTGGCGTTTCTATGACGGGCGGAGCCGGGCTCCTCTTTTGCCGCTGCTGATCGCGCTGGCTTGGCAGGTGAAAAGTGATCCCGGTATTGGTCCTCAGCCTGTTCAATGGTATTGGGTGCTGTTTCCGGTGCTACGAGCTTTGCGGGGTCCAGCCGGAAATTTGCACTGCCTATGAGATCAATGCAGCAGCCAATAGGGTTTCAAGCCGAAGGTGGCCACATGTGAAGATGTTTGGCGACATTAGGACGCTCACCTTTGAGGAGGTGCGGCAGTGGCGCTACCTCTACCTCACCCTGGAGGAGATCCATGTATGGTTTGGTTTTCCGTGCGTGGGATTGTTTTCAGTGCGCGCAGGGAGGTTCAACTTGGAGGGTCGTGAAAGTGGCTTGTTTTGGGAGGCCATCCGAGTGGAACCATTGCACAAATTTCCGCGTTCAGCCCCAAGGTCCTTTTTGCGGGTGAGAATGTGGCCAGCATGGATGCTTCCGCCAACACCAAGCCACTGAAAATGGACCCTGCCGAGGTTTTGCTGGACCAATGCGCAACTGACACCTGTTGACGGCGTGACGCTCACGGAAAAAGAGCGGTGGCTTGAGGTCCACATGGAGGGGACATATCCAGGGTTGAAAGGGTTGTACTCCCAACTTGCATGAAAGCATAAAGAGGGCTAGGCCGCCACCAGCACCGGCTGGGATTGATAGGATTGATGAAGATGGTAGGCTGCGGTGGATTGCTGATGATTTCAGGTTCCCCCCGTACCAATATCATGTTTGGTTCATCATCTGGGTTTCTGGCCGATGCCGGTTAATGATTAATAGATGCAACTGAAAGAGAGCTGTTACACGGTCCGGGGTTTGAACATACAGTTTTGTGTTGGAACGCCCAAAAGATCAAACAGGACCCTCAAGGTTTTGAAGATCAACGAAAAACTTTGGTAGGGGACTCATTCAGTTGTTTTTCCTTCACCTGTATTATCCTGTATTGCTGGGTTGATGTGTGGTCAGTTGATTATTAAACCCCCAAGCTGTTTCCAGCTGGCGGCACGTGCTGGGATGGCACCGGGGTTTGTTTGCCCGGTAGAAGTTACAATTCCACTTCAACGGGGCCTGGGATACTCCGGATCTTTTCACCAACTTCCTGTACCTGCGCTTCGCTCGGCTCTCTTACGTAGGGTCAACCACACAGGGTCAGATGTTCGCATTTCAACAGGAACCCTAATGAATCCCAAAGCATATCCCAGTCAATCAGTGGTTGCAAGTTGGTGGAAATGGAACAAGGTGTTTTTCTTTACAGGTGGAACAAACAGGATCACACCAACAGCTTGGAACTTAGGGCAGTGGTTCACGCCATAGAGTGGCGGGTCAAACACCTTAAGGAAGTTCAATTCCGGGTGTTTCACCTCACCGACTAGCGTGTGGCAATGAGTGTCATTTCAAAAGGTAGGGGCTCTTCGAACATGTTGAAGCCGCTTCTTTCTCGGCTGGCGGTGCTGCTGCTGACCTGTGACATCTACCTCATTGTCACCACGTCGAGCGTACAGAAAACCCTACAGACGATGCCAGCAGGGGACGCTAACCTCTGGCCTGGGCAAGTGCACGTGCTGAGCGCCGGGAAGCCAGGCGCAACATAGTTTTGGAGGATGTTGGCATCACTGCCAATACCTTGGAGCGCTATTACCATGCTGTAGGACGCCTTGCCCCTTTCTTGCAATAGGTGGAGCCTGAGTAAGAACTGGACGAAACCATATCCGAGTGGATACAGCAAGAGTTTGAAGATGGGGCCCCATTGCACTATATTGGTGACGCTTTGTCAGGCCTTCATCACTTTGAACCATTCACCAAGAAGAAACTTAACGGATCTTGGCGCCTTTATGGAATCTGGCGTAAGATGGCGTAAGTATGAGATACCGTGCCGTGCTCCACCACTTCCAAGTGACATAGTGTTGGTGATGGCTGGCTGGTGCATTAAGCATGCTGAGCTTACTATGGCGGTGCTTCTGCTCTTGGGCTTCCACTGCTCGTTACGGACAGGGGAGATTCTTCAAATTCGCCCCTGTGACTTTATCGTTGATGAGGTTTCAGGTGTCTTGTCCATTCCATCAAGCAAGAGTGGAGTGCGGAATAACAGCAGGGAAAGCGTCACCATTCGGGATCCAATTTCGCTGGAAACCACCCGTGCGATGTTGGATCTGAAGCTTGGAATGGGTGCTCCGACGACGGCTTGCTGGGAGCGTAGTGGAAGCGTTTTCAGGGCTTTGTTCCGGCGAAGTCTAGTTGAGCTGGATGTAGCCGTGCTCAACTTTCGCCCCTACAGTTTGAGACGTGGGGCCACGACTGAAATGCAAACCCACGGTCTCGTGGAGCGTACGCTCATAAGGGGCTGCTGGAAGAACAGTAATCTCGCAAGACTTTACATCTGTGATGGGCTGGCGATGCTGCCGCGCCTGACCATGACCTTCCAAGCCAAGGCTGCAGTTGCTGGGTTTTCGTCAGCGTTTACTGCCAAGCATCAGGCCTTTGGCGATGGGAGGCGTGAAAACAAACACCGAAAAGCTTGAGTGGAACCGATCCTGCCATGGATCCAGTTAAGTGAGGCTGGTTCTGCCATGAACCATGAATAATTTGGCCCTGCCGTGGGCATCAAAGAAAGTTTAATTTGAACAGGAGCCATGACTAACTTGTCATGGAAGCACTTCCTTCGCGCATGGCAAAAGAGCGCACGACTGCTTGACCCCAAATTAGTCGACCCCACTGGTTGGGGGAATGCAGGCAGTAATCCTTTTGACTGTGGTGGGCAGCTTTCTGGCTCCCTCCCCCGGCCACCCTATTTTGGGGGAAACAAACGCCGAAAAGCTTGAGTGGAACCGATCCTGCCATGGATCCAGTTAAGTGAGGTTGGTTCTGCCATGAACCATGGAATAATTTGGCCCTGCCGTGGGCATCAAAAAAAAGTTTAATTTGAACAGGAGCATACAGGAGCCATGACTAACTTGTCATGGAAACACTTCCTTGGCAAAAGAGCGCACGACTGCTTGACCCAAAATTTTAGGGCGAGAATCCTGGCGAGGATCAAAAAATGAAAGGGGAACTGGTGCCTTGATGTGCCTTGAACTTGGAACCCTGCAGTTGAATTGAACCTCGACAATTTGACGTCGAAAATGAAAGTGCAGGGTGACGGACAAAAAAGGAAACATCCTTCGTACAACCCTTACATAATGCAACCCTTCCATGAACCTAGACAAGGTGAAGAATCACGACTTGCAACTTTATTCCTGTAAATAGATATTTCTAGTCTCAAACACAAACATGAAACTGGTTTGTTCAGAGGAATGAATAAAGATGTTGCAACCATCGGATGCAACAATGACTGGGGTTGAAAAGGCCAGCTTCCGATTTGACCCACCTGCTGTCAGAATCTAACTCAACGGTTCGGTGTTGGTCTGACTGGACCAGCAGACCTGACTCATGCGCTTTAACCCACCAAGCAGTTTCTCCATCTCAAGCGCATGGGTTCCCCTCAACTGAATAGAAGAAAAACCTTCGCGCGGCAAAAAACATCAAGAAACCAACATGATTACCATGATAGAACAAAACAAAAGAAACCACAGCAACGAAACAGTTGGTATCAAGTTGGCAATTGTGCAAGTGCCTGCGGTCAATACAACATACAATTCGAAACCCAATGTTTCAGCCGTTTGGTGCCATCACTTTTTTTTGACAGTCTGAATGTTGTGTTTGTTTTGGCATGTTTGGGCGCATACAACTCAGATCAACTCAAATCAAATCATCGTGTAACAACAGGCAGTCGGTCTCTGTATGTGTGATCACCGGTGTGTGTGTGTGTGCATGCCAGGTCCACTCTGATGAGGCAACTCGCTGTGCCTTGAGAGAGAACGAAGCAGTGTTGCCCTGAGACTGAGTGTTTGGAGAGACTTTTGTTTGACACATTGACACAATGCCAGGCAGATAGGTTCTGGGCATTGACAACATTTGACAACATGGAATGGATAACTCACAAGTCGCAAGTGTATGTGACCCTCTCAAGCAATTTGGGTTCTCTGTATTCCCGTCAAAGTACGTATGTTTCAGCATGTTTTTGCCCAGATATTTGTCCTCTTGCGTGCATGCTACCACCATGCCGCACCATGCCGATATTTTTTTTCAACAGCGAACGCGCAGGGTCTTCAGCTGTACCTGTAGGAAGGTCCCAAAACGGATCTGGAGCAGCCTACAATCGGCTTCTATAATGAATGAGGACATTCCAAGCTTCGCTGGAGGAATGTAGTTCAACCAAGTTCCCACCCAAATTTAGGATTCAGTATGGTTGAGTATGGTTCAGTGTGGTTCAGTATGGTTCAGTGTGGTTCAGTATGGTTCGCAAAGAAAGTTTTGAAACATAATGTTCCTACAGGTAGTACCAAACATGAGAAGTTTTCCTGGAAAACGTCGTTACTGGGTTCGGCCTGTAGTGGCTCGTGGCCCAAAATGGGACGTGGTTTGCGCGGACCCGTTCTGACGGTTGTTGCTATACCAAGTGTATCTAAATTGCATTCGCTCTGCAATTGGGTATCCTGGGAGTTGCATACTTTTGGAAGCAGCGCATGTGTGTGAAAAGGGTACTAGTATCTTGGAAGAGTTGTAGTTTGGGGAAAAATGATGGGAATTGTATGGAACTGTATCTTTATATTTGCAAATTTGGTGGTGTTTGTTGTTGCTTGACCTGTGGCGTGTTTGTAGTTGTTTGGACATTGCTGACTTCACCAGGAGGGTTTGGCCGCAGCATTTTGATTATCACCCCATCAAAACAGGAAGTTCGGCAACAAAGAGTTCTGATTTTCATCCCAAGAAGTTCCCAAACGAGGCCCTCAAGATCCGTCAAGAGCACAAAGATACTTGAAACGATGGCAAAGGAGGCTTTACAAGAAGAGATTTTCCAACACAAGGTTTCGAAACAAAAGGTTGCCAAAGACAAGAGCTTTCAACACAGGGTTTCCAGACAAGCGGTTCTCAACACAAGCTTCCCCAGCACACAAAGCCCAAAAAACATACTGAAATAATTGCCCAGCGTGTAGTTTTAAAGACCAATTTCTAAAGAACAAGGGTAGCAACTGAAGGTTTAAGGTGCGAGGACAACGGCGTATCAACATCTTCTGCTGTTGGGATGTGCTTGGCGTTCTTCTAGACTGGAGCGAAACTGACAATCGTTAATTGTTTTCATTTAAAAGCAAGAGCTCAAGAGCGTCTCATTTATGTGTTGCGCACCTTCGTTCCACCTCCGACTTGTTCTTTTTTCGTGATGTGCATCAGCTCGCTCCCTTCTTGCAGCTTTGAGGTTCACAAGAATTGCCGCTATGTTTGTTTGTTTACCTGGGCTCGAGGCTTGGTACTGACAAACCGAGAAAGAACACTAGTTTCCTGCATCAGATTCTACTTGCGGCATTTTATAGCTCTAGGGGTGACATTAGAGATGTTATATACCTTTTGGCTACAAAGCCAACAGAGAACCGCCCATTGCGGCATTTATCTTGAGGCGTTGCAAACGGGCGCAAGACTTCTAAGCTACTTTCATGCAGCAAAACCTCTGCACATTGGACATTACTATATAGACTTTACCTGTCCCTCCCTTCGTTTTCTCGACTCTTTTCCTGACCTTGCCTGGCCTTGCCCGTGCGTGTCCCTTAGGTTCCTATGGTGCACAAAGCCAAGTCGCGGAAGCACCTCTTAAACTGTTTGTCAAGATCAGGTCCCCACCTTAGAACTTGCAGCTGCAGAGAAGGCTCAGGCTCAGCAGTCCTGTTCGAGGAACTCCCGCCATTCGATCTATTGCCCAATTTGCGCAGGATCATGCAGGCAAGGTTGAAGCTACCAAGGACATCAGAGACTACCTGACCCTGCTATATCCAGCTTTGTTGCAGTGTGGCATGACATCGCATGACTAGGATGTGCAATACCCAGATTAATGTTCTAGAAAGAAAATATATGAAAATATGATAGATATTATTATATATATAGTTGAACCTTGTTAAAACATGTTAAGACGATTCATGCAAGTGTCCGTCCAAACCTCCACAGACTGGAGTAGACATACCGTGGCCAAGGCACAGGCACGAGGATGTCACAGAGCATGCAAAATCAGGCAATGGACAACTGATGACAACTGATCGCAACTCTGCAACAACTGTGCAAAGACTTGGTGCTGCATAGAGTCTCGAGCTGCGTCAGTTGCAGCATCTTGATGCAACGCAGGTTTTTGAAGATTGGTACAACAAGGACATGTGCTTCATGTGCTTCAATCGAACGAGGGACACCAAACGCATGCATGTGATTGTATATGCAAATCCTGCAGGACTTGGCCCATGACGCCGCGACCGTGTGGACCAACTTCTGCCTCTTTTTAGGGACGCCAATCATAGGACGGAACCTAGATATGTGTGTGT
>Ga0126342_10020595_pt1 | contig 11079 bp, 10 predicted proteins | sample Cyp1metagenome_FD_92528 | JGI IMG/M metagenome (GOLD analysis project Ga0126342, IMG submission 92528) | Coral microbial communities from Lord Howe Island, Old Settlement Bay, Australia - Cyphastrea 1 metagenome | ecosystem: Host-associated > Invertebrates > Cnidaria > Coral ...
TGTCGGCAGCTGAGGGGGGGTGGTGGACCCACCCCCCCTTGTTTGTCGGCAGCTGAGGGGGGGGTGGTGGACCCACCCCCCCCCTTTGTGAATGGCTACAGTGACTATGAATGGCTATAGTGACAAAGCTGGGGGGGGGTGGTGCACCCCGCCCTCCCCAAGTTGAAGAAGAACACAAGTGAGCAAACTATCTTTTTTCGGGTATCGTTAGAGCGGCGGTAGCTGGCAAAAAATCATAGGGACGAGCGTTCGGACAGGAAGAAAAAAGCTGATAAGTTTTTGAATAAGGAAATTGTCTGAGCAGTCCTGCAGGCTTTTCCCAGCATCAACTTCCAAGAGCGGCGCGCGCTTGCAGCGAGAAACGCGCTCTAACGGAACTCTCGCTACAGCCCCGCGGGCTTTTTGGCGACGGCTTTTCCAGAGGAGGCCAGTGCCCAAGAAAGGGACACCAAAGCTCTCAAAGCACTGTGGCTTGGGCACTTCCATACTTTGACCACCGGCCAACTGCTGTTGCTAACTCGGAAATTCGCGAACTAAACCTCCTTTGATTAAGTTATGATCCTTGGGGGCCCCGCCCCAAGCCAAAATGAAGATCGTGCAACAAGTAGCTCCACATCTTTTTTGCGCTCGTATGTTGGGTATCTAAATCTATTGAATCGGTTTGACATAGGACCGGCCAATGTTTCCAATCCTATTTCAGCAGATGAGATTCGGACATATCAAGGCTGATTAGTGGCACCAAGCGGGGCTCCGAAATGGGACCGCTCGTGCATCCATTTTTGACGTGTTTCGCATTGGCTCATAAAAAATCTGCATCACTTCTTCCTCGACAAAAACACCTTTGGTGTTGTCCAAATCAAACCAATATTTCTTTTTCTAGCCAAGATTTCTGCATTCTTTTTTAAACCGCTCTTCAAAAGCAGTTTGTGTTTCAAATAGCAATTCCTTTAGTCAAGTCGTCAGAAGCCGCCGGTTCTCCTGGCAAATGAACACGATGTAATTACAATCAAAGTTCTCTCCAGGCATGGCATGGCCTACCATCATCATCATGTCGCTGGACACATGGTTGCTGTGGCGCATGCCGCGCGGACATGTGCCAAGACGTCACCAAACAAAAAGGGCGGGCTGCCATGGGAGCTGGGGGTGCAAACTGCATGTAGGTGAACGACAAACAAATTCCCGTGACAGATGGAGTCCTTCGGTGGCCTGGGCAAGCTGACTTGCATCCTTAGTGACAAGCGAAAAACAAATCTAAGCACGATCAAAGTTAAGAGGCCTAGCGCGGCTTTTCCATTGCCGCTGCGCATGCAAAGACCATGGCCCTGGGACAAGAGTTGGTGCCCTTTTGGTTCTTTGGTGTTCATTGGCGCGCTTCAAATCAGAAAGCTATCCCTCAAAGTGCGTGATGTGCTTCTTCCACAATATGCCACCACCAACAAATGGCACCCAAACATTCAGGCAATAGGCAAAAAACAACATAGAACATATGGTTTTATTTGCTGGAGCTCCGTAGCTAATGCTCCGACGCGGGCGGTTGTCGTCGCGAAGCGACCAGAGTATAAAGCAGGGAACTGTCGACTTGGTTGTTGATATGTTATCATGAATTTATTTCAAAACCAGGGTAACTTGAAGATGCAATCAGAAGTTTGGTAGCGCCACTGTCCTTCCCTATCTTTGCGCTGTCCTTTTTCGGTTCCGCCTCACCGCAACATCATTCGAAAGAAACCGAAACCGGAGCTATACAACATGTACCCAGCATTAAGCTTTGCAACCCAACTTCCGTTCCACATGTTGGGAGTATGTTGGGCCCATGGTGGCTCCGTGTTGGGCATGTTGGGCACATGTTCAGCCATGATGAGCCGATATTGGGCCTGTGTTGAAGCATGTTAGGCGATTTTGGGCCGATGTTGGGCCTGTGTTGAAACATTTTGGTCCGTTTTAAGCCCAAGTTTGGCAACTTAGCCTAGTGAAAACCGTGGGAAAAACACAGGATTCTAGAGCAAAAACCGCCCCCGCCAAGCTAAAACTTAACAGCTATTGCAATCGCTTTCGGATCATGCGTTTGGTGCGAGCGGATTTTTGGCTGCCCGCCGCTACTGTTACCAGTGGAAGAAAGGCGGTGGCCGGTCTTGTTGCTGCTAAGTTGAACGTATAAAACTTGCACCCAAAGCGTAAGATAAAAGACGGGACTGCAGAAACGAAAGCAAGACTTAATCAAAGTTCCAAATTTCCTTTGGGCAAACGGGGCCTTTTCACCACAATGTGCAAGATAAAAAAGTTGCGGAGGGGAAGGGCGCCCAATGACGCCAAGCCGCTTGGAATCCAGGAGGAAAGGAAACCGCTACCTTTTCTGGTTGAAATAAGAGATGTCGAAAAAGGTCGGAGCTAAAAACTTAGAACCCAAAATTTGACGTATGTTGGGAAGGGGGCTTGACACTAAAAGTGTCCACAGTAGGCGTGCCCAAGAGATTTCCATCATGTCCGCCTTCGCGCCAAAATGAACTATGCAGCAACTGAAGATTGGCCGGAACGCGGGCAGCTGCCAATCGGCTTACGCGAAAGGGCCGGTGCCCCGAGAAATAGAAACTGGCCACCAGAAAGCAGTAGAACGTATGCCGGCCCTGCAAAAATCCCGCTGGAAACCAATTTGATGTCAGAAAAAAAAGTATAGCGAAAACCGGGTGCAAATAGGCTTGCGAACCAAAGACTGTTCACAATCGAAGCATGTCAGCAGCGAAGGCCGCACACAAGTGTGTTTTGTCAACCTTATGTCAAAGAACGTCTCTTCCAGCAAAGCCAGCGAATCGTTTTGTACCAGCAGTGCCGTTTGTGAGACTCGTGGCCCATTGGAAAACGCTCCTACCATTGGGTGGGGCTGCTGGAAAAGGAAGTTGCTTGTAGGACTGGCTGCCCTGTATCCCGCACTATGAAAAGAAGTTTTGCAGAGAAACCCCGCGGTTCAACAGCATTCCTCTAGAAGTCTTAAGTCCGGTTGGCCTACCCAGAAGGAGAGAAGGAAGTAGCGAAGAAGAGAAGAGTAGAGTGGGAAGAGTAGAGTGGGTAGAGCAGAGCGGGCGGAGTAGAGTAGAGTAGAAAAGAGCCGAGGAGAAAAAAGGAAAGTACAGCCAAGTAGAATTCAGAAGAGCATACTGGAGAAAAGCAGAAGAAGTATAGCATAGATAAGAGCAAAGAAGAGCAGAGCCGAAAAGGATACTCAATAGAACGGAGAGTAGGATATAGAAAAGAGCAGAGAAGAGTAGAGTCGACTATAGAAGAGAGAAGAGCAACGCAATGTAGAATGGGCAGTGCGGTGGCGAAAGTAGAGTAGAGAAGAGCGGAGAAGAGTAGTGGGTGGACACAGAAGAGTTTTCACACACAGAACCTTTTACACAGAGAAGTCTTTACAAAGAGGAGCTTTTACACAGAAACTTTTACACACTCACACAGAAGCTGTTACGTTACACAAAGAAGTCTTTGCAAAGAGGAGCTTTTACACAAGGACGCCTTTACACACAGAAGCTTTTACCCACAGAAGCTTTTACACACAGAAGCTTTGACACAGAGGAGCTTTTCGAAGGAAGTTTAGAAGTCAAACTTCCGACAATATGGACAGATGAAAAGCAGAGGTGGGAAGAGTCAGGGAAGAGTAGCGCAGAAGAAAGAAGATCAGAGAAGAAAAAGGTTCAGAAAAAAGAAGATGCAGGTTCGCGACAAGGTAGAAAATTCGCCAAACACTGTGTTTTTCCAATGTGTTGTGGCTCCGGAGGGTCGAAAAGTAGGCTCGGCGGGTGCGGAGCCATCTGCGGAGATGAGAAATGAAAAACCGCACGCCGAAGCACAGTTCGAGTCAGTTCGAGGTCAAAATGCCAAAAGCACCTCAGCCTCGGAGCGCTTTAAGAAGTTGACATGTTGAAAAAGTGCAGGCAGTTGTGGCGCGAAGCACATTTGGAAGTCAAACATGCAAAAAGAAAAAGAGGGTCTCAAGCCAGTTTTGGAAGTTGAGCTGTTGAAAGAGCGCACGCCGCCGTGGCGCGAAGATGCGCGAAGCACATTTCCAAGTCAAAATGCACAAAGCACACCAGGTTCCGAGCAATTTAAAGCTGAGATGTTCAAGAAGTGCACGCCGGTGTCGCGAAGCACATTTCGAAGTCCAAAGTGCTAAATAAAAACAGACGGTCTCCGGCCACTTTTGGATGTTCAAATGTCGTTTCACGTGGCAGGCGCAAGGGATTGTGCAACTTGTGGTCAACGTTGTATTCGGTAACTAATGGGAACGGATTCGGTCACTAATCTTCGGGACCTTATCTTCCGAAACTTATCTTCAGGCACTAATAGGGATACCTTCAGTAACTTATCTTCGGAAACTTATAAAACTGTATTCGGGAACTTATTGTAGCCAACTTGTATTCTGTAACTAATGAAAACAATCTTCGGTCATTATCTTCCGTAACTTATCTTCAGAAACATATATTCTGTAACTAATGAAAACAATCCTCGGTCACTGATCTTCCGTAACTTATCTTCAGAAACTTATATTCGGTAACTCATGAAAACAATATGTGGTAGCTTATCTTCCGTAACTTATCTTCAGAAACTTATATGCAGTAACTAAGGAAGACATCTTTGGAGACTTATCTTGGAAACGTATAGAACTGTTGTCTCAAACTTAAATTCGGAAACTTATCGGAAGATCTCCGGAAAAGATCACATGCGAGCAAGCGCTGCCGTGGCCTTGCGCTAGTGAATCAAAATGAAAGACTTCCTCCTGCTGCCTGCCTTTGCTAATACATATTTTTCTATCTGCTTCTGCATTCCAGGAAGTGATTTTGGAACTATGAATCATACTCTTGCATGTAAGGCTTTGGGGGGGAAATTTTACAAACGACTTAAGATCGTAACGTAACGAGAACTCTATGTAAGGGGGGGCTGGGCGAGACCCGGTTTTGGAGCTGCAATGCAATTTCTTGCGACAACCAAAACTCGAATGTGTGAATCTTAGAAGAATTGCGAAGGGTTGAAAAGGGTTGAGAAAAGTTAAGAAGAATTTGAGAAGAGCGGGGAAAAGGGGGAAGAAGTAAGAAGAGTGAGACGAGGTGGGAAGAGATGCAAGAAGCTGAGGCATGGGAAGGAAAGCTGCGAAGAGCTGCGATGGCCCGAGAAAGCAGCGGAGAGCTGAGGGTGTTGGCCGCGGTTCAAAAGGGCTACAAAAAGGTGGGGTTCAATGGGAAAAGAGTGGAAAAGATTTGAGACTTCACTCCAACTCCCATAGGCAAAACTTGTCCCCCACCCCTAAAGACCCCATAGAATTACATTCCTTGTCATTCCTTGCTGCTGGTAACTTCCGCCGCCCGCCTTGTGCAGGCTTTACTTGTACATCACATCTCCCCTTCTTTGTGCTAAATGCGGGTGAACCTGGCATGTTGAAACCCGCGGCCAAGCTGCCTCTTCCCCGGATGTCCACCAGCGCAGCATGTCTCTGTACGAAAAGACCTGCGCAAGATTCTGAAGCCCGTGCTCTGACCAATAGCTTGCTTCATGTCAGGGTTTGCTTGGGGTTGCTTCCGGTGCCTTGTCACTGCTGTGCTGCAAGGTTTTGATACAAATCATCGGATTGTGAATGGCATCTTGCAGCTGCTTCAACTCCATGGATGACAGGCCGTCTTCTACACTTGCACCGGGCGGCCAGAAAGGCGCTACCCTACCTGGCAACCAACGTGCACCAGCGAAATGCGTTCCGACAGGATTCAACCCGAAAGAACAACATGTCGGACAACAAAACTTTCTGAAAGCAAGCGAGTTACCTTTCAATAGCAAAATCAGCCAAGCTTTGTCTTTCTTCAGGCCCTCCAGAAATCCGTCAGGATCCTGCAGACCTTGCTGCATCTCTCCTGCCTTCAAAAGCTTTCCGGTGAGATAAGCCACAACAAAGCCCACGAACCCGAACCCGCATCACCAATGACACTTTTGTAAATCAACATGATTTTGCTGTCGTGTATGCTTCGCCCCTCATGATCCTACCGTTGTAGACAGTGAAACGTGGTGTCAAGCATACTGAGGTTCCGGTGTGGAATATGGAGCATGAAGTGTAGTGTGGGGTGTGGAACGTGAAGCGTAGAGTGTGAAGCGCGGAGCGGGGTGCCTGACATGTACAGCCTAGCGTTTGGAGGGGATGTGGAATGTGGAGCTTGGGTTGTGGAGTATGGAATGTAGCGCGCGGGGGGTGCATGGAGTGTGGAGTGGGGACTGTCAAGTGTGGAGTGTGGACTGTAGAGTGCGGAGGGCAAAGCTCTGAGTGTGGGATATAGAATATGCCGTGTGGAGCGCGAAGCATAAATTGTACAATCTAAAGTGTGAAATGTAAAGCGCGGAGAAATGACTGGAACCGCGGAGTCTTGACATGTTCAGCGTGGAATGTCGAATGTAAAGTGTAAAGCCTGGCCGGACGTTCCGCAATTCACTGTAAATTGCGCAATCCGTGGCGGGCTACACTTTGCACTCCGCGCTCCACACTTCACGCTCTACACCTCACACTCCACACTCTACGCTCCACACCATCAGCTCTACATCCCACAGCGTTGATTGTACGGGGTGGGCGGAGGGTGGGGTGTGAAGAGTGAGGGAGTGTGAAGTGCGAAGTGTAGAGTGTAGCTCCTGGAGTTTGGAATAAAAAACACGGAATGTAAGTTGAAGTGTGTGGGTTGTGGAGTAAGTAGCGTTGAGGGTAACGCGGAGATGTGTGGAGGGAAGTGTAGGGCACCGAGCGCGGGGCGTGAAGCTTGGAGCTAGCGCGTGGGGCTGGCGTGTAGAGTGTCGAATGCTAAGTGTCTAGTGTGGAGTGCGCAGCGTAAAGCGTAAAGAATGGAGGCCGTGCGAAATGCAGTGCTGATTGCGGATTGGGGAGGCTGAAATTTAGAGTGTGGAATCTTGAGCGTAGGGTGTGGGGCGGAGTCTGGGGCATAGGGTGTGGAGTTTGGAGCGTAAAGTGTAGAGTGAGGAGTGTGGAGCGCGGGGTGTTGAGTGTATAGAGCCTGGAATGCGGGGTGCGAAGTGTAAAGCATACCTCGCAGAATGCAGAATGTGAGGCGTGAAGTGGGAGCATGAACGGTAAGAGCGTGGAGCGCGTGATTTAAAATGCAGAATGTAATGCAGGTGTAAGAGCGCGGGTGTAAATCGTGCAGTGCGGCATGCGGGGTGCAAATCGTTGAGCGTCGAATGCGAAGTTTGAAGCGTGAAATGTGCAGTCTGGAGTGTCGCGCGTGAAGCATGGAATGTTAAAGCGCGAAGTGTGCAGTGTAGAATGTAGGGAATGCGAAGTCAGGAGTGCAGAGCGCAGCTTGTGGAGTACAGAGCCGGCCTTGAAGCGTGACATAGCGTGACGTGCGCAGGGCCGGGTGGGGGGAATGTAGAGCGCAGAGCCCAGAAGGTGAAGTTTGGCCCGTAAAGAGTGTGCACAGTAGCGCGCGAATTGCCCAATGTGAAGTGCGGGGTGGAAGGCGTGGAGCACAGATTGTATAATGTTGAATCAGGCGCGGGGCGTAGAGTAGGGAATGTAAAGTCCGGAGTGTCTATTGTATTCTATTGTATCTAAGGGCAACTCCTTTGCAAGCCCGCCACGCAAGAAAGACCGGCGCAACATTGCGCGTAGATATACACGGCTGGAAAAGGCAAATTGCAAACACACACCTGCACCTGTCTGCACTTCCTAAGAAGAGTGAAATTCTGCCCGAAACAGATATTCATCAAAAGTTATGTCTAGGCCTGCCAAGAAATTTGCGTCTTGCCACCGTTCCAAAGTCCAATGTGGATTGAAAAAGCAATACCTCACCTTGTACAGCACAGCTTTAGCCATGAAGAATGGGCATGCACTTCTCTGAAGTAAGTACTGAGCGTGTCAAAAACCATTTCCGACATGGCATCACGCATGTTGGACCGTCACCATGTGCCAGCCTGCCAAACCAAATGACATTGCACGTGTTTTTTTTAATCGCTCAGAAAACCACAACCCGCACAGACAGCAAATTTCAATTTTTCACCCAGCTGGTCCTTCACGTTTTCCATGAGGTAAGCCTTTACTTCTTGCCATGGCACCGTCTGAAGCCGTGGGGCAAGAAAAGGCCTCAAGCGCACCGCGGCCCAAGCCGTCCAAAGCGGCCAAAAAACCTCAACGTGATGGTGGGCACGGGAAAAAAGCCCATGGGCGCCTACATGAGAATCATGCCACGGGGCAATTGGGGGGCGATAAGTCGCTGAAAACTATTTGCCTGTAGGCTGAACATTTAACATTGAGAAAGCCTAACTTCTAACCCGGATATTGAAGTAAACCCGGTTCAACCAACCAAACAAGTGTGCTGTCATAGTGGAAATAATGTGCTGATACAAGCCGGTTTCTCTTTTATATTTGTGTTCAAGCAAAAGCGACCAAGACCTCCGTGAAAAAAATCACTGACACCCGGCTATGATCGAACTAGGGCGGCCATTCCAAAATTCGATCCCAATCACATCATGTTCAAAGTAATTGGCTGGTAGGCATTTGGGCCCCAAGCCTGCGGCAGGGAAAACACGGGGGTGCATGTAAGACTACTCAAAAAGCCGGTGCGCCTTTCAAAGTTGAAGTTTTCTGAATTGCACAGAACTCTTCATGGCTTAAGGTTTGCAAAGCTGACACGGCCTGGCACGGCTTACAAATATAGACAAGCGCCAATCTTGAAACCCGACTGATTCCATCGAATCTGTTTGCGCGGCTTATGGTGGCCCTGGCTCAAGCCGCTGCGAACATGTAGCGAAAAAAGTTTTTGATTTTCCGGGGAAATAGGAAATAAGAAAGAAACTGAAACTGAGAAATAGGCTAGCCATGCTTACCCGCCTCCTCTACATCAAGCAGCACCGCGTGGCTTTCCAATTGGCATTGAAACTTGGCAAGGGTCACTCGGTGCTCAAGCATTCCGCAATTTTTGGCTGTTTTGTCCACGACATACATGGCGCCGCTGGCGTCCACAATTTGCTCCACTGTGTCCGGTGTTGCCTTTCGAAGAACCTTTTCAACGATGTCCCAGGTCAGGCACGACGGCAACTTCTTGTCAAGCTTCTCTCGCAAAGTGCGAACCTTCTTCATCTTGCGCAGGAAAATTTCCTCGTCGCCAAGAGGTAATGCATGAAGGTCAACAACGCTAGTAGGCAGAAGCTCTGTTCGGATGTTTTGAAGCCTCCGGAAATTCATTCTCAAATCCGCAGGAAGGCAGCTCTCAATACGTTGTTTGCGCCTCTCAACATTTTCTACCCGCCAACTCTTTGAGCGGCCTTCAACCTGCATCGAAGATTTGGCGTTGCAGCACCCAAAAAAGGCCAAGGGAGACGATAATGTGCTTTAATTTCAATGGTTTGCCTTAGTGAAGTTAGGGTTGTACATGCGCACGGTGTGTCCCAAAAGACGCAGATCCTGGAATACACGGTTCACAGAGGTCGCCTCGCTGTTTGCCATCGTGCAAAAGAATGCGGACGAAGCTATGCATGATCCCAGCAACGGCTCAACACGCCAAATCCGGTGAGCGAAGCAGGAAATCAACTTCCCAATGAATTTTCAGCTAACCGTAATTTTGTTTTCAACCTCTGCGAAAGCGGTATGCATCTCTACAATGCGCGCGCACAGATAGATAGATGGAAAGATAGATAGATAGATAGATAGACAGATAGATGGATAGATAGATAGATGAATAGAAAGACAGATAGATAGATAGATAGATAGATATATAGTAAGATATTGATTGGATTAGGATGGGGCTCTTGCCTCTATCTGTGTTTCGGCATACATCTGATGTTGTCTTCGATGTTTTGGTGTAAGCCGTGCGTTTTTTTTGACGTAGGTTTTGGTGAATGTAAATTTTGATGTTGGAATTTCGGTGTTTTTCACTGATGTAAGCTTTGATGTTGTAAATGCAACATTTTTCACTGATGTAAATTTTGACGTTGTAAGTTGTGCATTTTTTTGGCTATTGTAAATCTTGATGTTGTAAATTGGGTGTCTTTTTTCTCTGATGTAAGCTTTGATGTTGTAAATCCGGCTTCATTCTCACTGATTGATGTTAAATTTGGATGTTGTTAACTTTGCGTTTTTCCATTCATGTACATTTTGATGTTGTAGATTGAGTGCCTTTTTCACTGATGTCAATTTTGATGTTGTAAGGTGTGAAATATATTCAGGATTTTTGTGATCAGTTTTGTTTTTTTTTTTGATTTCTTGGTTGCCTGGTGTTTGCAACGGTTTGGAACTTGAATTTGTCATTTTGCATGGCATTTGCCACATTTGGGCATGTTCACCTTCCATTTTGCATGGGGTTTCCTACATGTGGGCATGTCCGCCTTCCATTTTGTATGGTCTTTGCCATTTTGGCATGTTCACCTTCCATTTTGCATGGGGTTTGCTGCATGTGGGCGTGTTCACCTTCCATTTTCCATGGGATTGGCCACATTTGGGCATGTTCACCTTCCATTATGCATGGGATTTCCTACATGTGGGCGTGTTTGCCTTCCATTTTGCATGGGATTGGCAGCATTTTGGCATGTTCACCTTCCATTTTGCATGGGATTTGCTACATGTGGGCGTGTTCACCTTCCATTTTGTATGAGATTTGCTACATGTTGGCATGTTCACCTTCTATTTTGCACGGGATTTTCTACATGCGAGCATGTTCACCACATCATCATGCCAACCCCAAGGGATTTGATACATTTTGGCATGGCCACCTTCACTACATCATCATGTCACCCCCAAGCTTTCAAGAGAAGGTCAGTTCGCAAAAATGCAAGTTGCGGACGATGGTCATGGTTAACATTCGCACCGTCATGTTCACCACATCATCATGCCAACCCCAACTAATGTATTTACGAGCTTGGGTTTAAATATAAAACAGCGGCAGGGGGGGATTGGGGGGAGGGTTGAAGACGGGCCCTAGCGTCTATTTCAAGATCAGCTAAGGCGTCTTCCCCAATGACAGCACCTTTTATACACAGCGTGTTGCCGGTCAGTGCTCTGTCTACAGGGTTACTCTATATACCTCTTGAGCCTTGAAGGGCGCATATAAA
>Ga0126342_10020596_pt1 | contig 11079 bp, 13 predicted proteins | sample Cyp1metagenome_FD_92528 | JGI IMG/M metagenome (GOLD analysis project Ga0126342, IMG submission 92528) | Coral microbial communities from Lord Howe Island, Old Settlement Bay, Australia - Cyphastrea 1 metagenome | ecosystem: Host-associated > Invertebrates > Cnidaria > Coral ...
GAGTGAGTGATGAGTGATGAGTGAGTGAGTGAGTGAGGCGGGAGGCGAGGCGGCGGGAGGAGGAGGAAGAGGAGCGGATACAGAACTAAAAACAAAAACCCCACACGTCAATGTGGGGAAAAATCATCACTTCTGCCCAGTTGCTGGATTCGCTCGAGCATGCAACAGCTCTCCTCAGAGTTGACAGTATGGTAAACCAACAGTTTGCGAACTGGAAAATCACAATGTTTAAGTTCGGTAAATCAACTTCAATGCTACTGAATTTACCAAACGAACATCTAAAAGGAGGATGGGGAAATAAGAAACAACATGTTTCTGAAAAAAAAATGGAGACAGGTCCATGTCTCTATGTAGTGTGCTTTGGCATGGCGGATGTCCTTCGTGGTGCATGGCAGTTGCGCTTGGAATTTCCAAGGGGGCACTGTAGTGCTAAAATAATATAAAATAACAACCCCCTTTTCTGGCACGGGCAATGTGTGATAGGTACATAGTTCCAAGCAAAATCCAACAGTCGAAAACTCCGACTTGGTCCTAGAAAAGAAAAAATGAGGAGCATGCTGATGTAAGAATGCTGGCGGATATATTCCCCTGATTGTTCATGGTATACATACGTAGCAGAAACTAACATGTTAGAAACAAGTCCATATAGTCCATCCCTATATCAATTTGATGGCAAATATAATCGTCTATCCCGTTTTTAGGACCCTTAAGTTGTGCTAATTATCTCCAATGTTTCTGGGGTCAAAGCTTATTTGGGTTTCTCTTAAAATAGGGTATGCCGAAATTCAGCAGGCTCGTCATCATTTTCCACCATAAAAATGCCAGCATTTGGCACCACATATCCCCCATCCCTAAACATAGCCATCTTTGTGCAGTGTGATCTTTCAAATCTCCTCCTGTAATTGAATATAGCTATGGACGAATTTAACATAGCTATGGAAACTCAGCATTTTTATCAATTTTTGGGTGTAAATCATCTATAAATGGGCCACTGTCCATGGCTATGCTAGATTACGGGAATCTTCCAACGCTTCCCCAGCCCGCCCTGGCTGTGCCAGGCATCTGCAGACTGAGACAGATCCCCTGTGCGCAGCCCAGATCAGTGGAGTCCAGCGATTCCTGACGCGCCCAGGCATCGTATGTGGTGAAGATCACCCGTTCATCTCACTGGGGATCTTCCAAAGGCATCTGGGTATATACTAATCAAGTAGTTTATAATTATAAGCCACTTACTAGGTATTTACTGGGTAGACGAGTGCTCATATTCCAGTCATATATATATAATATATATATATATAAATAAATATAATAATATATATAACTCTCTCGTATTACAGGGTTGTTCCCCACTTACTAATTAGGATGGCCTGGGGCAATGACGGCAATGATGTCTCAAATTCATTCAAATGACCCTAGCATGCACTTAATTTCATTAATGTCAAGAACATAAGAATGTCAAGAAGCATCGTTGATATCTACCTCAACATCTCAAAAACAGTATTGGGTATCAGAATGTATCAGAGTCGAAACACTAAACAGGCAAATCAATTCGCCCGCATTGCAACCCCCAAAAAATAGAAAAGTAAACCCCTATTGGACATAGGACAGTAGCAGAATTCAATAGAATTCACATATTCTGTCTTCTTGGGGTTATACCGATACCATATGAGCCACCGTCAAAACTCTGTCTCCGCCTTGCTTAAGAAAAAGGTACATTCCTTTCTTTGGGGGTATCCCTATGAAGGAAAGGAAGAGGAAAGTAAGAGAGGAAAAAAGGACAGGAAGAGCAAAGAAAGATGAGAGCCAAAGAAAGGAAAAGGAAGCAGCGCCTCTCAGAAGCGGAAAGGAAGTGGAAGGAAAGGAGGAAATCTCTGCAGACTCTGGGCCTACTTTTTGACCAGATGGGTATCGCTAAAGTATCGCTAGGGGCCCATCGGCCCATCGACCCATCGGCCCATCGTGCCGAGCTTCACGTCCAGCTCGTCAGGATTCGCCTTCCACTGAAAGATGTTCCGCAAGATCTTGGCACCTCCACTAAGGGACATGCCATGGGGTGCCATGGGGTGCCCGATATTTGCGATGCCTGTCAGCAGTGAGACCCCTGTGGTATGAAGCTTACCACCATATCCGTCCATATCCGTTCATTTGACCTCTTCACAGCTCTCCAGGTATCGTAATTGATCTTAGCTGACTTAGCCGCACCATATCAACTCTTTGTGGCTCCATGTGGCTCTTTGCGACTCTTTATCTCTTATCTTCACTCATGAGCCCTCAAAGGCTATGCATGCAGGGTTGGACACCCCTCTATTTCCTCATACCACCACCTCGGGTCCCCTCAGACAAGCCTTTATTCCGGAATTGGAGGGTCTATGAGAATTGGCTGGTCTCATTTCTTTTAAATCTGTTGAAGGAATGGGAAAATGAACCACCACAGACTGGGCATCTTGGCTAGGGAGCTCCCAAACCCCGTAATTTACAGTGTCTCAGGGGTCTGCCCCTGACATCTTAACTGCTCATAGCCACTTATTTGATTCCCACTCTTGAGCTGGTTCAAGCTGCATTGGTTGTGAGGACACCTCAGAGGGTCCAAGTGGCCCCTAGACCTTCCAGGGCTAAGGCTTTATGAGCAAAGGGGTCAGATCCACCAGGGTCTGACCAACCCCCTATGAGTATGACTCAAATGACAAAAAACTTTTGGACCACGTCATATACCATCCTGAGAACAAAGCGCATTTCAACAATAGTTTGGTTTAACGTGGCCTCCCAAAATATTCCCATGACACTGTGGCACACCCCAAGCCACAGCCTCGAAAGGCTCAATATTGGAGCTTCGGGATCTTCGGGACACTGGAAAAACAACTGTTGACTACTGGGGAATAGCTTAAGAATCTGTACTTTGAACATCTGAACATGACATATCTATACATATCTTATTTAAGTACAATATTTGCAAAAATTGGGAACTTCAACATGCTGTTTGCATGGTTTTTTTGAAGCGCTTTGGCCTCGAATCCCTGGGTCCTAGATGTTGGTTCCAGGAAACTTAGATGTTTTCCCCCCTTGCTGGCATTGGGTTTGCCGCATGCCGTAAACCTACTGGCAACCCCCTCTAACTTAGCGTCCCCTTTAGGTAGAATCTTGTAAATGAATTTTTGTTATGATTGGCTATGCCACATGACCAACAACAGTTGAAACATCCACAAGCTGTTCAAGCAACATCTTGCTTGGGTTACAACATCATTGACGATGCAAAAATCCATTCTGTGTGCCCCTTCTTTGCTGATAAGAAACATCAACTATATAAAATAATAATGTACATCCATTTCCGATATGCAGTCGAAACAAAAAAACGACAAACATGTTCACACACTCAAATTTTGGTAAATTCATGTACCCTCTGGTAATTTAACATAGCTATGGAAAATGGCCATAGAAATAGTGGATTTTCCCATCAAAAATGGTGATTTTCCATAGCTATTTTGACATAACCAGAGGGTAACTTCCTTTGCCAAAAATGGATGGTACATGATGGCACCTTCCGCCCTGCCTCGGTGCTCCCAGCCACATTGCTGCAGTGCCCATCGCACGGGCCGCATATTGGTGGCATGGACACCCGCAGCCACCAGGGAGCGGTGGGGCAAGACGTGGGGCGAGCCGACCCAGGTGGAAGAGATGGACCAAAGGAATAGGACTTCCTGGATCTGGGTGGATCTGGGGTTGAAGAATATGGTACCTCTATCCTAAATATCTCCAAATATCTCTAAATCCAGTGGTTACCTACATTGTCTGAAAACAGGCTACCCCATTACATCTACTGGTTATATCATTATCATCCCTAGTGGTATTACTGTAGATGCCCATCAAATTTAGGTTTTCCATGGTTTTCCCCTTTTGGCACCAGCTTCCCCAGGACGAACCCACGCAACGAACCCAGATTCCAAAGAACTGAGCTGCGACTCACCTGTCTCCGGAGGAAATGCCATGGGCCAAAGCACGCCCTGCCTGGACGTGGCAAACGATGGCCACGGGCAGGGGGAGTTGCAACATGTTTCAACCAGTCTAAAAATCAAAAAAACATCAAAACACACGCTTTAAACCCAACGAAACCATCAGAAACTGAGTTGATGAACATGTTTTGGATCCCGGAGAGTCATTGCTGGACAGCATGCAAGTCTCACAGCCCAAGCCCGTGCCTGATGTTCAGTCGCACCTACAGGCAGGCCCAAAATGGGCAAAATGTAGCAGGGTGGGGACAATGGGAAAAAGGCATTAGATAACCACAAATAAAACGACGACATGGATATTATCCACATATATAATATAATATATAGACACATTTAACGTTTGATCATGTTCTTTTGTTCCAACAGTTGGAATAATTTGTATAATGTAATTAGCCGAGTAAGTGATTATCATATATTATGAGTATTGTTGTTTGTATGTTCATGTTTGCTTTATTAGTCTTATTATTATTATTAGTCTTACTATTATTATCATTATTCCACATTATTGGAATTGTCTACTATTCCCAAGGTGGCTAACTGCGATATTATATGATATATACATATATATATACTCCGTTTTCAGACACATCCAGACCCTAAGTGTAGTCTAACCTTCTCAGAATATTACCTTAGCTGCCTGTGAAACTTAAAGAACTTGGACCCTGACCATGATCTGATGCCTCTATGTATAAATACTCATTAGTACACACACATATATATTATAATTACTATTCCTATTATTATATCATTATTACTATTATTATTAATTATTAATTATTAATAATAATAACAATTATTATTAATATTATTATTTTTAATATGATTATTATTATTATTGTGATGATGATGATGATTATTATTATATGTATTTACACATAGTCATGTACTATGTACAGTAGATAGAAATTGTCCAGAATATATAAGTTCCATCATTTTCGGCCATCAGCAGTTTTATATGATTTGTTCTGGTCCTTTCTTTTTTTTTGATCCACTCATCTGGGCCCTGTAACATCCTGCAACTGAATCCTTTGTCCACCAGGGACTACCTCGTGGAAGGTGCTTTGCATCCATTTGGAAGCTGCAGGGAGGGCAAAAAAAGCATCCTTCACGGACAAGTGTCCCACTATCTCCTTGGATGCCGCTCATCTCGGGTAATTACCAACAAGGCTGGTACGCAATGCTGACATCAATGCAGCACCAAACATAGCGAACACACCATGGCCATGGAGATTCATAGGCCCCAGTGAAGTCCCCATCTCGTCTTCCTACTATACAAATTGGATTTGATGCTCCATATAGATCATATAGTTTCTTCGGATCTCTTCTCTAATAATTTCATGCTGCAGTGGAACGTTCCTCATCGATGTCGCATTTGATTCAGGGACAGTGGCCCACATTGAGTCCATCCAAATTTTTGCCAAGGCTCAACCATCATCTGCTGGATCTGCTGCATGCCGTGAGCATCAGTTTCCCGTAGCTGAAGCAGGTCGTCTGTCGACTCCTCCGTCTCCTTGAAACCATCCACCTTCGGACGCCACTCCCCAGATCCTCCCAAAGGTTCCTGTTGTGTGGCACTATAACAACATATAACAACGACCAAAAACCTCTTGGCCTAGCCAAAATCAGGGTAATCCTTCTCAAATTTCAATATTTTGAGCCCTGCAAATCATGGCATGCCAGGCTGGCAGTGTGAAGCCTCGGGGTCTCAGGACAGGTGGTCTCCCAAAATCCAACAAAAATGTTTTTTCAAAAATTGGCTTCCCAAATTCATACAATTTTTTCCGCAATCAGTGTATTCATACCATGCATACCATCCATACCATCTATCCGATCTACCACGCCGAACCCTATGCCTCGGTGGTGCGGTCGCGTCTTTGCTTCAAGCGCAGCCGACTTACAAGGTAGGCCGCAGCTAAGCTACCTGCCACAGGGACCATCAACATCCTGTCACCGGGGGTTGGTTTGAAGGATTTTGTTGAAGGAACACTTCATAAGAATTCCCTCCAACCAAATATACCAAATCTAGGAGGCAACCAAAGTGTGTAATTGGGACTGACTTGTTCATTGATGGAACACTTTCTTCGCACGGATAAGGTAATGTAAGCATGAAAAGATGATGACGAGAAACACCAAAAGCAACATGAAAGTCTGGAATCTGTCAATATCGTTTCGACACACTCTCATACTGTGCAATTTGCGCAGCCAAAGCAATAATTGGACTCTCCGTGCAGTCAGGTGCTCCCCAAGTGCAGCTCAGGTGCAAGTTAAGGCTGGCACAAGCGTAGAGCTCTGCAACCGGAAATGCTGCATCCTGGTCACCTCGCGATCCTCACGTGGCCTGCTATTCCTCGCGTCCTGCGAGAACTTCTCACGCTGTGTCGACGTGGCCGGAAAGCATGGCACGTGACAGCTCAGGCCACACAGTGAAAATGGGAAAGTTGAGCCACAACGCTTTGTAGGCTGAACCACTGAAGATAAGTACGCAAAAAACATGACAAAAAAGGATGCATAAAGGAGGTATGCCAAATATGAACGCAATAAGTGCTTGGTAAAACATCTTTTCCCATTGAATCATTGAGATATTTTATCCTTAACAAAAAAAACAAAGCTTTGGGACCACATTCAGGCTGGACAGCTGGACTGTGTGATATTATACATATATACTTTTATTTATTGATATAATATTATTTACTTTTTTTTTATGTAAGTGACCCTCCATATTGATCCTAAACGGCTGCACATTTCGCCGACTCTCGCTTGCCTTGGTGACTGCCAACCTCTTGGTTCAAAACAACATTTGCTCACCGGCCCTTTTTGCCAAACACTTGGGCCCTCCAAGCCATGCAAGCCTTTGCCCCTTCAAAATCTTCAAAACAATAAGACAAACAATGACAAATGATGTATCCAAACTAGATCTTGGCATAGGCCGGGAGAATGGTATGTATCCATCATCTTGCCCTCTGGTTCTTTTACCAAGTAACGCGGCTCTCGCGCATCTCTGCAACCAAGCGCCTTGCCACCACTTTTTGCGAAGGGCTGGGGTTCACTATGGTTCACCCCACCCGCTACGATCGCTACCTGCAAAGTGGAACTGAAAACAGTTGGGCCTTTCTAGTACAATCATCTGGTGGATCGTGTTTTCAGGGTCCCTGTGAAAATGTGCGGCATTTTTTTGGGGTATTGGATGGTCTTGGTCTCTTTTGTCGGGTATTTTGATATCTTCTAAGCGCGTCGTATATATCACCATGGCGACCATGGAGAATCTGCTGGCTTAAATCCCATCCCAACGCCGGGCCGGGCATCGTGATCCCATGAAATTTGGGTGGAAAGATCATGTGCAACTGAATAACTGGTTGGTGGTGTACCTACCCCGCTGAAGAATATGAAAGTCAGTTGGAATTATTATTCCCAACATATGGAAAGTCATAAAAAATCTTCCAAACAACAACCAGATAAGAATGACAACATCCTAATGCAATCTAATACAGTATACCCCAATCGGAAGATCTTCCACTATGCATGTTGTATCATTTTGCTGAGCCAATATTTCCTGAGGCTTCACGAAATTCTCACCCCTGCAATCCGGCCAACAAACGAGCAAGGCAAACAAGTTCATTCAGGGGGAGTCTGTGAACGGAGGAATAAAATCAATGAACTCATATATGATCATATATGGAAGTTTCCTAACATATCTAAAATGGGGGGTAATTACCCCAAATCATCCACTCGTGATGAATGACCATGACCTAGTATTGCAACCCATGGTGACTTGGGGATCCCCCATGACTTAAGAAACCACGCATAAAATGCTTGTGGCACCGCCCCACACGCTGGGATCCGCGCTGCAGATCTGGTTCCTGTGTTGGGCAACAATGGGGCTTCGAACAGATTCTACCCTCCAGTCATTTACAATGACATAGCTATGGAAAATGTCCGGCTTATATCCATTCATAGCGGATTTACCTATGTGTTAAATTCATCAGCGAACAATATCGAAACAATGGCATAGAAGTGCCATATAAATCCATAAGATATCATAAGATAGTTGACGAAGATTGTGATAAGAGGTGCCAAACATTGATAATATACGATCTCAATTTTAGTGGAATCTGAACAACTGGGCTTCAAAATCGATTTGGATATGGCCCACCTAGGGGCAGGGGTGTATGCCAAATTGTCCGCATGCATGACACAATAAGCAGGCCTGCAGGGCCTACAGTTCCTGAAAACGGTTGCCTATGGCTTTCCGCTTTGCCGTGATGACATATAACTTGAGATGACACACACACACACATTCACACACAATCATAGTAATTAAATGAATTTAAATGATACATGTCGGAACACGATTTCGGAAGTAGTCAATTAAAACCAACTCGTAAAATGCACCTCAATATCACTTCAATGAACGCTTCTCCAGTACCTTTTCTTTGCTAGGTTATACTGCCTATCAGGCCGCAATCTTCCATACATCCGTTCTCATCTGTATACCAGCTGACTGCCACTGTCCCACTGTCCGCTTGGAGTTTTGAAAACGGGCTATTTGGCCAAGCGCTTGGATTCAGGGTCTGTGGGATCAGCCCCATTCGCTGGATCCTCCAGAGATGATGAAATGGCTGCATCGTTTGCCCCCTGACTGGTGCAGATTCTCGGGGGCGCTCCAAAGTGGCAAACTCATAGACCCCAGGTTGACCAAACAAGGTTTCCCTATCGAAGTGCAGAACTTTTGCATGGTATATATATATATACATATATACCTCTGTGTGTGTGTATGTTTGTTGTTGTTTGTGGTGCAACCCCTGCCAATTCAAAGGAACATAGATCCATATTATAGATCGCAATCATCCAAAATCAAGAACTTTGGGAGAATTTGTTTGGTCTCCAACGGGTTCGATCGATTTTAGGACCGCAAGTGCAAAGAGGTCAACACCAATCGCGCAACCTCAAGCGTTGGAATCTCTTCCGTCTCCATCTCTATAGCTGGCCCGAGACTGCTTAGCCTGACGGCGTCCCCACGTGGGTGCGCTTGACAGGTCTTACCATGTTTTACCCCCCGAATGACAATGTTAATCTGTTACTTCGGGAAGTGGATTGCTGTTTCTTAATTGGTGCGCGTGTAGATTTAAATAACAAACTCAGCAAGAATCTCTTCCATCCCACCTCCACCCTCAATGCCCTGGTTCCATGATTTCCCCCATGCCCTCCAAAATTAACAGATCGCAACTTTGAACAAATCGCAACTTACGAACTGTTGATTTTGGAGGGCATGTGGAGGGAGAAGGTTCTTGGGGCATATTGTTTGGGAGATGTGAACAAACCCGCTTTGACTGATTACAGGGGGTGCCCTGATACATGATCACATGCAAAGAACATGGAACCTGATTCTACAACCAAGGGGGTTGTGAATCCGGCGGTCGTTGGCAGAAATGAGTACAGTCCAAGCACTGTATATACAAGAATTCCTTGTATAATAAAATGAGGGGCTGGATTTTTTGCCGCATATACGTTTTGTGGAATAAAACAATAAATAAATATATATATGCAAACGGAAGATAAGAAATTGAGGGAACCTGGAATTTGAAAGGCTAAGAAATTTAGATGTATGTGAAGGAGCCCCTTTGCGCCCCTGCTCAATTTTCTTAACCATGAAAGGGCTTATAAAGATTTTGTTTGGAGCGGGAAATGGAGCCAGCCTCCCTTGCAACCAAATACCCGCCTGTGCTGCCTTGTTGCCACCGGGTAAAGGTTCAATTCAATACATAACCAAGAAATCCAGCCCCTCAATTTCTTAATCATGTAAGGGTTTGTAAGAGCTTTCTGTAGAGGAGACTGGGTAACTGTTCCTTTGTGCCCAGGAGCCACTGAGAAGCGGCGCAAGGATGGCGGAGTCAAACTCACGAAAGGAGCTGCGCAGAGGCAACCCCGTTCTTACATCTTCAAATCTGACTGTTATATAAAAATGTTGGTTGCTGATGGCCAGGGTCCCTCAAGTTCTTATCGGAAAGGCCCCATGTATGTCAGTATATATGTACAGTTATTCGATCAAGGGTCCCTTAATTTCTTCGCAATTTCTTAATGTAGTATTTCACAAGCAGGGCAGAACATGTCTGGTCACGGTGTTTGAAGTCCCACTCTTTGACGACCCGAACTTCCACAAATGATTTCGATATATTTTGCCATGACCTGAACAGCAAGGATATCAGGCATACCGCACAAATGAGGCCCCAAGAATTTCACAAAGTGCGACTAGCCACACTATAAATCCCACTTGTCGGCCTGTAAACCCATCCGCCAATCAAGGTGTTGTTTTTGCTTTTTGGATCTTTTTGGACCTTTTTGGTGCTGTACCCTAGCCACAGCACCGCCTGTGGATCTCCAGATACTCCTCTCGAAGCCGTCGTCCCAAATATCGGTCCAGAGGACCATGCGGGTCACGCTGTCCCCAAGGCATACCACCTGCTCCGAGTGCCGCTTGATGCGTCAGCTGGGTGACTTCCAACGTCCTTGGTGTGCAGTGATGGGAGAAGTACTTGGATCATGACATCACTATCACTGGAACTTGAGACAAAGGATTGAAACAGCAAAACGAATCAAAACCACCGATACCCACCTGTCCATGGCATCAACTTTGGGTGTGCCATCTGGCATGTTTGTTCCTTGCATATTCAGGAGTTGCCAACAAACAGAAATATTATTGGGGCGAAGGAATGCTGAGCAGTGCTTTGGCAAGGAATTTCAATACAGCCTCAAATCCTCAAAAGTGAAAGTGCCTGCCATCCCAAAAAGGCAGGAACATCATTTTCCAAACCCATCATTAGGAGTTTCTGGGCCGAATGTCTATGAGTCCAATTGCTATCACCCGAAGCATCATGAAGCATCATGAAGCATCATGACACATCACCAAGCATCATCACACATCATCAAACATCATCAAACATCAGCAAGCACCATCAGGCATCATCAAGCATCATATCAGCAAGCACCATCAGGCATCATCAAGCATCAGCAAACATCATCAATCATCAACAAACATCAACAAATATCATCGGGCATCATCAAACATCATCAAACATCA
>Ga0126342_10020597_pt1 | contig 11078 bp, 10 predicted proteins | sample Cyp1metagenome_FD_92528 | JGI IMG/M metagenome (GOLD analysis project Ga0126342, IMG submission 92528) | Coral microbial communities from Lord Howe Island, Old Settlement Bay, Australia - Cyphastrea 1 metagenome | ecosystem: Host-associated > Invertebrates > Cnidaria > Coral ...
AGGGGTTTGGGGTGTGGACGGGATCTGTCCGCAGGGGTTTGGGGTGCGGACGGGGTCTGTCGACAGGGGTCTGGGGTGTGGACGGGGTCTGTCTGCAGGGGTCTGGGGTGTGGACGGGATCTGTCCACAGGGGTTTGGGGCGCGGACGGAGTCTGTCGACAGGGGTCTGTGGTGTGGACGGAGTCTGTCGACAGGGGCCTGGGGTGTGGACAGAGTCTGTCCGCAGGGGTCCGGGGCGTGGACGGGGTCTGTCGACAGTGGTCTGGACGGTGTGGATGGTGTTTGTCCACCAAGTTGGGGGCGCGGACAGAGGTTGGTCCACGTCAGTTGTTAGATTTAACATGATTCCTAGCATTGACATAAAAACTTATTTGTTGTTTTATTTTACATAGATAGATGCAGCAAAGTTATTATACACTTGAAAAAAAACATTATACAATGTTTGTCACAACAAAACCTGTAAACATAATAGTACGTTTTGTGATAGTTATTTGAAGCAAAACCAGCAACAGTTATTCTATATTTTTTCAACATTAACATGCTTTACTTTGCAATGCATCTGCATCCTACAAGAAATTTCGTTTACACAGTTTACAAACATATATAGATATCATTCCCCAACACAAAATCAAACAATGATATAGAACCATAATGAGAATATAACAAAACACATACCTATGACCAAGTGACCAAATGTTGTCTCGGTTCGTTCAGACTCATCCAGTCCCCGGCCCCAGGCTTTGTGTGATGACCAGCTTTCGCAATCAAAGGCGCAGAAACGAAACCCTGAGAGGTGATGTGTATGGACCTGTGACACCAGTCAATCAAAAGAAACAGTATAACCTTGTGTTGTTGATTCAATTGTAACAATAGCAATCAATCAGTTCTGAAAGAAGTTGTAACTTTACTGATAACAGAGGTTAAAGATCAGGACCAGGAACATTGAGTTTGTCGCAGGCATCGTTTTCATAAGTTATATATATATGGTAAATGTTTGATCAAGCCCTGCATGTCATTGCATGACAAACGAGAAACCAAGACATTTACATTTACAGTTGTTAGTGTTTAATGAAATGCCTTTTTGGTTTTCTTTTGTTTTTGGCAATTGTTTGGTGTGGTGTGGTCTTAGTTTTGAACGCTTGTTCAATGTTCAAATAATCCGATCCTCAACAAAAAACATAGATCATTGAATTGATCATGATCATGATCATGATAATAGAAACAAACAACACCACCTTCACTGATCCACACAGTGACACTGTGTTGAGTTGAGCCATGCCGCCTAAGAAGCGAGCCGCGGAAAGCGATATCTCAACTTACTTTCTCAAAAAACATGAAGACAATGAATCAGATCCTCCGCCTCCGCCTCCCCAGTCAAAAAGGGGCAGGAAGGCAACTGGAAGCAGCAATGGTGGTTGTGATGCCTCGCAGCAGCAAAACCCGAAAGCGAAGCCAGCAGCAGTGAAGAGCAAAGCGAGGCCCAAAAGACTTACTGCGAAGTCTCCACAGCAACAGAAAGTGCATTCGATTGAAAAACCGGATGACCAGGCTGACCAGTCCAAGTCTAAGTCTAAGGAGCCTGAGGCAACTAAGACTAAGACATCAAAGACTGGTGAGACTGGTGTTGTTGCAGAGTCAGAGTCCATGGAATCTATGAAAGCTACGCAAATCACTAAAGAGTCTGAAGAGACTAAAGAGTCTGGAAAGATCAACAACAACAATGTTGACGCTCCAGCGCATGTTGTTGAGACCCTGATCCCAGTTGAACCTGAGCCTTCGGCAAGTCCGCCAGACAAGGTTGGAGTTCAGACTTCTTTGTCGCCGCCACCACCTGCTGATTCTGATCCATTAGCCAAAGCCGAAGCCAGTGTCAAGAGTTTTCACGAGACAGCCGAGACAACAGAACCACACAATTTGACAGCCAGTGGTGAATCTGCTGATGCGAAATCAACACTCACTGCAACCGCGGCTGCAGCGGCTGCAGCTGCGGCTGATGTGTTAGCTTGCAAAGCTCAGCATGAAGCAGAAAAGGGATTGACCAACAGTGATGACATTGAAACTGACGCTTGCACTTGTGGGAGTCCTTGTACTTGTCATCATCATTCTCGTGTTCCTTCTCCAGAACATGCCGCCAAATCCTTAGCTGACGAAGATGCTGATGCCGGTGCTGATGCTTTTGAACAATCTGAACAACCGGAATTGGAAGCAGTTGTTGTTGTGCCTACGCCAGCTAGATCTGTAGCAGTGCCCACTGATCATCGTGTGGTCCAAACAGCGACAACCGTGACACCATCAGCCGGATTGACAGATGCCGAAAGGCATTTCATCTTGGCAAGACTATTTCGTTGGCCATTTCTTGCAGTCGCCACTCTTTACAAGTTTTCCACACACCCATTGAGACAAACTGCCAGATCATGCAGAGACAGTCTGGTGAAAGTTCTCACTGATGTGCGGTCTGGAATTCATGGTTCCTTGCCAAGTTTCTTTTCTCGGTTCGAGAATTGTAACGCTCCTGGCAGCACCAGCAGCTCATCGAGTCATAGTCATGATCCAGAGCAACAATCGTTTTGTGAGAACTTGAGAAACAAAATTTCAGGTGTTACTATTTCGACTTGCTTCTCTGGGGTGGATACACCTTGCACGAGCTACATGGGAATTGCGTGGGCTGTTTGTAAGGAAGCTGGTCGTCCTATCGAACACATGCCACATCCACGCAACCTGTTTGCTGTTGAAAAATTTTCGAAATCGAGAGATGAGTTGCTGCATCACCCTCATGAAGCCGAACATATATTTGATGATGTGGAATTGTTTTGGAAGCCTGATGTCAGGCATCAGCTGAGACAGAGGGAACATACATCACAGTTCATCGAGGATGTCATCATTCCCGCAGTCCTGTCGGGACATGCTGCCACAGATTCCGCTTACTGCAGCAAGCACAACCGTGTGTGCAAGGTGGGCCTTGTCAAGCAGTGAACAATGAACACTACGACTCGGATGACTCTAGTCTAATTATGATTATGATACTTGATATGATTTGTATAGATAATAGACAGTCTGTAGGGTCTGTAGACTGTGACTGTGACTACACTATTTTGAAATTATATGATATGACATAGTATATACTGTTTTTGTTACAATCGTATCTTTATTTGTAAAAGGTATATATATATATATATATTTTATATTGTAAACTAAATTTGTCACCTGACCATGATAATGCACCCATTGCAGTGCACCCATTCCCATTGCCTGCCACTTTCACTTGCCCTGAAGGTGTCAAGTGCCAGAGTTCACGTCGCTGGCACTCCTTGCACCGACTTTAGTCTGAAAGGCGGGCAGCTAAGAGAGCTGGGATTGACATTCATTTTGTTCCTGGCTTGGATTTCTCAGCGCCTACTACTTCAGGAAGAAGTGATAGTCCAGGAAAACGTGCCGCAGTTTCCAGTAGAACTTCTATCCAGATTCCTCGGTCATCTTTACTTCATCGAAACATGCATTTTGTCACCCCTTGACATTGGCTGGGGAGTGCAGCGCCGAAGACGATGGACTGTCCTACGTCACAAGTACAAAACTAAGGCTTTCAAAAGTCCCTTGAATGCCTTTGCCGCAATGTTCAACTGTCCTCCCTGGTTTGGTCTATGGGAGATGTATTCTGAACGTTGCCCAGCGTGGGACATCTTCTTTTGTGGCACCAAACGTGAGATTGTGGCCGAACTGATATGGGCGGCAAGCAGGCCTGGTAGCCAATGGTCTGAGTCCAGCTTGTTGCACGAGGAGGACATGATGAAGAGAAACCTCACAGCCGAACATTTTGTTTCAGCTTTGACTCAATGTGAGCACGATCACCTGACCAACTACATTTCTCGTTCTGGGCCTGATGATCATCTTCAAGTCTTTTCCTTGAATCAAAATCCTGAACATGTGGATACACGATCATCATGGGACCGTTTGCAGACTCTCATCAAAAATGCCGGTGTTATGTGGTGACTCGACGCAATATTGTTTTGCAGTTTTTGCGGTTTGGTTTGCCTTTTGGTTGGTTCTCTTCAATAGGTAATTAGGACAGGAGGAAAAAATCAGAGAAATCGATTTTCATAGGTCATGGAGTCATGAAGTCATGGACTCATGGACCATAATGATTTGTAATTAATTAATATAATACTTATACTGTGTGATACTGTGATACTCAGTCATACTCATCAAATTGTCGAATCATCACATAATAAACAAATCCGACGCCCAGGTCTGAATATCACAAGCGGTGGCTTCTCTCATATGAGGCACTTGCAGCCCAAGGTTTCCCATGCTGGTCCGAGTTCACAGATCATGTGCCAATGTGTTCTTTTGCGAAATGCCGGGACCACAGCAGTGCCAGCCGAACGGCCACTATAGGCATGGCCGGCAATGCAATGCACGCACACTCGTGTGGAATTGTGTTGCTGTATGTGCTAACACAAGTCGAAGGCCATGACGAATCACCGTTTGCATCTTTAGCCGCCATATTAGAAGCAGATTTCTGTTGAAAAGAATTGGCATTGGACGGCGTTGGATGAAATTTGAATCCATGAATTCTTGAGTGCAAAATTCGAAGCCAACTCAACCAACATTCCATGGTCCAACTCATTGAACTGAATCTAATCATCTAATCTAAGACAGTGGACAGTGGACAGTGGATTTATATACACTCAATTTTGACGGACCGTTTGGTTGAGAGACACTGGTTCGTTGCGTCAACAAATGATGCAGCCACCTGATTCCTGCGTACCATAGAAATTCAATGACTTTGCAAGTGGCTTGCAGGTAGGCCCGGTACATGAACTGTGTTAGTGACTCAGTAACATTCGAATTGTGGTTATTGTCGTCTTCTACCACTCATTTTTTGTAATGAATATAATATCATAAATCATAATTATCAATTGTCAAATCGACTGAAACAACCATCAAGAATAGTTATCACCAATGGACGACTAGAACTAGAAGAGAAAGGTTTGCCTGCAGCTATGAAACAATCAGTAGCCGCCAGGAGCACAGTCGAGTCGAACAGTAGGCAGAAGCACGCACAGTGATCAAATGATCAAATTGATCAAACCTCAAACCTAGCCAAATACCTAGCCAAGCCAAGCCTTTACTTTAACTTCCCAAAGAATCAAAGAATCAATGCTTACGACTACTACCCAATGATTATGACTCATGATTATGACTACTACCCAATGCTTTGCCTGCACACTGCACACATAGCTGAAGAGCGGCAAGTCGGCGGCGAGTTGGTGAGATTCTCATCTCTGTCCAGCAGCCTGTGGCCCGTGATCCCTCCAGTCTGAGTCTGGGGTTCAATCAGTCTGGGGATAAAAAGTGTTGCAGCATGATTGAGGGATGATGATCTTAGATTCGATGTTCATGTAATGTTCTTTGGCGGCGCAATGGCACTGGTTCGCCGATAGATAGACCGATACCGATTCCGATCGATGTCAACTTGAAATACATCCAATAGTTGACTCGACAGTTAGCATAACATCAATGATTGACATTTGATGATTGAGATTGATGATATAACTGATATAACCAAACAAAATAAATTTCTGTTCTGATCTGCTATGTATTTCGATTCTCCTCTCCCCCCTCTCTTTCATTCCAAATTGCCAAACGCTTGTGCAGGTGGGTTGACCTTTGGAGGATTGACCAGTGATCTTGATCATCTCGCATCTTGTGTTCGGGCCCACAGAGCGCAGTTGGAGTCGGAGTGGTTTGGTTTGGACATTCAACTCATTCGAGAAACTCATTCATTCTTGGCATTCGTGGCATTCATGACTTGTCATACTGAGTCATACTGCACAGTTGTGAGTGGGACCTGGATGTTGTCTGAGTTGTGTCTTTGAGCTGTGGGTTCAGGATTGGATTGTCATTAAATTAGCACGATGATTCGACGCGATTTCATGATGTTACACGAGCCGGGCCCGGTTCATAGTTCATAGAATTATTATCATAAAATCAGCTCAGCCAGGCCAGTAGTACGGCAGTAGCCATTTTGGTTCACTCACCAGTGCCAAGCGGCGAAGACTTGGCGGCCAGCAGCAGTGCTTCGATCAAACTCCTGTCAGGCGTCAGGCAGTTTCATGGCTGACTCGGCTCATTCAGGTCTTCAAATGTTACCCTTTAAATCAAATGTTATCTTTATTTGGTTTTCTGAAAATAATCGTTCATAATAATATATATTTGATGTCTATGAGTCTATTATTTTTATCTATATAGAAGTTATGATTATAATATAATATATTTAGATGATATATTATTGTAAATATAATATAATATATTTACATATATATATTGAACATTATGTATTATGTCAAAATGTTTACTCCTGTATATTTTTTGGATAGACATCAAACATATTATAATATGACATATATGAACAATTGTTGGCTACACGGTACCGGTTGATTACCTTCAATGCAATGCCGCTGCCACTGCCACTACAAATCACTACACACAAGTTTGTTTGTTTGTAATGAACAGTGCTGTGATGAAGTTAATTTTGATTCTTCTGGTTCAGTTCAATGTCAATGCAATGGTCAATGGTCAATTGTTGTTGTGACGTATACATTCTAAGATTCTAACACTAACACTAACACTCTAACTAACACTTATCTCAGCTCACCTCACTGGCTCATGCTCGGGTCTGCCGAGGACAATTGACAATGGATGTGCCCATGTCTGGCAGCGGAACCCCGGGTCCGGTCACTTCAACCGTGAAAGCTGGGGCTGGAGCAGCTGGAGCGGCAGCAACGGCATTGTGGGGAGCATCATCGTTGGGCGAGAGGTTTGGCGGCTTGAGCGGGCGTGAGCTGCAAGAGCATCTCTTTGAGATGTACCAGGCGCCGCTGTCACTTTCAGGTTGCCGGGTTGTCGGTATGTCACCAGACTCTGACTCAGACTCTTCATTGCCAGACTTTTAACACTTCACGAACCGAATCAAACTCCTTTTCTTTGAATCTTTGAACCAATGCAGTAGGTAGTGTGACTTCTCTATTAAACTATATACTATTCAAGTAAATCTATATCTAAATCTAAACTCAATGATGATAATGATGGCTCAATGACCCAGGTTCAATTGCCCAATTTGTGATCTATCAGTCTATCAGAACCAGAATCAGAATCAGAATGGAACCCTGAGCTGAACCCGGTCACAGTCACAAGTCACAAGTTAATCAAATCAAGTCTCATAGTCGTCATAGTCCCAGAGTCACGGCTGTGGATCACAACATGGAATCAAGTACCTTTACTTTACTTTTCCATTCACCCACCCATATGACTCATATGACACAACCAGATCGAGGTGAAAGATGCTGCGACTGTGAGCTGGTTCAATGACAGTGGCGACAAGATGGTGATTCGCCACCCGTTGAATCAGCGCAAGCAGACCAGCGTAAGAAAGGCTTACGTGAGAAAGATAACGGCTCATGGTATCATGGACGGTTGCCGTTCACAGCCATGGCTGGTTCAGCATCTGGGATTTCAAAAAATGGTTCCGGAAGTTTCGGTGTCAAATTATCAAATGACTTGACTGTTGGACTGTTAGGCTGTTAGAATGTTAGAAGATACTTCATAACTTCAAAGATTCAGATAGATAGCAACATCCAGCACAACAGTGGCCAAGAGTCGTCGTAACATGTGCCGGTGTGATGATGATGATGATTATTTTTACGTGACGTGATGTGATGTGATGATGTGATGTGATGATGTGATGTGATGATGTGATGTACTGTGCTGTGATGACGGTGATGATTCGATGATGTGATGTGATGATGATGTGATGATGATGTGATTCTGTGATGCTGTGATGATGATGACGATGACGATGATCAGGCGATCTGATGATGATTATGATCTGATGATGATTATGTCTCGGGCAACAAAGGCCAGCTGAAGATGGTCAACCGTACCTGGCCATCACTTTCGGAACTCTGTGCCTGGGCATTGCTTTGCTAGTGTAAGAACTGATTCATAACATATTATAAAATTATGAGGGTGATTCTGATTGAATCAACAAACTTCACATGATTGAAATCATATTTTGTTAAACGATTTATTTCACTCACTGTCATTGTCTCTCACTCTCTTCTGACTTCTGCCTGCTTTTCGTTCTTGATTCTTGAAATTCTTGACTCACTTCTTGATTCGATTTTGATTCTTCGTTTTTTTCAAGTTCATGATTCTGATTCAATGATTCAATGGATTCAATGTTCAACGAACCTAGGTCCGAAGCATTCTACGATGCGTGCGAGATGTTTCCCAACAACCGTCAAGTGCGAGCCACCAAAGCAGGTGGGCTCCGGAATTGTCGCATCTTCAGCGAAAGAACACCAGCGGATGTCTTGACGCTACTCAACTTGAATTTCTGGAATACAGATTATATAATTATATATTATATTATATATATATATATATATGTAGAGTATATCGTTTTCATATTTCATAAAATTTATTTTGAGGTTCACGAGGTTCGTGTTCGTACTGCTGACAGACAGACAGACGACCTGCCACGGCTGCCATGGCCATGACTGTAACTTTGAACCATTGAGTTGAGTCATGGTTACGACTTCCAATACCAACTTTCGACTTCCAACTTTCCAAACAATTTAAGTTACTGTCACTGTCACTGAATGAGATCTCCACTGCAGCTTTCCTTTCAAATTCCAAGGTTCTTGAAAGACGTGAACAACGGGTTCCACTTTGGGTCAGGAATCACCTTCCATGAGCTTGTCATGGGAGTGGTGCAGGTGGATGAGGCGTGCGTTCATCTTGGGACATGTGTGACATGTGTCGTTCAAGCCGTTGTTTCCCCACATCCATGTCAATGCGATGTCTATGTCTCCAGACTCCAAACTAATATTCAGGGACTCGCAGAGTTTCATATCAGTCGTGAGATTCGTCGTCATCAGTTTTCAGATTTCATAGGAATGAACCATATAAAGTTTCACATAGGTGTCTTGTAATAGACATGCCATAACATCATGACTCATGACTCATCATGACAATCAGGACATAAAAGAAAATGAAATAATGAAACGTCAAACAAACGTGTACTACCAGTGTACTACTGTATGTCACACTGTATGTATGTATGAATCTTCAGATTTTCAGATATCAGTGAAGTGAAGTTCCAATCCAGTCGCTGAAGGCCTGGAAGGCCTACATGGACAGGAATTGCTTGTCGGCGCGATCTGCCGACCGAAGCCAGTTTCTTGCTTGGATTCAAGCCTCTGAGTTCAAGGAGACCGGCCACGGAATTCAACGGCTAATTGACTAATTGACTAATTGTCGAATCTTTGATTAGCTATTTAGGGCCAATGTGCGAATTAGCCAAATCATTCGTTTTAAGTTGTTGGAAAGTTGTTGTAAAGTACGAACATCAACATCAACGAACATCACAGTGATGCAACATCACATCAAATCATCAAACCAACATTTCCATTGCAATTTCCAAGTTGGTCGTAGACTTAGAACTTCGAGTCAGTAGAAGCTTTAACTTCAACTGCGTCCGAAACCTTGGCTTCTGACAGGAGAAGTACAATGGACAAACATTCAAGATGGCCAAGTCGTTGAGGGCAAAACTGAATCGACTGGGGATCCTGTCCTTATGGGACAACTATTTTGGTGAAGAGACGGACTTTCTTCACGCGGATCTGAAGTCCGAGAAGGCATTGACCATTATGAATGACATCGGGTCTATGATCGAGTCATACCTTCCTGGTCAGCCTGAACATGTTCTTGGCTTGCTGTTCTTCGAGCTTTGTCGAATGGCGGTACCTGGGCATCAACTTATATCAACTTTCCCAACTCCTCATCATCACCATCATCATAATCATCATCGAATCATCATCATCATCATCATCATAATCATCATCATCGAATCACGACATTCGTTCTATCTATCGGGTCTATAGTGACATAATGAAGGAGTCCTTCATTCATTAAATAGACTTGATAGACTGGACTGATACTGATACAGACTGAAGACTGACGACTGACTGATGACTGATACTGAGACTGATACTGATACTGATACACTGGATATGATACACACTCACACTGAGACTGTGAGATATGATATAAAATGATATAAATATAAATGATTCTGATTCTTGTTTTTTGCTGTCGCAGCCTAGGTGCCACTACTGCCTCCGGCCAACGAGGATGCCTCACACAGAGTGCCGCCTTTCCTTTTCACAAAGGGGTCGGAGAGCAACTTCTTCAACGAGGCTACTTTGAGATTGACATGTACAATTGCCGGTGCTGACTTTGTCAGCAAGTTGGTGCCAATGGACGCTGCAGCGAAAGCGGCCGCCAAAAAGCGGCCCAAAGCCGCAGACTTGAATGAAGAGCCGGACAGCAAGAAACCCAAGAAGGCGAAGGCCAAATCGACCAAGCCAAAACCACCAGCAGCGCCAAAGATCAAGCCAGAGAATGAGATCACTTTGGAGAGCAAGGAGTCCATCAATGCACTACAGTCAGACGTGGGTTTCTCACAGCTGTTTGGGCGTGGTGAGGTTGAAAGCTCCCGCCCTCGACGTTGGATGGACGACCTCATCAGTGCGTTGGAAAAAGCCCACGGCAAGCAACTCGATCCTCTTGAAGATCATTTGACATCAAAGACGGCTACCGTTGGTTCTTTGATTTCAATGTGGCTGGAGTTTGCTTTGACTGGCAAGTTGACGATTGAGAAGAAGACATTCAAGGATTGGAGCAAGGCTGGGTGATTGGGTTTCGGGTTTGAGGGTTTTAATAGCGGTTTCTGCTACAGTAGTTATGATATATACATACATATTTTTTTTTAAAAAAATAGACTTGTATATATATATATATATATATTAATATAAAGATACATTGTATTATAAATTACTTTACTTCGTGTGATCCCCACCATGATATTTATACATTTTGTTTCTGGCAAATCGTCTGGCATTCTATCTGACATATCTTCTGGCATTCTATCTGGCATATCTTCTGGCATTCTATCTGGCATATCTTCTGGCATATTATCTACTCAAATCTTCTGGCATTCTATCTGGCAAACATTC
>Ga0126342_10020598_pt1 | contig 11078 bp, 11 predicted proteins | sample Cyp1metagenome_FD_92528 | JGI IMG/M metagenome (GOLD analysis project Ga0126342, IMG submission 92528) | Coral microbial communities from Lord Howe Island, Old Settlement Bay, Australia - Cyphastrea 1 metagenome | ecosystem: Host-associated > Invertebrates > Cnidaria > Coral ...
CCAGATAGAATGCCAGAAGGTATGCCAGATAGAATGTCAGATAGAATGCCAGAAGGTATGCCAGATAAAGTGCCAGAATGTTTGCCAGATAGAACGCCAGAAGATTTGCCAGATAGAATGCCAAATAGATTGTCAGAAGATATGCCACAAGATATGCCAGATAGAGTGCCAGAACATATGCCAGAAGATATGCCAGGTAGAATGCCAGAAGATACGCCAGATAGAATGCCAGAAGATATGCCAGATAAAATGCCAGAAGATATGCCAGATAGAATGCCCAGAAGGTATGCCAGATAGAATGTCAGATAGAATGCCAGAAGGTATGCCAGATAAAGTGCCAAAATGTTTGCCAGATAGAACGCCAGAAGATTTGCCAGATAGAATGCCAGATAGAATGTCAGAAGATATGCCAGAAGATATGCCAGATAAAATGCCAGAAGATATGTCAGATAGAATGCCAGAAGATTTGCCAGTAACAAAACGTATAGTTGTCATGGTGGGGATAACTCGAAGTAAAGTAAATTGAACTTTACGGTATTAGCATCGAGCACGCAGGAGGCTAAACCACGGTTCATGGATCGGGGCATTGGCCCTTTCAAAGCAACAGTAATACAACAATCTATGGTGGAACAAATCAGGATTCGGACATGTTCAGAGGCAATAGATCAGTCATAGAGGGTCCCATTTCATACGTCACATAAGGGCCTGTTTCCTTGGCCTCAGGACACGTTTGCGCTTTGAAGCCTCAGCCACGATGCCTGGCCGATGCGTACCAGCAACCACCGTCATTGTTTCAGAACGCTTTCTGGCGGTCCTTTTCTGAGGGTACTTTCGATGATATGCCAGCAACACTCACTTTTGCCCGCGTAATTTCCAGATTGGCTGAGGATTTTTTTCTTCGTTTCAAATTTACCAGCAACTTTGGGGAACATGATTCAGGACATGTTTCCAATACAACCTGAAAGGGACCTTTACAGTTTTGAATCTTGGTAAGGTATGGTCTGGTGCATCAACGGTGGTTCCCTCAGGCAATCTGCGGGGCGTCGGTGGGGCGCCCTTCGAGGCGCGCGGAAAAGTGGAAGGGGATCAAGTGGCCCCTCTTCTAGTTTCAGCTTTGATGAGATGACTTGATACTTGGGATATGTTCAAAAAACATCCTGAAGCAGACGTTTGTTGGAGGGCCTTTGCATGAATTGTTAGTCCACACCCGAAGGAGTAAAGCCACCACCAGACTCATAAAAAGTCATCAAGGGCGGTGTAGTTGACAACTTGGTGCAAGTACTGGCTGTCCATGAAATATTGGGTGGGTGGTGGTGATCCTGGCCGATGTGGAGTTTGATCTTGGGAAACTCAGGCTGTTCAGCCAATTCCCATTTGTCCGATCTGCGCGGGTACAATATTTGTTGGGTAACATCCACACTTGCTCTTTGTCAAGCCACAATGTGCGTTGGGTAGGCCCTACTGTTTGTTGATGAAACCCTTTATTAACCCAATGGGTTACATCCACATATATTTGGTGATCGTTGAAGCATTCTTTGGTTTGTTCCATCCCACTTCCGTGGTCAAAATCCGATTCTCGCTGGTTGAAGCCGGATTCTTGTTTGTCAGGCTTTGAGTGGAAGCTAGGCTCCGGCGGTGCTACTGGAGGCTGGCAGTTGCGTGGCGCAGGCCGGTCGAATCCAGTTTCGCCACGAAGCCCAGCGGGGCCCGTGCCATCGCAATTGACTATATATTCGCTTCATTCCGAATTTGTAAACAATAAGACAACGCCATCTATATGCACAGCTATAGCCTGCATGTTTCGTATCGTATCTTCCGGCAGATCTTCCAAGCACCGCCTGCCACTTACTTCGCAGGGGCCTTGGACGGCTGGAGCCTCACCACTGCGGAGCTGCGGCGGTGGGCAACCAGCGGGTGCCAGGCGCCTGTGCTGAGCCTGCGGGGGCAGCATGATTTTGTGACGGAGGACGGCTGCAGGCATGGTTTTTCCTATTCCAACGTGCTGTGAAACAAATAAACGCGGCATTGCATTGTAACTGTGGTATTTTACCAACAACCAAGAAAATTGGTTCATCATTTTTTCAGCCAACTTGGTGTAACCACAATGTCACCCCATGACCCATCTTATTCCAACATCATCTAATCAAATGTAATGTTTTCCATTTTGCTTGAAATACAATAACAGTGGTGATATGTCTCCCAAAATGCAGAATCACCACGAACAAGTGGAGATAGAAGAGAAAAACGAGGGGGCATAGGCAGAAATGATAGCCAACAATAGTCAATAGTTAGACATTCACTCGAAAGGCGTCCTGAAACCACATTGCATTGGAAATTTCAGTAGGCAATCGCCCTGAAGGAGTGTGTTGCAGCATGGCGGGCTCTGGCCCAACCAGATGGCACTGGCTTCACGGAAGATGTGTTGGGCGGCTGCGGTCACAACGCGCATCTGGAGGCACGACAACTTAGAGCCCCACTTACAGTAGCTCATCCGCCACAAATGTGTATCCAGAACCTAGCGGCGATGTTTGTTTTTGTCCAAGGCGGATGCTTCTTTTTTTGGTTGCTGATCACACATATATATATCTCAATCTATCAATCTATCAATCTATCTATCTATCTATCTATCAATCATAAGAGTCCCTCAATGCATCTTCAGAATTTCCTTCGGTGCCGCCGGTGGGCGGCTTTGTTTGTCCACCTTGCACAAGTGGAGAAGATAAGAATCAAGCGGGCGGAAAGTGCATGTTTTCTGCGCCAGCCACCTAGGCCATTTTCAACTTTTGCTGAATTCATTCTCCCCTGTCTCCAAGTCTTAGCAATTCCAACCCAATATTTTTAGCCCACTTTGTGCACGAGTATGCCTGATGATCCATGACTCATATCACACCTCAACCTCAAGTTATGGACTTAGAACTCCATAAGACCAAGATTTTTCATATCTCATGTTATAATGTTTTTTGCCTTTCACCCCTCGGCAGTGGACTCATAGGCACCCGATTCTGTTGCCGCCACGCTGCGCCTGTGGCTGTTGGACGCGGAGGACACGAGACGAAGACAAGCACCGCGCAAGGTGGCGCCGCGGGAAAGGAGGCGCGTGAAGTGCCGGGTGCTACGCCGTTTCCTGGCCATGAAATGCGAATGGTTCGTGGAATGGGGCTGAATAGTTTTCTCAAAAAAGAAAAGGACAAGCAATTTACCACTGCTTGAGTAGTTTTTTTTTTCGATGTTTTTACTGATGGTTGAATCAAGTTGAACCATCAAGCTTATGCAAGCTTCATGTGTAAAGACGACCTTCAAAGATTGAGATCAAAGGTTTGTAATGTGTGCACGCTATCCCCCTGACAGTGTTGAATATCACTGTCACAGTCTATCACAGTGTATCTTGAACCGCCCATTGATGGCCAATTCTTCTTTTTTGGGCAAGGCATCTCTCGAGCAGGAAAATGATCTAGCGCCTCCAAATACACCGCGCTAAATAGCCCAGATACAAACCAGCTAGCAACCTCCGCAGCCTATCTAAGAACCACCCCCCAGGTGATGAAGCCCGTTCCCAGTTGCAGACTTGGGCCTCGCAGTTGTCCTGGGCCTCGCAGTTGCAGCCGGCGGTGAAACCGGGCGCCTGGCGTTCAGTGGGACAAGGCCAGCCAAGATGTCCGCAAGGATGATGGAAACATCATGAAACATCGTATGGAAAACTGAAATAATTATGAACATGATGTTGAGGTTCATGATTGGCCGAATTAGTGTGTATGGGTTGATTTACCTTTTATCTCGTCACAACTTATATCACTATAATTATATTTGTTTTTAATGCATGGTTGAAATAATGCGGTGACCGAACAATAAGTTTCCAATTGGGCATGAACACACATGATTATGCAACCTATTTCTGGGGGAAGGTTTTCCTTTAGGTTCACCACATTTGTTTCGTGCATTTCTTCGGTATGCATACATATGTTCTCGCAGACTCAGACCATATTGTAGTTTTTTCTATGTTATCCTGTTACATCCTATTTATTTATTGTTACTTGCATTGATTGCTGGTCAAGTCCCCGAAGGCTTCCTGCCGGTTCTTGTATCATTATGTAACTGTTGGAAATGTTTGATTACATGTCATTTGGCATCCTTCATTGCTGACATGTTGATTTTTTGTCATGATGGTAGAAGTTTTTTGTTTGCTGTTTCTTAAGAAGAGCAATCCAACTTTCAGATGTTGGGTAATTGTATTTAAATACAGACGTAGATCTTACAGATCTTACTTTAATTTAGGCATGGTTCTCATCCAGGCTTACAAAGATGTTCAATCTCAGTCCATGACCCAACAGGCCTTCCTCACCGCGACGCCTTCGCGCCCTCACGCACCGCTCGGCGCCTGGCGGACTGGGCTGCCCAGCTGCCAAGGCACTTTCACAAAAGGTGTGTGCATTTGTAGCAATCCCAAGAAGGTGATTTCTAAGGTTAATATACATGCTTGCACATTTTTGTTGAAACATGTTGAAAATGTAGAATGATTATTCTTGGTTGCACGATGTCTTTGTGTGCTGGTTGGCCACTGCCGGGTAAAACACATGTGATGGTTCAACTTTTTTGCGATTGCAGCATGAAAAACAAGGCCCATATAACAGCCTCATTCCCTGCAACCTAGCAATATAGTCCAAACAAATATTTGTGCCAGGCCCATTTTTATGTATGGTTGCAACAGCAACGGATTTTAAGTTCTTGAGTCCGAAACATGGTGAAAGTGCGCAGTTTGCACTTAGCAGGTGTGGTGCTGATGTTGCCAGCAAAGAAACTTGGCAAGGGGCTGTTACCACCTAGGAATTTCCGGGAGACAACTCAAATTTGAATTAGGCCAACACTAGACCGAGTTTTCTGCAGCAGCGTATTTTTTTAGGACGGGGAACGGATTCTAACCATCGATTATTTAGTAAATGTTGCGGGTGATTTCCCCTCCAAGAGCGTGTTTTCAAGAGTTTACCCTTGAAGGCTGGTTTTTCATTTGGGGCTGGTATTCTTCTAAACATCGGCGCATCAACGCACCGACGCAATCAACAATAGCAGCAGCAGCAACAACAACAACAAGAACAATAACAAGAACAACGACAACGACAACGACAAGTTCTAGTGAAACCAATGTAGTAGAGTCTAGGTATTGTAGCCATTGCGCTACTTGTAGATGAGTAGCTCACAACTCCTCAGCTTCCCCCAGCACCACCCGTTGCTCAGGTGATGAGCCTTGACGATCTCTTGGCGGGCTCCAGCACCTGGGCTGTAGATCAGAATGATCCTAAAAGGGGATTTTGCAACATTCAGAAGATTCTACGGCCGAGGGTTCTGTATAGCATTGGTATTACAGTGCTAATGTCTAGTTTCAGCATACCACTTACCATTCCCTGAGGAAGCTGACACATATTTGTGTCAAGCTCATCATTGTTTGTCCTGATTTACTGTTTTCGTTCTCTGGCTTAGACATTCAGCGCAAAAAATATTGCATCAAAAGTGGGCTGTTCACGCTTTGCTCCAAATTCCCTTGCCGATGTTGCTTTTGAGTCCTTTAGGTTCCTTTTCTAGGTCCTTTTTTGGATCCTCACGAGGAACTGGTCATGCTGGAGACTGTGGCTTTTGGGACCATAGAGTTCAAGGGACAACTTCTCTTTTATTTTTTTCCAGCTGACGTCTTTTGAGCGATTTTCGAGCCAATGCATGGTGCTAAGCCGGGTTCAGCAACCACCCCCCATTGGCCAAAGGCAGCGAGATCAGAGTTGATATGTATATATGTGCAATGGTCCTTTTTGTTCCAAAGGGCCCAAAAAGTACATCTGTAGATCGTATTGTGGAACGCTCCTTTTCGGCCCAAAGGACCCAAAAAGTACATAATCCCAACCATGCTGTTTTTGGTACCACTTTCTATGAGATCTCATAGGACCTCAAAAAGTGGGGGGTGCTGCTGGTAAGGCAAATGGTTCCGCAATGTTGCGCGTGGAAAATTTGATGTATTCGATTTTTAGTCAAAAACGGGGTCACTATAGAAAGATGCTTGCAATGAAGAATCAGACCCTAGCGTTAGCTACGTATAGAAAATAATAGACATTGCTAGGCTTACTCAACAAAAGCGCAGAGGATTCTTTTGCAACAAAAAAAGTTTTGGCAATACAAAACAAGCATCTGGACGGCACATTTGGCAGTTTTGAGAAGCACACGAACACAACCAATTAATGTTTTGCTTGATGGAACAAAGGAAGAACAGGCCCCGGCGAGCTGCATTCGCACTTTCTCATTGCTAGTTTCTTTCACTCTACATCCTTTGCCGGTGAAGGATGAAATACAAGTGGCTGACATTTTGGAAAAGGTCAAAATCACGATGCAATCAGAGTCTTGTTTTGTGATGTAGGTCTTGAAACGCGTTTTTTTTGGCAAAAGCCGCCTTGCAAAGTTCGTGCTCCTCAGCATACCCGAGTTTGAACCCTGAGTTTTGCCACCAGAACATGCTTAGGGATGCAGTGGGGGATTTTATGTGTGTAACTACTAATGATGATCTATATCAACTTTTGATAAGTGGTGGGCCTTTGGGGTCCCATGTTTCTCACGCATGTTCCTATCGCTGAGGCGATTCATCAGGACGTGTTGCTTTCGCTGTCATGGATCATGACGAGACGGAGTCAACTTGTGGAATTGCAACATGGCCCAATCAAGAGCCCTATGACATCATTCAGGTATCCTCAACGCGTACCCTTTTTGTTGGGCCCTTGATATCTATGTAGTTGTATTCCGCAGTTATGCCGGATATATCCGGCTATCCCATTATCCATTCTCCTTCACTGTCAAGATCTTGGGCACCAGCTGAAATTTGATGCGACTGGCCACCAAAGGTTTGCATTGAGCAGAAACCTCTACAGCTGGTGGGCGTAGCTTGCAATCCCGATGGTGGCCGCAAAAGCCTCTGCCACTCGAAACATATGGGTCGATGGTGATTCTTGGCCCCGCCAATCCCGGTTAAGATCATCAAAAGAAAAAAATCAAGACGGTTCTTCACTACATGCTGACTTTTCTGGCGGAAGATAGCTCACTAGTGATAGACAATCTCATGTGTTGGCCTGTTTCCTGCGAGGGTGATCTTCAATTGCTCAAAATGCAACCGTGTGATCACGTTGTTGTTTCTGAAAATAAGGTCACCCATTCCAGCCACTGGTGCGTTAGCATTTTCCCCATTCAAATAGCAACGACTGGGGTCGAAATCCCCATTGTTTGCGTTTTTTTGCGTCGCTTGGTGGGGCCTGCAGATCCACCACATTCCACAACGCTGCGGCCCTGCTACAGGTGATGATGCGATCGATGAAATTGAAGCGGCCATCAAATCTTCCAAATGAATGCAAAAAAACGGGTGTTGGACAGCGTTGGTGATATGTTTTTCCTTTCTTGAAAACATGTTTTGCAGTGCTTTCATATTTGTTTACCCACCATGTTCCTTGTATGCCCCTTTATTGAACAGTGGTTGAAGCCATAAAAATATGCATGGAGCCAAGTGGGCGCCGTTTCGACCAGAACGGCAATACCACACTGACAGCATTGAGAAACAAGGAATCCTGTGAATATGCGTATAATATGTGTATATATATATATATATGTGCATGTGCATTTATATATATATATGGATATTTCATTATATCCATCTTATAAATCGGGTTGGTGGTTTCAAACATGTTTTATTTTCCATTTCATTTATGGTATGTAATCCTTCCCATTGACTGTCATATTTTTCAAGATGGTGAAAACCACCAACCAGAAATGTTACGAAATATGCGCGTATCTTGAAAGAACTTATGATTGCATATTTGTGACTAGGAAAGATGCGGGTGCCTCCTTCCGCTAAAATGTTAGACGCCACATGCATTCCTCACAATCAACTGGCAGAAGGGAGTCCAACACCCATGTTGAACTGAACAGTGTCAAAAGTCAGATGCTGGCATGCTGCTTCTATGAACGCCTGAAGTTGAGCTTCACGATTTGTGCTAGGACATGCTAGTACTAGGGTATAGCCCTATAGCCCTTGTTGCTATAGGTGGTTATTGGTGGAAGCACTCATCCAGTATGAGCTGACTACCATCTATATATTTCCGAACCTTCCAACTTCAGAATGTGCCAAACTAAACCCCAGTAGGTTTGGGTGCTTAACCTTCACAAGTACAATGTAGTGCCCCCAGCTTTCAAATAGTTTACGAACCGTTCAGCTATAGATATATTTGCCATAAACACTGGTTTAAAACCAACTTGCCTATATATCTAGAGGGTGCCACCTTGCACATCTTAGCATTGGATGTTTTTTCTTTGGTGCCAAGCAGTTTGACAGATGACACCGTGCCAGAGTGCCACTGGCCGTGGCCCAGGTTGTACATAGTAGGCATGGCCAAAGTTTATGGAGTATAGCAGCTGTTGGTTGTGTCCAGCATTCCCTACAGAATCTCGAATTATATATGCATACAGTACAGAATTATGTCATATCTCTTCACCTATCGTAGCAATTTGTTTATTTAGAATTTCTGCCTGCAGCCATCGTATCATTTATCATATTGCATCCCATCAGGATGTGCGAAATTCCCACCATGAAGGGTGCAGGTTGTACAGCATCCCATTGATGGAATGAAGCCAGCAACAAATTACTGCAGGTAGGCTATACGTTAAATTTGGTGGATTTGACGATCAAAATGTGTAAAGATCAAAATGCAAGTCCGCCCCATAAAATGCAGCTTACACATTCTCACATTCCAGCCCGTCAGCTCTTCCCGGTGTGCAACCCAGAGAAGACCAATACAACTGGGGATATTTCCATATGCATAGCTGGGGTTCTAAAATTGCTATTATTCTGTTTCTAGCAGATGTGCACATTCAAGCCTACGGCTCTACCGCCGGACTACTAGAACCTTCCTGGGTGGCCAGAAACTTAAAATGTTTTGGAATTCGGGACTTGGATGATAGATGAAAATACCACGGGATCAATACCAGAAAACTTTCCATGCGTGTATTGTATCTTATCGGGATGGCTTTTTAATCTTACAGGAAACTTCTATATTGAGTTTAAGCCATTTGGTTTCCAATAGGCTTTCCCTTCGATCCGATAACCTTTGGTTTCCAATAGTGGGACATAAGCGACCTCAGAATTATCCTCTAGATAGTTGAGGAAATCACCAGGAAACCGGAGCTTTGAACCACACCTACATGGCTGGTCAGAATTTTGACGCCAGATGTATGTGAGCTCTTTGTTTTCCAACCCTTCTTCTCACTACTTGTACTTCAAGTTGGTGCATGGCCCATGGTTTATTTATTTTCGGCGTTTCATCCATTCGGATGATTTGTTATCTCCATGTCTCTGCCAGCTGGACTGCCATCAGGTGCCCTCCCTTTTAATCACAGCCGACCTTGCAAGCCCTGGTGGCCACATGTGCTGGAGACCTGTGTGGCTTGCATCGGTTCCCAATCCATTGCTGGTTTCGCAAAAACCCCGTGCGACCAAACCTGGGAGGATCATCCCACGGATCCAAGGGGTCAAAAGTGCTGGGTCAGAAGTCCCACAAGGTTATCCCATATATAAATTATATATATATATTTATATTTGTATATGTATATATGTATTTATTTATTTATTTATTTTTATTTATTTATAAGGTTTTGCAATTGATCTGGGGTCTCTGGAAATGGATTCTTGGGTCTTTCCAAATATTTTATATAAGGTGGAATTGAATTGTATTATAGGTACCTTATTATTTCCCCTATGAGGTAACCAATTGGTTGATTAAGTTGGTATCATATGGTATCATCCCAGTATCGATTACGATTATTTTTTCTATCATTTTTTTGGAATAAAAGGGGTCCACTACCATTTCCCTTTGAAGGGTACCCGACCAATTGCTGGATTAAAATGGAATAGGTATCAACCACGGTCATGTTTCTTCTAGGGTGGTGCCCCCATATACCTTTTTGGTATAAAGCCACCAATATTATGCCTGATGATCACTTGTTTTTTTCAAGTACTAAATTTCCACATTCTTCTATGTCTACATCATAAATCCTTTAAATGCAATGTCCAGTTTTGAATTTTGCCGAACTCAGGGTGCAGAAATCTGCACCTTGACTTAGGCAAAAAAAAAAAAGTCGATGTCCTAGGTGCTTGGTGGGGTATTGCCTAAGTCAAGGTGCGGGTTTCTGCACCTAGACTTGGGCAATACGGAGGTTGTACCCTGGGGTTTAGGATTTTTTTCCCCGATGTCAGGGTGCAGAAATTTGCATTTGGACATAGGAAACAGCTTTACTATTATATTCTACCATGATTTTTCGGGGCTTGGATTCGGGGTCCTTCATTTGAGATTTATGCCGAAAGAATATTTTCTTGCCGATCTTTTGGCTCGGGGGACCCCAAGTCCATCGCCACCGCAAATCCGTTGCATAACAATATTTTATTTCGTGTTTTATCTAAGTACTCGACCAAAAAAACATATCTGAACTATGATTGAATGGTGATCGTTTGTTCTGACTGGTACTTCCACGAGTAGAAGGGTAAATGGATGGAGAGGTTAATTATCAATCCTCTTCTTGGCATGACTACCGAATGACGGATAAGACTCAATAATATTGAAACATCCAAGGGGTACTAAGCCAATACGATTTTCCTTTGGGATAAATTTCACCAGTATACACCAAGGCGACCTACCTTGATAGATATGATAGATAAAGAAATAAATGTTGGAAAACGTATATCACACAATTAGAGGTAGAACTAAATCACCAAGGACCCTAGAATCAAATTCCAAAGACCCCTTATCGGATGCAACACCTTTTATCTGCTTATTTTTTTACTTTATTTAATAAATAAATATAATATTTATTTGTCTTTTCATTTAATCGTTATTTTTATTTTTATTTATTTACTTTTTTGTATTTACTTTCATTATTTATTCATATTCCCCACCTGCCAGGTGAGGGTTGTTAGATTTTATGTCAGTTGCCTGGTCCTCCTCCTCCTCCTCTCCTCTCCTCCTCCTCTCGTTGTCCTCCTCGTCCTCCTGCTCAACTGCGACTCGCGA
>Ga0126342_10020599_pt1 | contig 11077 bp, 12 predicted proteins | sample Cyp1metagenome_FD_92528 | JGI IMG/M metagenome (GOLD analysis project Ga0126342, IMG submission 92528) | Coral microbial communities from Lord Howe Island, Old Settlement Bay, Australia - Cyphastrea 1 metagenome | ecosystem: Host-associated > Invertebrates > Cnidaria > Coral ...
CACCTTGCATCAGTACATGTACATGCCATAGCAGTCATGTTTGTCACTTGACACTGCACAAATCGAGCAGTGTAACATGGTGAGACTTTTGAGGCGCTTTCAACTCAAGGAAAATCCGCAATAGCACTTCATTGCACTTTGACTGGAGATGCAGCCATCGGGGTGTGTACTAAAAAAAAATAGACAAACATGAACCAAAATAACAACCCAAAAAACCAACACTAGCAACACCAAAGCAACAAACACTGCAAAAAAAATCCACCTACAACCCGAACCGAACAAAATGGCGATGGCCACACCGAACTATCGTCCAACCACGAACAGATGGCAGTTGCAAGGACCAAGTCCAGATCAAACACTCTACTACAAATGAAAGGGCTGAATCTAACGCTACAAAATGAGGAGTATTCACAGAAACAATTTAAACAATGGAATTTGTGGCATCTTAAGAAACACCAATGTTATTTTGTCGCAAACATTTTTTTTTAACCATCGCCAAAAAAATCAAAAATATTTGAGAACAAAAAACAGTGTGCACAACCCAACCATTGAAAAAACACATAGGGAATATGTTTGCACATATTTTTGATTCTTACATGCTTAATTTTGAGGGAATTTTCATGTATGCGAGCGCTGTGCTGTAAACTTTGTTGCGTGTGTGTTGGTTCAAGCATTGCAGCCTTTTTCTGTGTGGCCCAAACAACTTTTAGGCGTGGATGCTCGACATTTTGAATGGCATGGATGTTTTGGTCAATTTTGAAGGATGTTGGGTGCGCGTCGATGTGGCAATCAGGTCAAAACAAACAGTTGTTGGCAGCAACCTGCCTTGATATGCACTTTTGCAGGACAGGGATCGCGGTCATGGATGTGTAGTTTTGTCGACGGGAAATGTGCTGCCAGCGTTTTGAATTTTTGGAATTTTTAGTTGTTTTGCGCAAATCTTGAACTTGTCATAAAATTGGGGTTCCAATCAGTTCAGGATTGGGGCTTGAGGGCGCAAAGCAGCTCTGGTGTCAACCACTCAGCCGATGTTTGGATCCTCCACAAATTTGCGAATACGTTCAAACATGCAAAATCAATTTTTGTTTCCGTCTGTTTATAAGTTTGCGCTGGTTTTTTTGTTCCCCTTTCAAGCCCAAAAAAATGTTTCGGTTTTGTGGATACCCTGAGGTTTCGCTGTCACCGTGTGGATATAGACATTGGGCATGCTGACATTCTACGCATGGTGCGGTTCCCCACACACGTCGCAACATGCAGATGTTGCGACGTGATTTCAGTGGAATGAAACATTACCTGCATCTGGGGTGGCATTTTTGTGGGTGTATGGAGTGAAAATTCCAAAAAAATGGAACTATCATGGAACTGTGTGCAGTAGTATCTGAACTTAGATTCAATTCAGACCTTTGTTCGGCAGTTTGCAGCGTTTGTGAATGCCAGGGTAGCAGAACGAGCAGAACACAAGGCCATAGATTTGGCGCATCGTAGCTGCTTGTGATGTGATAAAAACCCAGGGTTTTCCTAGCCATTCATTTGCATAAAAACATCATAAAACTCTCAGTGACGCTCCTTGAACTGTTTCTTGCAACTTGACAATCTCGACTTGTTTTCTTGGTTAACCTGAGTTAACCTGGTTAACCCCACAATTTTGTCCGGCTTTGATCATCCTTCATCTGACATTTGACATTTGTATCATCTCCGTCAGGTGCACCCCGCGGGTCTACACCTCAAGAAACAAAAGAAGGCGGGTTTCGAAAGCCTCCCTGGTGGAATCATTCGCCATGGTTGGGATGCTTGGGAATCGCCTATATTTTCAGTCAGCAATATATAGAAGCATCCCAAATGACTTACCAGAAATACGTGGCTATTAACCATGAAAAACATTTGGTTGCTTGTTCTTGTGTTTACCACATTAGATGGCTAATCTTAGATAGCCTTCCAAAAAGATTGTGATTTTGAGCTGGGTATCAAAACGTGTGCCCCCATTTCTGGCCAGAGATCGAACAGTTCATCTACAGAAATGGGGGGCCTACATACGTAAGTTGTCTTATAACTAGCCCAATTTGGGTTTTTTTGATGGACATATCCACATTTAGATGAGGACCAACTTATAACTTGGGCCCGCTGTATGGCTCAACATATTGACCCGTAAATGCAATTGATAAAGGATAACCGGATAACCAATGTCTGACCCGAGCAAAATGTCAGTGATTGAGTGATCAAGCATTGACATGTTGCTTCCGGCCTGAGATGTGGCATGCTGTGAGATCTGTTGGTTGAGATTGTATCACACTGTATATCCCCAGTGGTTGTTTTCTAGTGGTTTCTGTTGGTAACATAGCTGTGTCCCGTGTAACTAGTGCGTCCCTGCTGGACGTTTCCCGGCTCGAGCCGTTTCTTTTTTTCGCACACCCGGGCGCCCGCTACACCGTCACGGTGCGCCCCGGTGTCCGCAGTGTCACAATGTGCACAGCTCAGTGCAGGTTAGGGCAGAACAGATGAGGCTATCCAGTCACAGTTTGATTTTTTAAGTCTTTTCCTGTCTGAAACTCGCCCAATTTGGACCTTGACCATGCAAAAGACCATGATTTGTATCGCCAAGTGATACTTGCCCCAGATTTTTGCTGGTGAAACCATCAGAACCATCTAGAATCTTGTGATGTTTTGTGGGTTACAATCTTTTGAGTCCATGTAACTAACCATCAAATTGTATCTCCAGAATCTTGTTGGTGAAATATATACACGTATATATATATATATATACTGTATATTTCTTTATAGCACCCCGGAAATAGATAGAAAAGTTGGAGACCTGAAAATTAGAAGGGAAATATCATCTATGCCATCCTGGAAACATTTTCCTATCTTTTCTGGGGTTGCTACTATACATTAAATCCCTATATCACCAAATTATATCCCATATGTATCCCATATGTATCCCAGATATTTTCGCCAGCAATATATGTATCTCCACAACCATACAAGGTGAGCCCCCAAACAGTAGTTAATGTTGCTGTATTTGCCTAGTCTACTAGGGTTTACGGCAATTACAACTATAGTTAAAGTGGGTTAAACCCTACAACTATAGTTATAAATTAACCATGAATCAAGTATACATCAACCAAATCAACGATAATGCTAACTATAATTCAACTATAGATCAACTATAAATCCACTATACATCAAGCCATACAAGGTGGGGCCCCACCTTGTACCACTCCATTGTCTCTTGAAACCGCCAGCTGAGGGCCCTGCTAACACCTCGGCCCAGGGCCCCTTCCGGAGGTGATTCGCTATGGTGTTTAGTGGTATTTCACCATCAACTATCGGGACCAAACCATCGAACATATGGGAATATGATTAATTCATGATGTTTAATGGTTGTAGGTGAAGTATTTTTTCGGTGGTTGTCTCCTTTGTGTATACAAGATTATCATTATCCATAAACTGCGAATCCCTAGTTTCACCAACCATGTTTCTGAGATTTTCCAATGGTTTTTCAGTTCCACTGCTTAGATGGTTCCGGGTCAACTGTTCGGAAATGCTAGGTCGAACACGCCAATTCTTAGCATTCTCCATCCCATCCATAGGGAAGCCTGTTGGGATGATGTGAAAACATCAGTGGATTTCCTTCTTCCTGTAAATCAACAAGCGAAACTACCACTTTTTTGGGTGTTTGCCTTTACTCTATTGATGTAACCACTGGAAGGACATGGAAGGACTATCCCAACTGGTTGTTTTTTGCCACGGGTTGTTCTGACCCCTTTCACAAATGCGAATGCGCTTCGCTTGAAGTCAATTTAAGATATTTAGGTCTATATCAATGGGGGAATTGTTGAGGTCAATTTAGTAATCGTTGCACTTTGCAATGCTGGACTTGGCGGTTGTTGGCCAGGGCCCTCTGCCTTGTCTGGGGAAGTCTTGAGTCGCGCCTTTGGCGGCTCGGCTGGAAAATCCCCGAACGACGGAGGAGGTTTGAATGATAATGAGAAATCCCATGTATTTCATTGTTCTGGTCTCATAAGTTCTCATATTTTTTAAAGGAACATCACACCTTTCCTAAAGGGGGACACAAAGTTGTGATCCACGCTGGTGTTTTTTCGGAAGCCAAGGGGGAAAAGGGTCCAATGGCGGACAACGAGCAAAGGCAGCCACGGAAAGAAAGGGAAAGAATGAAAACAAAGCAAAAGAAGGCGAAAACAAGCAAACGACGGAATGGAAAGCAAGACGGACCTGGAAAGACTCAAACCTTCAAAGGAAGTGCTTCAAGTCTGCAAGACGTTGAAAGAGTACGCTCCACTCATTGGGCAACAAGACCTTGCATCAAGTTAAGTATTGCTTCTCTTTGTTGCAAGAGCATAAAAGTAAACACAGCCATGAGTGCGCTGAATGGATTGTCACGTGGTCCCGTTTTTCGGTTGATGGTTAATCACTACAGACTATACTATCCTATTTGTATGTCTTTAGATCTCTATCTTCGATGGTTAATTAATCACCTATTTTTTCATGATTCATATCACCAAATTAGCTCCTTGCCTGCTTACACCCCCTCATGCGCCTAAGGTTTGGCCTTGGACAGCAGCGTCTCCACTCTGCCCTCTGGCACAGCTTGCGCCGCGACCATGGCGCCTGGCGAGATTCCAGAGGCGGTGGGAGTTGTCGCATCTTTTGCTGTAAAAAGTTGGGATTTTTGTTGGAGAATTCACTATGAACATCCAGATTTGTGATAAGTTGGGATTAGATGTTAATAGTTAATCAATCCGAATTATTGTTGGTGAACTCCTGTTGGGAATGTGCATTATTGCCATGTGAACAAACATCTTCAAGGGAAGCAAACAATTGTGCTTTCCTCATCCAAAATGGTTGTTTACCAGCCAAAAAAAGAGAGTTTAGCCAAACCAGTGGTGGGTGCATCAAAAAAGGTTCCACCCGTCAAGCATCGGGGGTTCAATAAAGAAGCATAGGCATTTTGCCAACAATAATGGCTTTTCAAGAGTTGAAAATAAAGGAACCTGGGCAGATAAACATCCATTTGCTAGCTCTTTCAGTGCAGCTAGGTGTAAACATGCAAAACTAGGCCAGGATTTTTATCCATAGCATCCATGGTCCAATGGTTCATTCTTCATCAAAAAAACATCAAGTTGCGTCCTTATCATTGGTGATGTGCGGTGGCTGTCCTGCTGAGCCTGCATTTCTGCTGAGTGTGAGGCTCCGATACAGGAGACACCCACGGAAACGCCCAGAACTCTGGAGACACCTAGAACGCTGGGAGCCCAGAGCGGGGCCAGCTGATTTTCCAAGTGGCATTGCCGTTGCCATTCTGCAGCACCGGAAGGTTACCATTACAATCATCAAATTCCCAACCCACAGCATTATTGGTGGTACCTCATTGACTTTCAAACCTCTTGCCACCACATTTGCTACTGTAACCAGCCGTCTAAGGAGTGGTATGAGACCCTTGCAGCGACGGGTGTGGGCTCCAAATCTTGGGGCTTCCGCCAAGTTATGCATCCAGAATCGGGCGCTTCGGGTTTCAACAGCTCATCTGATTGACTGAGACTCCGGTTCGCGACTCCGTAGCTTTCCTGTTGGGCCGAGCACCGGACTCGCAGGGGGACCCGTTGGGCCAACGTTGGGAGCTCCGGTCCTTGATTCTTGGGGTTATCCTGTTGGTTTCGGGTCTTTTGCTGATTTGCCATTTGGTAAGTGGGATGTACAGCAGAGATACAGAAGGGGTGTTTCAAAATGTTTCAAATCCCTGAATTGGAAGTGGAACATTTGTCAATCATTGAACATGAAAGACAGAACCAAAACACAGGATTTAACCCACAAAAATGGGGATTCAATGGACAGCCATGGGGATAGTATCCGCGGGGATACAAAGAATGCACAGCATTAAGACGTGGGATGTGAGGATATGAGCAATAAACTCATGGGCAAGGAAGCGTAGAAGGGAACCAAAAATTGGAAGAAAAACAGCACAGCCGCGAAAATACCCAAGGACGCCGAATCTGACATGTGCATCTATCACTATCTTCCGCCCGAGGCTTCAGCCTCCGCTAGAGCCAAGCACTGAGGGGTAATCTGGGTGTCGGACTGGCAGTAGAAAACACCACACATGGATGGTCAAATGGATGGTCATTTTTTGTAACGATCCAGGGTGATCCTGTTGGCTGGGGATGATGACACCAAAGTGGGTGCAGCCAATCGATGCCAATCGACCCAGAGTTTTTCTCACATTTTTTTCCCACACTACATAAATCATTATATCTTGATTTTTGGGTAGATCTTTTTGAGCTGTTGCTATTTGTTTGGTTTAGTTTTTTTTTTTTCCCAACATGATACCGTAGTTGGATCGGAATTTCTGCCAGGAAGGTGGAAGTCAATGCCAAATAGATGATGACGATGATGTTTCTGGTTCGTGCTTCCGAAGCAGTTGATGAGAGCATTATCATGCAAGTATCTACTGCATCGAGTTTATCCTAGCTTTTGTTGGTTCTATTCCCTGACACATCAACACTAAAAATTGGCTTCTGTTGCGCATCAGCTTCGTACGATGTAAAGCCAGAGCCCCTCTTGGATGATTCTAAATTCTCATAGAATCCATTTGGATATTTTGGAGGCCTTTCCATTGATATCACCTGCTTGGGACCAAACCTCCACTGCTTCATCTCCGAGGCTCAAGGCGTTAGAACTGGCGACTCCCAGAGGTCTGGTGGTCACCCGTTTTTTTCCACTGCTCGATCTGCCCGTTCAACGGGTACATCCCCAGGGGCCGTTCGCGGCTCCAGCTCCAGGCCTTCGCGAGATGCGAAGTTCCACGAAGACTTCGCATGATCTGCTGGCCCTCGAAGGGGCCGATGCCATGGACGATCGATATACCAGGCACCGGGGATTCGTAGGGATAGCGGGGATTGGGCTGTAGAAGTGGTGGGTTTGGGGCATTCTGACAGTGCACTTTTTTTTTGGGGGGGTTTGTTGATAAGTGTCACTCGGTCAACGCAGGAGCACTGGGTGGCATATTTTGTGCAAATCTCTCAATCGCCGTACAGTATTGAGGTGACCTGTGGAATTTGTCCAGGATTCGTTCACTTGTTGCAGGAAGAGAGATCGCGTGACCGAATATTTGGAGATCCTGAACCAACAGTCTCATATTGCCAGCATCTGAGAACTCTGCGACCTTTGATTCTGGTGTCCAGTGAAGGGTGGGAAGGAGTGCATTCAGTAGTTGTCGCCAGTTTGGAGGCTCCTCTCTTTTGTATAATTAGTGACTGTGGTTGACTGTGAAGTATGATAACATGGGTTTGTCCAAAGACATCCCAAACATGAGAATTTCAATGGGTCAGGTGGTTTGAATCATGGCATTTTTGGGTACGTTCAGATGGTCTAATGCAAAATTCCAGCTATTGGAATAGTCCTAGGACTCCCTGCCTTTGCAAATTGGGATAGCTTAGCTCAGCCATCCATGGACACTGAATATCTGATCATTTGGATTGGACTAATATCCCGAGATATCTCCATTACATCACACCTTTCTATATTGGGAAAATACCGATAAATCGAGGTTCGGAAGAAGTGATCCTGCCAGACCAGACCAGGTGAGGGGCGCTCCGAACCGTTTTGGGTCGTTTTTTTATGGCAACAGCTTCTGCCACAAGGGAACGGTGTACTGTGGTAGGAATTGTTGGGTGAATTCACTTCACAATCATTATTTTTGATCTTAAAGTGTCATTTCTGCAGATTTTCGTGGCAGATTTTGCAACCGCAGTCGCTCTCGACAGTTACTGTCGCAAGATGCACTGCAGCACAGCTTTTTGATGGCAAACACTGGCGACTGAACAGGACTTTTAGTTCCGCAATCAAGCCGTATTTTCCTTTGTGAGACTCATCCGCCAATAGCATTTGCTTGCCTGGTAGCTGTGAAAACCGTTTTTGTGATGAAGACAGGCGGGTCTTCGTCATTATTTGGGGTTGCAGGGAGCCATTCACAAAGTGAGAGGCTCTGAAATCGATTACAACCAGGGAATCTCCAAGGCGATTTCTTGCCAAGTTGCCACGTTCTTGAGACTTCAACATGTCACAAACGGGTCTGTTTTGTTAGGCAAAGCCTTGGGAAAATGACAAGTCCATAATCTGACCTTTCGATACTTTTTGAAAGTCCTTTGGAGATGCAGAGTTTTGGTGTAGATTGCCATCCTGAAAGGATGTGGAGGCAAAGTCACCCTGCGACTTCCTGGGAGTCGGGCTGATGGTCTGATTTTGGTGATGATTCGTTTGGGGTAGCGGTGCACTTCTTTGGGTGGTAGTTATATTATGTTATATGTCCTGATATACATATGTCGTTTCCCTTATTTGGGATATTTGGGATGATGACTGGATGACCCCCAGTTGTGAATCATTCTTTTCTGGAGATTGATAGCAGTTCTCTGAATCGACCGTGTGCGCGCTGCCAACAGCTCATGCTGAAGTGTCATTCAGCGATCGCAGTCTACATAGGGATGCCTAGGGCCTAGGAAGAATTCTACGGAAATTCAAAGTTCACCGATCTCTTGAGATTTTAGGACAAAATCTATAGCTGCACATGTTTGTTATGCATTTCTCCTGTTAAGTTCGGGGATAAACCGCGATCACTTGATTTCTGTCTCTGCTCGCAATGGTGCGGCCTCCAGGAAAAGCTGCGAGGCAGCGATGAACCTTGCGCGAGAGTTCAGGATGAGCATCTGCAAGAAACCTTTTTCCCTGGAAAAAACAACCCATAAATCCCATAAATTACTTTTTTTTTGCCCGTTGAAGCCTCCGCAGCTGGGAGGTGCTGGGGACTTCTCCTCGTTGCAGTGCTGTGCAATCTGCAGGCCTTTGTGGGTGTGACCAAGAGCTGCTTGGCATGCACCAGGGATGGTGAGTGAACATCTCTAGAGTTTGACCTTGTCATTGTAGATGTTCCTAATGTGAATTCCTGGATGTTCCAGTCTTATCTTTCAACTGCTCCAAGATGGACATATTAGAAATGAGGACAATTCTGCTTGGCGCCCGAGGTATAGTACCGACAATTACCAGTGAGAAGTGGGGCGTTCCAGCACTAGCCATAGGGTGATTTTCCGAATCAGCTGACATCCACCACCAAGTATCTGTGGATCTGAGGTCCCTCAAGGCCGCGAGTGGCAGCTGCGGCAGAGCGCACAGTGGCAGAGGACAAGGAGATCTCCGACAAGCTGGATGAGGTCGGGTTGGGGGTCAGGTTATGGTGAAAATGGTACCATCTGACGGTGTTGGGATCTGAGACAATGGAAAACAGTTGGGTCATTCATTTGGAGCTCTGTAATACCCTGAAATAGGGTGTAGTTACCGTAGTTATAGCATAGTATTGTTGGCTTTCATATGACAGGTGTGAAATAGAGATTCAACCTGTTTGTGGTGACGAGCTGCTGCAGGTCTTGAGGAAAAAATTGAAAAATGAGGACGGCACGGAGAAGAGTGGCCTGAGCGAATCAGCACGAAAGGCTGTGGACAAAGTGGCAGGTGTGAAGAGAAGGCAGCTTAAGGCCGAAGCGGCGTCCTGTCGAAAGTTGTAACGAAGCCATTTGGAGCTTTCCATGCGGGTAATCCAAATCATCCAGATTCCAGATTACCCAGAAATGAATAGGATTATCCAAATCATGGATTCCAGATTTTCATGGGAGTTTCCACTCAGTTTCCACCAGACGGGACGATCACCTATCTGGAGGCACCCAAGAAGAAGTCCAGATCGATTGTGAAGAAAAGCTTGGACGAGGCGCAGCGGCGAAGCGGCGAAGCGGTGATGTTGAATAGAGGTGAACAGGTTTAATGGTATATATATATAATCATATATAATCATATATAAATATATAGTCACATATATGTATAGTATAATCATAAATATATATCTATATATAAATCATATATGCATATATATGTATACATGTATACACACGGATGGTGAAACCATGTTTGTCGTTTTTCCATCTCTTTTTGGATGATGATCCCCACTTGACTGATACGTTTAGCAAAGTGTGGGTGACCTGAGACGCCTGAAAAACGCAGATTCTGCTGGTAGGTCCAGTGAGCTATGCATGTCATATGCAGGGCTTGAAACATGTTCCCACCTTGGGGACTCCATACCATCATCACCTTTGAATGGTTGGGTGAAACTTATTGACACCAGAAAAACACATGGTTTCAGATCCGAAGAAACTCTGGGTCCATTAGTGTATGTCATGTTGGGTCACGATCCTCATATGCTTTGGGGTTCACCTACCACGGCGCCGTAGGTGCTGAAGTCCGCCAGCGAGGATGATGACAAGGGAAATTACCTGCCAGCGAAGCGAGATGTCTACAAGGAGGCAATGGGAGGATCTGAAATTGATGATCATCAATGATAATCATTAATCTATGATTATCATTTGTTGAAAATGATATATGAATTGTCACTATCCTAATCAGTTTCATTATATGAGATTGGGATCTCTTTATTTTTTTTGGTCCGAACATGCTGGACATCCCTAGTTTTTGCCCCAAATCCTCCGCAGCAGGTCGGCATCACAAGGACGGAGGTGGAACGTTATTGGAAGAGAAGGGATGAAAGCAGCAAGAACTTCGTGGACAAATTCGTTGGTGCCATGGCTTTGTACCGCTGAATCCCAAGGGATTCACGCAATTCCATAGTCATCATCCCTACTGACAATTTTTATTGCTATGTTTACCATTCCCAAATGGTAAGTGTTTATGGCATCGGGGGAATTCCACATTAATGTCGGGTGTTGATTAGTGTGGCAATTTTTTGCTATAGTTATCTGTTGAAGGATGGTAGTAGTAGTAGTAGTAGTAGTAGTAGTAGTAGTAGTAGTAGTAGTAGTAGTAGTAGTAGTAATGGTGGTGGTGGTGGTGGTGGTGGTAGAAGTAGTAGTGGTGGTGTTGGTGGTGCTGGGGGTAGTCGTGGTGCGAATGTCATACACCTCTTTCGATGCGTATTCATTGTTTGGTCGCTGGCGGACTCTCAACCAATCACTAATCACTTGCTGCAAGCTACGAGCAAATGTTGCCCCAACAAAACATTAAAAAA
>Ga0126342_10020600_pt1 | contig 11077 bp, 12 predicted proteins | sample Cyp1metagenome_FD_92528 | JGI IMG/M metagenome (GOLD analysis project Ga0126342, IMG submission 92528) | Coral microbial communities from Lord Howe Island, Old Settlement Bay, Australia - Cyphastrea 1 metagenome | ecosystem: Host-associated > Invertebrates > Cnidaria > Coral ...
ACGGCAGCCAGCCGCGGGCCAAGCGGCGACCACGCGCGCCGCAGCTCCTCCAGGAGGCTCTGTGTACTGCGCCTGCGACACGAAAGCCAGCCGCGGCCCAAGCGGCGGCCACGCGTGCGGCAGCTCCTCCAGAAGGCTCTGTGTACTGCGCCTGTCACACGGGAGGCAGCCGCGGCCCAAGCGGCGACCATGTGTGCCGCAGCTCCTCCAAAAGGCTCTGTGTGCTGCGCCTGCCACACGGCAGCCAGCCGCGGCCCAAGCGGCGACCACGGCGCCGCAGCTCCTCCAGGAGGCTCTGTGTACTGCGCCTGCCACACGAAAGCCAGCCGCGGCCCAAGCGGCGACCACGCGCGCCGCAGCTCGTCCAGAAGGCTCTGTGTACTGCGCCTGCCACACGACAGCCAGCCGCGGGCAAGCTGTGCTGTGACAAGTGGTGTGATGAGTTGTGCTGTGATGAGTGAGATGTGATAAGTGGTGCGGTGATGAGTTGTGATGAGTTGTGCTGTGATGAGTGAGATGTGATAAGTGGTGTGATGAGTTGTGCTGTCACGAGTGAGGTGTGATGAGTAGTGATGAGTAGTGCTGTGATGAGTGAGGTTGACAAGTGGTGTGATGAGTATAGTGCTGTGATGAGTAGTGCTGTGATGAGTGAGGTGTGATGAGTGAGGTGAGTGAGGGACGCGGCGGCGGGCGGACGCGGACGCGGAGGCGGCAGCGGCGCGGCGGGATGCAAGCGAAAAACAAGAACCCCAGACACAGTGATGTGGGGAATAACAAAAGTTCTGGTTCAAGATGGTAGCAATAAAGGCCATGCACAACTCAGGGTGGCTTCGCACATGGAACCTTTGACGCCAGGTGCCTCCACCGTGTTGCCGACCCCGGAGACATAAGCTTTGATGTCCTCCGTGTCCACCGTGCACGGGGAGTCTTCCTGGAATCAAAGCTCAGAGACTCTGGCTTCGATATTTCGGACATTCTCAAACCCTTTGCAGTCAATGCGCGGTAAATACCATCTAGGTCGCTAGGTGGACTTTGTAGGGTTTAGCATCGTTTAGAAACTCACAATCTCACTTGTGAGCTTGTTGAAAGATTTGCGCTGCAGGTCTTTCGTGGGTACTCGGCAGGGAAAAATCCGTCTCCCTCCCTCTCTTTCCTTCCGAGCTTGTGGTGGGCCCCTTCATATTTTTCCATTTGCATTGAACTTACCTGACTCTTGCTGAAACCTTCTCGCGCCTTCACTACTGATCGTACTTCTGCTTCGACGCCCTCGCGGAATTCAGAAGGTGATGCCTACGACACGGAGATGATGGAAAAGAAAAAACATCTAAGGCAGCTGTAGACCAATTGACTGTCCTTGCCTGCTGGCTTAGGATCGTCATGTGTTCAATCCTCAGCAGGTCAATATCTATCAATATCTGCCAGGCGCCAAGCCAAGGACAACGGCTGCATGCACTGTTCGACAAGGCACATCAATTCGGACCATGTGTACCTGGAGGGGATGCAAGGTGCATCCACCAAAAAAATCCCTGATAGCGACCATAGGCATATCTGTACATCGACCAATAGCTGCAACCCTGCATACTCTTACCATGTCTTACCCACTCAGCACCAGCGCTTCATCGGTCGCACATGATGCATATTGACAAGATGAAGGACACCTTGCGACCGAAGAACTGCCAAGACACCCCACAACAGTGACATGCAGTAGGTACATGCCCATGTTGAACAAGCCCGACATTCATAAAACAATAACTCAGGAGCTTCAACAAGGTGCAGGCACTTAAACCACGGCGGTCGCAGGCAAGACGTATCTTCGCATGTAGCTCTGAGTCTGTACATCTCCATCTTGGAATTACCTACTGTGCCTGATCACTATTGTCTCAATTTCCGCTGAAGGTCTTGTGAATCTAGTGCAAAAGCTTCACAAGCAATGTCGGATTTTGAGCACCACCCATCAACGTATATCAACGGTACTTTCAGTTCATTTCTAGCACCTTGTGGCACCGCAAGAAAAAAATCCACGAAAGCAGCCAATGGCCAATGGAAACGATCCCATACTTGGGCTGCAGGGAGTGGAAAAGCAACTCAACGCACAGCCGACGCACGGGTCAAGCCAGGCCAAGTGACAAAGGGATCAACTTTCTCTTCTGGAAGAAAGGTTTGCGTCACCGTTGGAAAAACGGCCTATCACTCAGCACTTCACAGCACTTGAAGTTCAGTTGCTGCTGCTTGTGCAACCAAGGGACGGCAAAGAACGTCGCGAAAATGACGAAACCTTGCAGGTTTCTGAGTACGTATAAGTGCAGGCGTTCGCAACGGCTAACCTTTGGAAAGTACCCACATATATCACATATGACCACCTCTGAGGGACGAACTTGTACAAATGAAATCGTTCCTCTTGTCGGTGGCCAGTGCGACAAGTATGGATGAGCCACTCTTGGGAATTGCAAAGTAGATGCAGTACAACCATAAGCAGCACCTGAAACAAGTTCCAGGCCCACTGCAAAGCATGGAAGCTGTGACAAGGAACCCAGTTAATTTAGAGCAAATGATGAGCAATGCATGCAATGCATACTTTGTACTTTCGCAACTTGCTATGGTTGGCCACTATTTCATTTCTGCCGGCCAGGTTGGGTCATGTTGTTGGACGTTTGCAGCCATGCCACTTGTACATTGCGCAGACTCCCAAAAAGGTGTTCTGAAACCTGGCTTGCATATGGTTCTACGTCATTCTGCTTGCAAAACTAGATTCATTAGAAGGCACGGAACAAGTACACGTGAAGCTCACTGAAACATCTGAAACAGGACAAGCATCTTCAGTCTGTTCCACTGGTGTGCTCGATTCTCATAATTGGCAGAAAACTCCACAATCCTTGGAAGCTTTGTGGCTGTTGTCTTGGATTCGGCGTTGGAGACCAAGAGCTAAATGCAAGCTGGCTGCTGGCCACGGGTAATGGTCTTCTCCAAGGTTTTCTGCGCAGAAACAGCATTCACACTGGATCACACTGGTTTCAATCGATTGGCGCAGAAACACGGCTCCGTTTGAATGCATGTTTCATTGCAACTAGGCATTGTGTGTTGTGTTGTGCCGGGGCGAGGCACAACCATTTCCTTCTCTTCAGCACTACCTCAGGATGGCACAATCGGAGACAAAATTGGATGCACCGCTGACACACTGCCAGGGCATTACCAAGATATGCCAAGATGCCATGCTTGTTGAAGTGTGGAATCAATGGATTGAGAATCTTCGCTCCCCCATCTTTCTCTGTCTTCCACAAACATTCTCCGTCCTGTTGCCGTCTCAACCCAGGTCCAATATCAATCGCACAATGACACTGGATTCGCTCCTCCTCGCAGACCAAGTCCGACTGCCATAGGCCAAATTCTGGAACGGACCGAGTCTGATCGAAAAACCTTCAAGAGTCGGACTGCAGAAAACTAACAGGAAGAACCTCGGAGAGGCACTGTAGCCTGATGTAATGACGTGCCAAGCCTGGAGATTGCTCCAAATCCAATATCATCCTTGCTCTCCAGCAGGCTTTCAAGATTCCTTGCAATGAATGCGAACGCGCTAAACATGGCAATCAATTCTGACTTCACCTGGAGTGTTCGCAAACTCCACCATTGCATTGGTTAGACTTCGTCATTCATTGTCAGCAAACTATTTTCTTTTCTGCAGCGGTTACTTTTCCACTTTGGGGTGCGGTTTTTGACTTCTTCCTCTTCCCTTCGCATTGTGCCTGTCCCTCTTCCTCTACCTCTTCTTTTTTGTATCTGCGTTTGTCCCTTCTCTGTCTGTAGTTTCTTCTTCAGTTTTCTTCGTGTTTCTTGTCCTTCTTCTTATTTTTGTTTGTTCTCTTCTTTCTCCTTTTCTTCTTATTCCTCTTTCTTCTTTCTCTTTCTCTTTTTTCGTCTTCTTTCTCGTTCTTTATTTTTTTTCTTTCTGTCTTCCTTCTCCTTATTTTGTGTTGTTTTTTCTTCTTCTTTTTTCTTCTTATTCTTCTCCTTGAAGTTTTGTTTCCCTCGGGTTCTCTGTCTGTCTGTCTTCTTGGTTGGTCCTTTTTTGATTTTGTTTTTTCAACTACAGGTCCACACCCCTTCGCACATGCTACAATTCCGGAGCGGGGATGTCAAGATTCCTCCCGTCAAAAATTGATGAACACAGAAATATATCTGTACATGAAATGTTATGTAATGCAATGATACATAAAAACTGAAATGTTATGTAATGCAATGATACATAAAAAACCGAAGGACAGTACCATATATCTGGGCAAATTATAATATTTGTCACCAACGTAAAAAAAAAAAACATATTGGGATGATTCCCCTAATTGACCATGATTCCAGTGAGGTCGCAGTGAGGTTGTTATAATTTACCCAGATATACAAAAAATAAAATATATGTAAAAAAATATAATATATATAATATACAATATATATATACATATATCCAATATATATTATATACAATATATATCTAATAAATAATAAATATATATATATATATATATTATATGGCAAATAATAAAAACAATATATATATATATATAAAATATAAATACATAGTATATAATATATATATAGAAAAAATACATAAAGTATCATATATCTAATATACATGATACATATATATATATACATGATATTATATATATAAATAATATATATATATACATATATATATAGATAATATATATAATATATAATATATAATATATATTATAGTATATATATATATTATATAATATATATATATATAATATATAATATATATAATATAAAACAAATCTAATATATATATATAATATGTAAAAAATGTATGTATATATATATATGTATGTGTAGGCCGTATTGTCTTGCGATGTAGTGTCAGCTCATGCAAATCCATATGTTGCATGTTTGCTGGAATGGGTTGGAATGGGACATATATGTCAATAGAATATTGTCGAAGGAAGTTTAGAAGTCAAACTTCCGACAATATGGGCAGATGAAAAGCAGAGATGGGAAGAGTCAGAGAAAAGAAGAGAAGAAGAAAGAAGATCAAAAAGCGAAAGTCTCAGAAGAAAGAAGATCCTGGTGCGCGAAAAGGTAGGAAAGTCGCAAAACACCGTGTTTTTCCAATGATTTGTGGCTCCGGAGGGTCGAAAAGTAGGCTCGCTAAAGCGGCGGGTGCGGAGCCAGCTGGCCAAATGAGAGATGAAAATCTGCATGCCGTGGTGGCGCTAAGCACATTTCGAAGTCAAAATGTACAAAACACCTCAGCTTCGGAGCACTTTTGGAAGTTGAGATGTCGAAAAAGTGCACGCCGTTGTGGCGCAAAGCACATTTCCAAGTCAAAATGTACAAAACACACCATGCTCGGACCACTTTTGGAAGTTGAGATGTCTAAAGAGTGCACGCCGTTGTGGCGCGAAGCACATTTCGAAGTCAAAATGTACAAACCACCTCAGCTTCGGAACATTTTTGAAAGTTGCGCTGTCGAAAAAGTGCAGCCATTGTGGCGCGAAGCACATTTCCATGTCAAAATGTTAATAAAACACAAGGGGTTTGGACCACTTTTGGGGGTTCAGATGTCGTTTCGCATGGCAGGCGCAAGGGATTGTGCACCTTGTCACAAGTAGCATTTTCAACTACGACCACCGCTACACCACACTACACTCCAATACACTACACTACAGCTACAACTACACCTTCACTACATTCCACTACACTACACTACACTCCACTACACTACACTCAATTACACTCAATTACACTACACTACACTACACTACACTACGCTACGCTACGCTACACTACACTACACGACACTCCTCTACACTACACTACACTACACTACACTACACTACACTACACTACACTACACTACACTAATTACACTACACTATACTCCACTCCGCTACGCTACACTACACTACACTGCACTACACTACCTTACACTACACTATATTCCACTACACTACACTGCATTACACAACACTACACTCCACAACGCTACACTACAATACACTACACTACACTACACACTACACACAACTACAACTACATTGCATTACACCAGACCGCACTGCCTCACACTACACTACACTACACTACACTGCACTGCACTGCACTGCACTGCACTGCACTACACTACACTACACTTACGCTACACTACACAACACTCAATTACACTACACTACAATACATCACACTACATCACACTACACTACTCTACGCTACATCCCACCACACTCCGCTACACAGTACTCAATTACACTACTCTACACTACTCTACACTACATTACACTACACTACACTACGTAACTACAACTACAGCTGCAACTACAACTACAACTACAACAATACTACATTTACACTACGCTACACTACTCTACACTAATTACACTACACTACACTCCACTCCGCTACACTAGACACAACTACAACTACAACTACAACTACATTAATTGCATTACGCCAGACTGCACTACCTCACACTACACTACACTACACTTACGCTACACTACACAACACACTACACTACAACACACTACACTACACTACGCTACACTACACTACACTAAACCACACCACACTGCACTCAATTACACTACATTACACTACCCTACCCCACATTGCATTACATTACATTGCACTACACTACACCCATTACACTACACTCATTGCACCACCACAAATGCAACTGCAACTACACTACACTAATTACACTACACCACAACTACAACTCCACTACAACTACAACTACAGCTGCACTACACCACACTACATCCATCAGCAGTTGTGGGTGAGGTGACCGACCAAGTGACCACTGCAACCATTGCAGCCACTCCAAAAAACACAGCTCCAACCACCTCTCGGTCCATCAGTGGATTCGCTCTGCCATCCATGATTCACAACAACCAATCTCTCCTATAGGTTTCCTATTTTTGAAACTTCCGCCACCGCCTTGTGCGGTACTACTGGTATTATGATATATGGTAACAGTATGTATGAGTATGTGTAGTGATTATAGTCTATCAGGTTGGCAAAGGCCGGCACCCGAGCGCATTACCAAACATCAAGGCCTCGTGGAATGGAAACAACTTCGCAGCACAGAGCGCCCAAGTCTTCACTGAGAAGTTGTAAGGGCCAAACAAACATCAGCGTGCTGAAAACCTTGACCAAAATGCAATTGAAATGAAGAAGAAAATGTGCAGTACAGAAATAGCCTCAAACAAAAACTCAGCAAAGGCATGCAAAGGCAAAGAGATATGTGGAGAGTGCGAGAGGGTGACACGCACACGAGGTGTTGTACTCTGTCACGTTCCAAGAGGCATCTTGCAGGTCTCTCTGCTCCAAGCTTCGTAATTCATGCTCCAAGTGACCAAGCATCCAATGCTCTGGAACTTGCCCTGCCCAGCAGGATACCTGATCAGAGAGCCCGTTTCTGATTATAAGATTGACTTTTCGCACCAAATTCCACCATCTAATATCAAGCGAGGTTCTTCTTGAAGTCCAATTGCGACATCTTGTATCCGGTGTACAGCCTGATTCCGCACTCAAGCAAGGCACGCACAAGAACAAACTGCAGCGGCAAAACATAACCGGCTCAAGTCAAGTAACGTGATCATATTGGCTGTAAGGTCACCGAGTGAATCCAACGCAGATGTCCTTCGGTACACGGGAAAGAAACGTCAGCTCATGCCAAACTCACAGAAAACACTAACTTCATATATATATATAGAGAGAGATAGATAGATAGATAGATAGATAGATAGATAGATAGATAGATAATTTCAGCAAATTTAGTATCTTCATCTTGGGGCAGGGATCAGTTGAGCAAAAAATTCATCAGCGGCATGGCGCCCAGCTCCTGACCACTCCTGAGCCTGTGTACAAATAGATGCTGATCTTGATGGATGCAATGATCACCTTGATTCACAATTCCATTCAAACTGCACTGCATAGATCTGCACAGCCTGTTAGAACATCACCATTAGGCTCGCAGGCATTACACCCGTTAAAGTTCAAAGTTCCAGCCTATTCTTCCTGCTTGTGACCGGACTTCTGACACAAGCACTTTGCTTTCTTGGCGTTTGTGCAAGAGCTTTGCAAAGGATTGCACTTTGACCTAAAACTCAGTTTAGCCACACACATTGAAGTAGCAAAGCGGGTGATATACTTCACCTGAGACAATTGCCGCACTTCCATCAGTCTTGGCACAAACAGTTGCAAACATCTGAAATGAGAGGCAACAAACCATCTGAGATCTCAAGCTCTGTTCCTCGTGCCACCACCAAAATACGAAAAATGGTGCAACCAGGGTTCAATTCTTTGGGCTTCTTGCTCTTGGACACCAGCTTGTATCGCATCTTCTTCCTAGCTGAAAAGACACATGACTGGCAGGGCCAAGTGTTCATTTCAATCCGCATGATTTAACAATCCGAGAAGCAAAGCAATCGTTCGTCGGCAGAACAGTTCAAACTTTTGCGACCCATACTTCGGATTTTGACTCTCTAGCATCGCATTGTCTTTGTGCTGCTGCAGCTAAGCTAAAAGGGATCGGGTGAGGTAAACTAGGATGAGCACAACATCAAGTACACGCCATCATGTCTCGTTACCCGTGCAAACGGAGCCAGAATCACACCAATTCTTTGCCACACCAGCCACCCTTGTTAGCACATCAATTATAAGCTAATTGGGTTCGATAGATAAAACACACACGTGCAAACCCAAGCACCGATGGAAAGGTGGAATCATTTATAGACAAACTCACAAACCCACAGGCATGCATGGGCAACGGAAAAAATGTACAGTAAATTATTCGAAAGGACAGTATCAAGAACTAGTGCAAAACATCGTACTGATACTGACACGATCCCAGCCCCTCTCGGAAGCAGCTTAATGCCAACTGAAATACCGCGGTCTGGTTCAACAAGCGCTCATCTTGGATCCACGACTTTTGCACTCGCGAAGCTCTCGATTGTCGTTGGTGTGAGGCACCTCCAAAAGAAACCGGGAACATAACTCTGACACCGAGGACAACCCGCAACGGACAATGCGCCTTCCGCCACACTGCTCCGCCTGTGCAATGGTTGTGCGGCTGGCTGAACAGCCACCTCCCGCGCATCCTGGCCCTGCGACATCACTCAGAAAAAACGCTTTGTGTCGGTAGCAAACAACAACTTACAAAAACGCATCAACTGGGCCTCCATGGTTGCTAGGAAGTGACAGGAGGGCTTCGAACCAAAATGCCAAAAGAACGAACCAGTCTTCCGGGGCAATATCTGTCAAAAATCCTCGCTGCAATTTCATAGCTGAAAATGTTGCGACTGAACAAAGTGGAATTGAAACGGGTGTAAGGCCAAGACTGCGCAGCAACTAGAGTTGTCAAAGCAAACCATCGTATAAGCCGCATTCCGTACCTCTGGGTGAAACAAAATAAGTTCATCCACAATTTGCACGACGTTTGAGTTTCCCAGCCGCCTACTTGCCAAGCGTTGACCAAGGCCAGCTGTCAGGAACCCAAAATTGCAAAAATCTCAACATGATGTCACCCTTGGAAATGATTATTATTTTTTGCTTAGTTCAAGTCCATGCAATTATTTTTTCATGTTTTTTAAAGCAGCATCCACATATCATGTGTGAACTCCGCATCAAAAACAGTGAGTGCACAAGAGAAATCAAACGGAAAAATTACGTGGTACAGAGACGCGGTTCATGTAGAGCCACAAATGCTGCCCATCTGAGAACTGCAATGGCGTGACCAAGAGCACACCGAAGTGCTGAAACCACCTGATCCCCACAATGATTCGTGGAAAACAATCAATTTCCTCCCCAGTACAGAATAGGATCGTGGAAAAAAAACATTTTTCTTTTGGATGCAATGCAATGGCCATCAATTTCATTACTTCGGAATCATTCATGGTGTCGCGGTTGCTCGGTTGTTTTTTGGGGGCCCAGCGGCCAGCGGCGTCCCCATTGCCCCTCGTTTGGACTCCCGAATTTTGTTGTTGCACGTTTTCCTTCCGCGATTGGCACGCCGCTTTTGTCAAGAACGAATTGGAAGACCTTTCTTGTCTCATGGAAAGTTTGGAAAAGTCTGTGGGATCGCTGCCGTGATGTGGTGTTTCCCCATTCTTACGCTGCATTGGGCTGAGAACGACAAGATGTCAACAATGGCTGCATGATGTCGTGGACGAGGAAATTTTCAATTTGCTTGCATCCCCCAAAACATGGTCCAAGAAAGCACGTCCGGAGGAGTGAATGATCAAATTGTCAAAAACACATCAACAAAAGTTAAATCACTAGGATCAAGAAAAAATAATCTACAAGTCGCTGGGAAATATTTTTTATTGATCTGTTTTTTTTGATCCGGTAACGAAACAATTCGAAATATTAAAAAGAAACCTCTTGACAGTAGCAAAAAATGATGCATACAAGAACTTGAGGCCGGGGGTGGATGACGAAAGCTAGCGGGGTAGGAGAAAGAAGGAAGGGAAGAGGTGAGTTGGAGGGATTGTCATCATCGTGTCGCGGCATTGTTCGACCCAACGAGGATGCAACAATGATATATGATATATGATATATAACAATGATATATATGGGGGAGGGGGCAGGGGGGGGGGCCTTTCGCGGGAAAAATCACGTGATGTCCTTGGAAAGCCCCGGAATACTTGCTAAAGCAAGAAGACTCTAGCGAGCTGACGCTAGCTTTCGTGATAATGCCAATAATTGCCAATAATGAAAAAATGTACTTGAATAACGATGATGATGATGATGATGATGAATGATGAATGATGAAGGATGAATGATGAATAATGATGATGATGAAAAATGATGATGATGATGATGACGATGACGATGACGAGGACGATGATGATGATGATGACGAGGACGATGGCGAGGACGATGACGATGATGATGACGATGACGATGATGATGACGATGATGATGATGATGATGATGGTGAAGAGGGGCCCTAGCGTCTACTTCAAGATCAGCTAAGGCGTCTTCCCCAATGACAGCACCTTTTACTCTCAGCCTGTTGCCGGTCAGTGCTTGTCCACAGGGTTACTCTATATACCTCTTG
>Ga0126342_10020601_pt1 | contig 11077 bp, 9 predicted proteins | sample Cyp1metagenome_FD_92528 | JGI IMG/M metagenome (GOLD analysis project Ga0126342, IMG submission 92528) | Coral microbial communities from Lord Howe Island, Old Settlement Bay, Australia - Cyphastrea 1 metagenome | ecosystem: Host-associated > Invertebrates > Cnidaria > Coral ...
ACCATGACTGGGGAATCTATAACTAGAAAAACCCTCTGGTTATTTAACATAGCTATGGAAAATGACCCATAGATATGGTTGATAACTATAACTATATAACCTGGTTGGTGGCTTGGAACATTTTTTATTTTCCATTTCATATATGGGATGTCATCCTTCCCATTGACGAACTCATATTTTTCAGAGGGGTAGGTCAACCACCAACCAGCATATGTGTTCATGAACATTGCCACAGATGATTTTTCTATGAACACTGAACACTGATGATAAAAAAGGGAAGATGGGGAGATATATGGAGACAGATTTTGAGCAGTTCGCTATGGAACATCACCATTGTTTATGGTTGGTACGCAATCCATACATGATCATTTTCCATAGCAAACTGTTGAGTTTCCGGAGGGTAACCAGAAAAAGTTGAAAGTGGCCAATGATGGGCCAAGGGTATAGAGCAAGTGGTTTTTGTCACCAGGTGCTTGGAAAATTTCAATACGAAGAGGGGAACCCCCCCAGCCTACTTGGGCGGTGAAGTTGAGCGGTTTGACCGCGCCAGGACTTTTTACCTTTGGATCTGAAGAGCCATCATATTGAGGCCGGGGAGGCAGATTGCCCAGGAATCTTTGGGAAGAAAGCTCCGATTTCAAAACATTTGACCCAGATGCACAACCCTTGGAGATTGCGGTGGTGACCAACGATTTTTTCGAATCTAGAATCTAGTTTGAGTATATACTACTGATGCGAGGGTTTTAATTGTTGCATTTGCCATGGCTTTGAACAAATGAGTTTTTCACGAATCTGGATGCATCGATATTTGGATGTGCCAACGTTGGTTGATTTAAATCATTTAAGCAACAACAAATGTGGATGAAACGAGCAACAACAATGGTACTCGTATCACGAAATAAAGTGGGGATACCCTCTGGTAAACAAACAGTTTGCTATTGAAAATGACCATTTACTTCGTTGATTTACCCATTAAAAATGGTGATTTTCCATAGTTATGTGAACGTTTACCAGAGGGTAATCATGGGGATATATGATGGGGATAAATCATTAACAACGTCACGGTGACCTCACTGGAAGGATGGTTAAAATTGGGATGACGCTCCCGAAATGGCAAAACTTTTTTTTTCAATCAGTGAATGATGACATTTTATCCAGTGTAATGTGGGTAAAACAATGCCATTTGCACCATCCCCCAGTCATCATCATTTTTTGTTTGGTGGTATGTGTACCATTCACAAATGGGTGGTTTATTATTGTTTTACCCACATTATTGGTATCGTCATTCTGTATGTTTGTCTTTTCTAGAGGGTCAATGAACTATTTCCAATTTTTCCCGTAGCTAGATCATACTCCCAATCTATCCCTCATTATTAGCATCATAATTATCAAATACTGCTTGACTACTCAGCGAGGCACTTCAAAAAGTGAACACGACTATTTAAAAGGCAGCATTCATGTTGATAAATGTGATAATGGATCTATTCTCATCCTTGGTGGAGATAATCTTTCAGTATATTACAGTTCCGAGTCTCTAAGTTTTTTTTTTGGGTGAGACTCTTCAATTTCAGTGGCCATTTCAGGTACCTAAATTCGAGGCACCCTCTGGTAATTCAACAGTTTGCTATGGAAAGATCCACCATTTTGTAGCTGGGAAAATCCACGAACTTTCTATGGGCCATTTTCTATGGAAATCTATTATAAATGGAGGTTTTAATGGACAAATCCACTATTTCGACTGGGCCATTTTCTGTGTCGCTTTTTGTATGTTTACCAGTTTGCTATGGAAAATCACAATTTTTAATGGGAAAATCCACTATAAATGACAATTTTCCATAGCTTTTTGTATGTATACCAGAGGGTACCACGTATCAGTCCGAAATTTCAGGGATCCCCACCTGGCATGGACTTCCTCGAGGTGGCCATGCCCACGCCGCCTAAAGATTTCCTGACGGTGACCGAGGTCGGACCTGGACCTGTCAGGTTGATGATTTTGGGGCTCCCTGGGTTTTGTTTAAGGTGGTTTTTTATTTTCCCAATAAGAAATCCACCATGACTGGGGAATCTATAACTATATAACCTGGTTGGTGGTTTCAAACATTTTTTTCCATTTAATATATGGGATGTCATCCTTTCCATTGACGAAATAATATTTTTCAAGATGGTTAAAACCACCAACCAGACTATATAACTATTGTAATATATTATAACTCTGGTTATACCCTCTGGTTATTTAACATAGCCATGGAAAATGAACCATTTATAGATGATGTACCTATTAAAAGTGATGATTTTCCATGGCTATGTTAAATAACCAAAGGGTAACTATTGTAATATATTATAACTATTTGCTTGGTGGTTTGGAACAGATTTTTTCTGACTGTCCATATATTGGGAATGTCATCATCCCAACTGACTAATATTTTTCAATATGGTTAAAACTACCAACCAGTTATATAATTAATTAGTGATATATATATAATGTATTTTAATGCAATGTGATTATCATTTGCTGTCGGGGGAGTGTTCGAAGCCATACCGAGAAACAGGTGTTTTGCATTCTGACCAGTGTTTGGGGTTATAACTTATTATAACCGATAAGCCACTTGAATTGGAAGTTCCTTTTCCTAGCCCTCGCGGAGTTCTTGTGCCACTTGGACGGTTATCCCACTAAGTCTAAGTGGGATACATAGAATGGTCTGCAGTTATGGCACTTAACAGTTGCAAATGGGATACTCCTGTAACTAAGTTTGTAGACTATTATAAGCGAGTTGAACCATAAGTATGTAACTGGTGAGAAAGTCCCTTGATTGGGCGTATCCCGTGTAAAATCGCCAGCAGAATTAAATTCTGGCTATTGAACCGTTATCCATTTTAAAGAGATAAGCACAATTTTTGCAAAATGTGTTTGAAAGAAACATGTTTCCCAATGTTTCCATTGTTTTTGCATGCAATTTGGCCATACCCGTACTGTCTCCCAATTTACCCATAATTTTCTAAACCACAAAGAAGAACTTGTTTAAAGCTACGACCAAAAACTTGTTGGTCTTTGATGCTGTGGGTATATTATTCCACCTTGGTTTTCATTTGAGCTCTGGTACCTTGTTTGACACCGATCCGTTGTTTTGCACCAACTTATCTATATGTCTTCGGGGAATGCTGAAAATGAATAGGAACTGAAGATTTAAGAACTTTCAATCCTAGCCTTGTTGAACATGGACCAAGGAGATAATGCTTCCATATTGGTTTATATTATGTTACTTTCTATCATATGTTTAGATATATATATATTGTAAGATCTTATTTTATACTACACTTTATTTCTTTCAAAACAATGTGGTATACCATATTTCATTTCACATGATGCATCCACAATTTTTCCCCCAGGTTTTTTTGTTCAGATGGCGTGCTTAACCAAAGCCACCGTTTGGATGGTTCCCAGCGTTTTGCCTCCGTTGAGTTGGTGGTTTCGATTCGTTTCCACTGTCATTGGCCTGGGAATCAAATGGTCAAACATCATCTATATCAACTAAAAATGATCAGTATTATTAACTATTTCAACTATATATATGAGGATTTATAGTGATAACTATGATAACTATAGTGATACAATCAACTATATTATAGTTATCACTATAAATCCTCATGTTGGATGGTTAGATGCTTGTATCCCATCAACGCCCCATAAATATCCCCAGTTTCATCAAAAATTCAGCCCTAGATGTTGCTCGCATTCAGCCCGACGCTGAAGCTCCGGAGAGAGAGATAGTCATCCCTATATTTTGATTGGTGACTGGTGACTGGTAACCCCCAACATCAGATAGAAAAGCTTCAACATATAGATATTAAGTATAGATGGCTCACATCCACTTGCCCCCCGAAGATATTTTCAAAGGATTGGTTTAAACATTGAAACCGGAACCCAGATTTTTCATAGGAAACATATGGAAAACCAATCGAGTTGATATCCTTGGGGTCTTTGGTTCATATCCCGATGTCCCAAAATGGATCCCATTGATCAATGGCCATCCTGGGATGATCCAAGAAATTGGAAGCCGGAAACCAAAGAGGTTTTCGGGGAAAGCCATGGGGAAAGCCATTGGAAAGCCATGGTATAGATGGCCCATAGAAATAGATGATTTTCCCAGCGAACTAAACCTCCATTTATGGTTGGGATTTTCCATGGCTATGTTAGTCATAACCAGATGGTAGATGTTCCCTTTCTTCCAGACTCCAGGTGTCCCCGAACAGCAATACCTTGAGCGACGGAACCTTCGTGGTGTCCAGCAGTGCAGACGGCCGGGGCGGACTGGACTGGACCGGACTGGACCGGACTGGATACCAACGAGATTATAGGGGTATATGGTGTCGTTGCAAGGATTTTATACTATTTTGCCGGGTCTTTATAGAGTTTTTATAGGGCCTTTACAAGGGTTTTGTAGGGGTTTCACCGGGATTTTATAGGGTCTCTGCAGGGATTTTATAGGACTTTGTACGATTTTGAGACTAAAAAGATACGATAATCATGTATAATTCTTTAATGACGATTGGTTGTTATTATTATTTTCGAGTAAGATATCAGCGCTATATATGTTTCATTATTTTTCCCTTTATCCGGTTAGATTTTTTTTTTCGTTGGTTATATCCTCATGACGTGCTACTGTCCTAGATTTGCTGAAGATGATTTTGCGTTATTTTCCCAATGTCACTGGATTGGTTTAAGGGAAAATTTACAGGAAACCATAGTTTTTACCATCAAATATAGGGTTTTCCTGTAAATTTTCTCATCATCCAATTCTATGACAATGGGACATCCACCATTTGAGGAATTTGTCATGGAGATGTCTTGTGTTTTTCGACTTGAGCAAATCCAAATTATTCCAAGGGAGTATTTGCCAAGCCATTGATGTATTTTGCATATATGGCATTTATACATTTATACTGATACTTTATACACTTTGTAAGTGTCCACAGTGTCCACTAAGATTTGTGTGGATCTGCGATTTACGGCAATGAATTTGCCACACAAAGCAATTTTCAAATGCCAGATGTTAGGGGATTCACATGATTAAGCCTATAATTAAGCCTATAATTAAGGCTATACTATAACCCATATGCTCCATGTATGGTATATTTACCTACATTTGCCCTAAAAATCACCCAAATGTAGGTAAATATACCATACATGGAGCATATGGGTAATTAAGCCTATACTCATCCCATGGATCGATGCTGAGTGCTTTCATTCGACCCTGGGTCTCCGGTTCTCGCTTCTCGCAGGGACTGTTTCACGCAGCGCGCGACACAGTACCGTGTCCAAAAGTGTGCCTTGGTCTCGATATGTCTCGATGGATAAAATCCACCAGGTGAGACCCAACACAGCTTTGGAGAATGAACATAACTCCAGCCATGGATTATTGATGTTTGTAGAATATTGTAGATATATCAAGATATATCTGCAGTTTTTTGCGGGTTTATTTATGTTTGTAAAGTATGAAGAACTCAGCAAAAGCGGCGATTTTATTTAATTACCAACAATGGTTGGAATAAGCGGCAAACTGTCATGAACCCAAGTAAAATTTACACCCCAGGGAAAGCAACTGGGGGGTCATAACGTGCATCATCTCAGTTATAGCTGAAATCCTCGACGCGAAAAAGATTGAATACTATTAACTGGTTGGTGGTTTGGAACATTTGGATTATTTTTCCATTTCATATATGGGGAATAATCATCCCAACTGACTTTCATATTTTTCAGAGGGGTTGAAACCACCAACCAGATTAAATACTCCAAGTAAGGGCTTCCAAAATGATTAGATTCGATCCCACGACGCAGGGATGAATAACGCCCCAGACATTCACATGATTCACCTAGACCCCCTACCAGAAATAACAGTGGCAGATATTATATAAATATATAATATAATGATTATATATTATATATATAGTTGTCAGAGGAAAGCCCAGCCTCCAAAGTGTTTCTTTGGGTGGCATGTTTCCCCTACCATCCCACGGCTGGTCTGTTTGATGGTTTTAGAGCCCTGGTCCCAATGGAGTTTTTTTACAAGCCCCCAATAGGGGTTGATGGTGAACCCACAATTTCGATCTACTTGACCGGGTTCAAGGAACCAGAAAACAAGAAGTTTAGCAAAGCCAACAATAAGTATCTCATCCGAAAAAAAATAAGATACCTGTTTAACAGCTCCCCATATTAGGGCACCAGAATGATTTTTTCTGCAATACCAGGGTCCAGGGTTTTATTTGGGGTATCTAAGTTTTTGATTGTCTATCCCATATGCTCAATGGTGCTGGTATATTTACCTACAAAACTGGGTGATTTTTAGGGCAAATGTAGGTATAGCATGGTATAGCTATAAATATACCAGCACCATGGAGCACATGGGTATGGTTGCCAGTTGGTGGTTTCAACCCATCCGAACATGCACAAAACATGCACTAATCAATCCATCGCTGCAACGCCCAGCCACCATAGCCTGGCGTAGCAGCTTCCGCAACGCAGAGTTCCACGATGAACGACGATTCGTAGCGGAGTTTGTCCACGAAGTTCGTAGCCACGATTCGAACACCTGGTACCCTCTGGTAAACTAACATAGCTATGGAAAATCACCATTTTTCATGGGAAAATCCACTATAAATGGCCATTTTCAATAGCTACGTTAAATTACCAGAGGGTAACATCCCTGTGGGACATCCTTGTGGGACCTGAGACATGGCTCTCGCGCAGCCACCGGGGCTCACTAAGGAAGCCACTTTGGCCACCGCAAGGTTTTTTGGAGGATTTGGGGTACCCCCAGCCACTAGGAAACCTCCATTACTGTTGAGCATCCGCCGTTACGTTAAAGGGTTATAGTAACCGGTTAGATTCATGGTTTATAATTCACAACCACCTCGATGTTGTCCAGTCCAGATATAAATAGAACCCCCATTATAGTCTCATTACATCCCACCAAATCACTGCTTTGGCTGATTAAGTCCCAATATTCCTATCCAGATTCATGTGCTGTTGTTTTTTTTGACTTCGTTTACAAAGTTTAACAATTTCGAAATACCATAACTATCCATAACTCCTAGCAGCATACAAAAAAATCAACTAATTTCACCAGAAATCAGATATACAGACTATAAATCCATCATATCCACCAGAAATTGTGCTAAAAAAATGACCCAGCCGCGGCACCATTTCTAGGGTCAGCTCCAAGTTTTCAGGTCAAGCCCGTGGACTTTCAACTCACTGAGCCGCTTGGTTGGCCCGCGGTTTAGCCATAAATATAACTATAGTAGCTTCATAATAATATACAATAATAAACATAATAGTAATAAACAAAATAATATATAGTTATATATATATATAGTTAGATATTTATATAATGATTTTACAGTAATTAATTTTTATTTGTTATATTCTATTGTTCATTTTATATTATATTGTTTTTTATTTTATATAAGATCATTTAAATTAGATAATATTGTATTGATTGTTTATTATAGTTTTCTTATTTATATTCAAATATTATTTTATTTATTATTTTTTGATATTAAGTTATATTCTATCTATATCTATTCTACATATATATACATGTATATCATCATCATCTTAAATTAAACTAAATTATCTTATATCATATTTTATTGTATTATATGATGTTATATTGAATTATTTATATCTATATTATACATATATGTGTATGCTACTTTTGGAATTTCTTTGATTTTCCATACTTATTATTGTTTACTGGAGGCAGCTTGCCCTATTTTCAGGACCAAAACCATGTCTCAAAACCGGGTAATTCATCGAGGACAGACTATGGAATCGATCCATGGGAATCATTTACCCCCTGAGTGATGTGATTCGGGCAATAAATTGCAGGGGTTGGTAAATGTCCCATTTTGGGAATATTGGACATCACCTGAAAAAGTAGCCATGCCATTGACCATATACCATTCATGGTTGGGTGATGTTCAATGGGGACATTTAATGACCCATGATTTGTTGGTATTGCTCCAGTTCGAATAGCGCATTCTTAGCACTTGATGCATGTCTCGTTTTGAGGTTAAGATATGTTAAGATCATTGAAGTCCTGTCTGCACCGGGCATTTTGTCATGGAAAGAGAATGCCCCATTTTTCAGGGAAGTCAGGTTTGACATGGTTTGACATGGTTTGACCCATAACCAAGTCCCAAATCAAGACAATGAAGAAAAAAAAGTGATGTGGCAGTGCGGTTTCAAACAACTCCCTGTGGATGTGGATGCCCTCCGGAAATCAGACAAAACGATGTATCATCCCATGAATTTCATCCCATTTATAGGATGATTTTCCCAATATAACTTCCTTTCTGAAAGGGAATCAACCATGATTTCGCCATGTTTTTGACAGATAGTTGGTGCGGGTGTCCGAAAGATGCCCAGGAGATCTTTGAATGGTTGGTCGTTAGTGAAGATCAAATTCAGGCCACGGCATGCCGGTAGGTGACCGGTAGAAGTAGGGGGGATTGGCCTTTGGTAGTGCCATCGTTTGAAGCTTCTGACCTATCAAAAAAAATTGGCAAGGCCTTATGGAAGGCCAATCATAAGTCAAAAATTTGGAAAATCACAATTTTGACTCTTAACTGGGTAAATCATTGAACTCAATGGGCCATCTTTCATAGCAGTCACAAATTTCCAGAGGGTATCAGCCACAGTTCCCATGACAGAAACCATGAAACCACAAAGGTTCTCCTGTCATCCTTTTTTTCCCCCCAAAATGAGCAATTACTTGGACCATGGCCCATGACTTTGCAGTTCGAAGAGGTTTTGAGTGACCGTTTCCGGATGGTTTTTTCTATTCGGATGGCCCAGGATTTATGGGGGTTTATGGGGATTTCATGGATTTATCCCCAAATGAATGGCTGATGTTCAAGCTGGCGGGATTGAGGGCTACTCAATTTCGATACAAACCCATCTTCTCTTTTTCGAAAGCCGTGGGTATTTTTTAACGGGGGGTCCACACGTTCATTGATTGACTTTTGATTGGATTGTTCAACGTCCATTGATTCCATGGGATATTCATATATATATATACAGTATATATATTCATTGGATCTGTGTGTTGGTGGCGTTTGGTTGCATTTTTCGTATATATTCAAGGTGGGGCAATTCCATGGGATATTCATTGGATCTGTGTGTTGCTTGCCATGCTGGGGCCTCACCGAATTTTTGCTGGGGGAATCAGCGAGCAGTTTCCCATTTCCTCATTGACTATCCCTGTTGGATCCTCAAAATGGTCCATATTTTCAGCAGGTTGACTCTGTAGGGTTTATCGATGTTTATCGGTTTACCCTTCACTTTCCCGCCCCTTTCTCAAAAAAAAAATCTCCATTTTCTAGAGATGTCCATAGCTTCAGCCATTCTTTTCCATAGATGTCCATAGCTTCAGCCACCAGGATTCCCCGAAGCCCACTAAATTTTTCCGCCTCCACAGGAAGACTTTGGACTTTGTGGCCACTGCTCTGGTGATTTTGCTTCTCGACAGGGATTTGCGAGGTTGGAAGTTCACGTGTCACTACGAATGGAAGGAATTGGATTTTAAATGGATGTGCCATGATTTAACTATAAGAACTTCGTAAATTAACTAAGCACTTGGTAAAAAGATGTAAAAAAGCATGGCCAGGTAAATGTATCATAGATATTACTAAGCAGGAAAATGGGCGGTTTACAGGTGATCCGGTAGGTTTTTTTCATAGAAGTTTCCCGGCCGCCAAGAGTCCCCAACGAGATTTTTTTCCAGAATTAGCCTCCACGAAATTCACATCAGTCACATCAAACATCAATCTATAATACCCTCTGGTAAACATACAAAAAACTATGGAACATCACAATTTTTAATGGGAAAACTCACTATAAATGGACCATTTTCAATAGCTATGTTAAATTACCAGAGTGTATCAAATGGTGTGGAACATTGCATTTATTTTTCCATAGTATATGGGATGTCATCCTTCCCATTGACTTTCATATTTTTCAAGATGGTTAAAACCACCAACCAGATAATATCAACTGAGAATCATCATGTTTTATCCAGGTATATGGTAATTTAATAATTACACTTAAGAATCATTCAGATACCCTGCGCAAACTTAGCAGTCCGGACCCTTAAAATCACCAATTTCTTGTGGAACTTTATCTTCCGCGGATCTATGTTAACTGGGTGGATGGTCACCAGCAATTTAACCAATATTTTTTTTAGTGGCAAAAACTGGAATTTATAGTTGATGGTTAGCATGGTTATTACCCACTGACTTATCTGGATGCACATCCAAGTAGGGTTTCCTGGACTTTTCCTGGTTTCCTAGTGATTTTCCATCGCATGGGCCTTTTCTGAGGTGGTTTTCGCTTGTTTTTTGGGGGCATTTCTTGGAAAACTTAGCACCTGAGAATCAAAAAAATGGCACTGGAAAATCCAAGACACGCATGATTTTCATCCATTTAAGATGGACAACATCGAGTTCGATGCCTCATTTTTGTTTTAGTGGTCCATATATAGCCTGCTTTGATTACCAGAGGCTATTGCCAGGTGTTTGTAATAAATTGCCGTGTTCAGCCCGATTGTGCGGGCGAGTCCGTTTTTTTTTGGATCTGTCCACTCATGAAAAATATGCCCCAAAACAGCAATTTTTTTGCGAACGTTCATACCATTTCAAAGGTTTTGGGAAAATATTGAGTAACATTTTTTTGGCACCCTCCAGCAAATTAAGGAGTACCCCTAACTTGCAACCTATGGTTGAATCATGATGAACACATGGGACGAAGAATATTTAGCCAGCCTAATAATAGGTTTTGGGATACTGCCACTGCATCATTTTTTGCAAACAAATCCACATGTTACATGTATATATATATATAATGTATGCTGCCTAATAGTAACCCCCCCTAAATAAAATATTTTTTTAAAAAAATCAGGGGGGGTCAGCATTCCAATAGTAAATTAAATTAGGCTAATTAACTTTTAATATTGGATACTATACCATGCCCTCTGGACAAGGTCAGAACATGACTCTTTTGGCAATACTAAAAGTAAAT
>Ga0126342_10020602_pt1 | contig 11077 bp, 10 predicted proteins | sample Cyp1metagenome_FD_92528 | JGI IMG/M metagenome (GOLD analysis project Ga0126342, IMG submission 92528) | Coral microbial communities from Lord Howe Island, Old Settlement Bay, Australia - Cyphastrea 1 metagenome | ecosystem: Host-associated > Invertebrates > Cnidaria > Coral ...
GGCTGGTGGAGGGGGCCCCCAGTGCGGCCGCAGCTTTTGGGGGGCGGGAGGGGCGGCCCCCGGCGAATCCCCAGCCGGGAAGACAGAGGGATGGGACTTCCCCCAGCTTCCCCAAAAAAAAAAAAAAAAACATAAAAAAACCATGGGATCCATAGGAAAACCATAGGAAAACCATAGGAAAATCATAGGAAAATGGAGATATATCTGGTATTTTATCGAAATATATGGTGAATTTGCCATGGAAATATATGAAAATATGTGGAATATCTAGATATATCTACTTGCTGGGAGATATACCCTCTGGTAAACATACAAAAAGCTATTGAAAATGGTGCTTTAGTTCGTGGATTTACAAAAAGCTATAAAATGGTGGATCTTTCCATAGTTATGTAAACGTTTACCAAAGGGTACTTCATTACTTATAGCTGGTTGGTGGTTGAGCCGCGCCCCATTTTTTTCCATTGCCATTTCTATGCCTGTCTGGCATGTGGGGAAAATGAGCGAATGATAATGATAACATGAATAGTTAGCTCATTACTGATAGCTGGTTGGTGATTGAGCCTACCCCTCTGAAAAATATGACTTCGTCAGTTGGGATGATGAAATTCCCAACTGACTGGAAATTCATAAAATTCATGTTCCAAACCACCAACCAGATAGGGTTTCAACATGTTTCAACCATCCTTTTGGTGGTGCAGGATTTCGCAACGAACCATATGAAACATGGAGAATCATGGCTTTGCCTGGGGAAGATTCACCTCCTATGGCAAGTCATGAGAAAAGTGAGGCTTTCACCGGGCTTTCACCCGCCTGGCAGCTTCAGCAGCGGACAAGCTTTGAAGGGCCTCCGGAAAATCACCACCAAACTCAGTCGTTGTGGATGGTAATCCCTTGTAATCCCCTGGTATGGTAGTTACACGACTAGTTCACAGCTTTTGATCAATCCCCATACGGCGGTTGATCTAAATTTATCTGCAAACGGCCATTCTTGGCGAATCAAAAAAAGAAAAATACGTGAGCGAATCTTTCGCGAAGCCCACGTTTATCTTTCCTGAGGGTCACATGTTAAAATCGTTCGCTAAATCTTTCGCCCACCAAAAAAAACACACTTTCCCGAACTCAGAAAAAAACTTTCGCGAGCTTTCATGTTGGAGACCTGCCTTTCTAATGGACAATCTCTAGATGGACCTTTAGATCGATAATATGAAAACACGGAGCTTGGAAGGGCCAGCTCTGCCTCCGCTTCACCTTTGGTGTGCTTCAACCTCGGCCAACAAAAAACGGTTCTCTGCTCGTCCATGGGAAATCCCTGAGAATTCCCCATGACTTTCCTATGTCAATTATCCCAAATGCTCGCGACTGTTTGCGAGAATTTCCCAGCATACTTAGCTCCTGAAACCCAAAAAAATTAAAAAAGAAAATTGAACATCCAGCCATTCACCTGAGTTTCATCATCAAACTAACCAAAGGTTTCATCACTAGCTGAATCCTCCAGTAGATCCCATCCACCCATCCTGGGCACCCCGGACTCCCGGAAGATCTGCAGCGCCTTCTCCGCCGCAGCGGTCGCCACGTCCGCGCTTCGCGCGCGCAGCGCGTGGCGCGACGCACTGAGCTGCGCCTTCGCGGCGCTGCAGAGGTCGCCGGAGCTGTGGAAGGCCTGGAGGGATGGTGGCCATGGTGGCCTCGCTCGGATCCAAAATAAGTGGTTACCCGGCTGGTAAACATAGAAAAAGCGAACTGGAAAATCACCATTGATAGTGAATTTTCCCCATGGAAAAATGGTGGATCTTCCATAGTTATGTTAAATTACCAGAAGGTAATAAGCTGGGTTAGTAAGGTTAAGTGGATGAACTAACTATGGTAAGTCCCATGTTTGAGGTTAATAAGCCTGGTGATCCTAAGGTTAGTAAGGGGATTATAAACTTGGTGATACTTGGAGGAGCCATGAATGGATTATACACATATCCCATCTAAATGGATTATGACTGCGGCTATTAACCATGTGCTAAGTGATTGGCAAAATGGTTAATAACCCTGGTGTTAACATCTTTGAAATGGCAAATATATATATATATATATAGTTCATTAAAACATCTTTGAAATTGAGAACACATTGGGATATGATAAGAGAAATGATGGGATAATGGGGGATGTGACTATCACTTCTATGCGATTGAAAAGGGGGATTGAAAATACGACTATACCTGAGACATAACACCAAATACTGGTGAAAGCCATGGAATCCGAAATAGCTTGGGATATGATACCGGATATGTTTGAGGATCTAAACTATATGGGCGTGGTTGTAAACCTGCGATCTTTGCAACTCCCCAGCTCTTGAGCTTTGTTGATATTTGACCTACCCTATATATGGTTACTATGGTTTAATATGGTTTAATCCCATTGATTATCATACTTAGTTACTTAGCTGGTTGGTGGTTTCAACCCCTCTGAAAAATATGAAAGTCAGTTGGGATTATTCTTCCCAATATAATATATGGAGAAAAAAAAAAATGATCCAAACCACCAACCAGGAATATAGTCGATATCTTTTAATATCCTTTATCAATCTCAAGTAATGTGGGTTAAAAAAAAAATCAACCATCCTCCAATCATCACCATTTTTATAGGTGGTATGGTTACCATTCCCAGGAAAATGGGCGGTTCATGGCATTGGTTTACCCTTAGCAAAGAGGCCTGGCGAATAAACGACTGCGACTACCCACCTGAGCACTTTGCTGTGCCAACTTGGTGGCCTCGGCTGCTGAGCATTGCCATGCCAGGTCCAAAGCCAAGAACTCGCCCGAGCAGTAGCCTTTCTGCTTGAAGAGGGCTGCAGCCTTCTGCGCTGCTTCCCCTTGGCAAACGCGAAATCCCCTGGCTGGGCAGAAAAAAGGGGTCCAGCCAGTCAGTAAGTCATGGAGGTACCCCAGAATGGATGCTACATTTCATGGCTCCCAATCTAAAATGGACGATGACTGGGGGTATCCCCATTTTGGGAAACCAGGCCCACCATGGCTGATGATCTAAGGATGGCTTCCTACCATCCCGTCATTTGTGACGACCGGTATATCTCCATCAATCCCAGTATTGGGTATATCTGGGATGTCTCCAAACCCAAAAATGTGGGCATTTGGCTCGGATTGTTGGAACTCATTGGTACTGGAAAATGAGGTTTTGAACCAGATTGTGGGGTGCCCTATTTTGGGACAAGCCCAGGCTTTGATGGGGGTTTCTGGGCGTCCAAAAGGTCAAAACTTACAGTCCTCGTCCCAAAATCACCCGGGAAAAAAAAAAACTCCTCAACCTTGGACTTCAATAATTGTTTCAAAAAATCTTCAGTCCTCCATCCGTGTCAAGAGTTTTCTCCCTGAACTGCCTCCTTGCCTGGTGGATCCCCTTCTGTCCCCTTTCCGTGGCTAACAAAAAAAAACATGTGCTTGTCAGTATGCGCCTCTAATTTATAGAACACAAAAAATAATAAAGAAAAACAACACTTGATTTTCCACGAAAGCTTACCAAGTGTTCCAATTTACGGCTGGAGATATACTTTTTCTCACTTTTCAGCAAGTTCACTAATGTTTTACCCATTAAAACCTCCATTTAGACAGGATTTTCCTATGAATTTCCCATATTTCCACATATGTGTCCATATTTTCCTGTCATGTTCCCATAGTTTCCGTTATTTGCCAATTTTTCCATATGTTCCTGTGATTTTCCCCCATGTTCCGATGTTTTTCACAAGGTGGTGCCCCCCCCAGTTATAAATGGCTTATAATCCCATTAACTAGTTCGATATATCACCAACAAAAACCAGCCTGTGAAATTAGACTTTTTTGCACGCACCAACCAACTTCACGAGACTTAGCTGACTGGACCACCACCCTGCAGCCCCCTGCAGCCCCCTGCAGCCCCAGAGCGCCAAGTTTCTGGCCGCACTCATCTCCTCCTTGGCCCCCAAGACTTTCGCCATGCCCAACAAGGCTTTGGCCTCAGTCATCTCCTGAGTCGCTTCGCGTAGGGAGGATCCATGAGGATCCAACATCTCCATAGAAAGCCATCAAATATAGGGATTTGACCATGAAAAATGATGATGTAAACATCAACAATCGGTTTTGAGAATGTCCGAAAACATGCCTTGGCCATCCAAATATATTAATCAAAATCTTCCAAGAATTCCGAAAATGTATATAAAAGATTAGTTATTAGTTATTAATATACCATATATACATATGTCCCATAGCAAATCTCCCAAAAAAGAAGTAATACAATACCTATATCACATGGATTGTTTTTTTTAGGGAAAACCGAAACCAGAAACCATTGGTTTTTTACCATCAAGAAAATGGGGGGGTCCGGTTAAAATTTTCCCACCAATATTTCATGGTAACCAACCAACCAGGTTTGGGATCATCCCTCCATTTCATGGTACCCTCTGGTAATTTGTTACATAGCTATTGAAAATGTACCATTTATAATTCGTTGATTTACCTATTCAAAATGGTGGATTTTCCAGCTCGCAAACTCTTAGTTCAGAGGCTAAATCTGGATGATCCCTCCATTAAATGGTGGATCACCATTTGCTTGGTTTTTTACCATTAAACATGGGTTTTTTACCGTCAATTTTCCCACCAATCCCATGACCCCGCGGCCCAAAATCCCAACCCCTCGGGGTCCAAGTCTCCGTGCTGGCCGCCTTCACCGCCGCCTCGGCGCTCAAGGTGGCCTCCGCCGCCTCGCAGCGCAGCACCCGCAGCCGCGCGCAGCTCACGTGCGCGTCGACCTCGTCCGAGACGTCGCCCGAGTCGTGGGATAAGGAGATCACCTGGACCCGAAAGGTGGGGAAATCCATGGAAAATCCTTCGAAAATCCATGAAACATCTGGAAGTTCACGTGATTTCACCATGAAAAATAGCAGTTTCACCAGCAAAAACGATGGTTTTCTGGTGATTGTGAGAAAAGTGGAGTTCACCAGTGAAAAATGGAAGGAAATTAGGAGATCACCTAATCTTTTGAGGAAAAGCAGAGATTTGGCCATCAAAAGTGGTGACAAATTCTTTTTGCAAGCTCAAAGTGGGGATCTTCCTATCCAAAATTGTGAAGAATTCGGATTTCACCAGGCAACAGTTTGGAATCAGTTTAGATTTCTGGAGAAAAAAATCGATAACTGCTGGAGATCACCCGGATTTCTTCAACAAACCCGAGGGAGTTCCAACGCTCAAAACGTGAGCTTTAGCCTGTAATTCAAGTTGCGATTGAACATCTAAAAAACTCCGGAAGGATAACTTGATAGCTAAAAGTTCAGGATGTCAACAGAAGATGGACTTTTTCGGTGGTGAGAGATGACCTGCTTTTTCGAGTTTTCAGTAAGACATTTTTGGCTTTAGGGGACTTGATCAGCTAAAATTGGATGGATATCAGCAGTAAGAATGTGGGAGTTCACCAACAAAAATTGGGATATATAAACTGGTTGATATTTGACCTACCCTATATATGGTTAGTATGGTTTAGTATGGTTTATATAATCCCATTGATTATCATACTTAGTTACTTAGCTGCTTGGTGGGAAAAACCTACCCCTCTGAAAAATATGAGTTCGTCAGTTGGGATTATTGTTCCCAATATATGGAAAAATAAAAAATGTTCCAAACCACCAACCAGTAAATAAACCGCTCATTCGGAACTGAACCACTGTAATTTGGGAGGTGACCTCGATATTGTCTTTGCGAACAGTTGCGGTGACACAACTGCAAAAATTGAAGGGCTCATCAGCAACAACTTCAGGATTTTTAAATAGAAACTGTGTAGTGACACAACATCATACGACAGAATTAGAATATAATCATCAAACCGAATATACCCTCTGCTTACTTAACATAGCTATGGAAGCCATGGCCCATTTAACTCGATGATCTATGATGATCTATCTGCCTATTGATTTCATGGTAATCGTCTAGTTCGCTATGGTAAATAACCAAAGAGTATATCCCATTTCATCCCCATTACTGCTAGGGAATCCCATTCAAAAACCCCATTCAATCCTATTAATCCCCATTGAATCCCATTCAAAAATCCCATCAAATCCCAGCAAAATCCATCCAATATCCCCGTTGAATCCCTGTTAAATCCCATGAAGTCCCCATGAACTTCGCCATTTTCGGCACCTCCTGGAGCAGTCGTAGGGCTGGCTCCGTATCCCCGCGGCAAAGGTGGAGATCCGCAGTCGCCTGGCATCCCACCGATGGCTTGGACAAAGGGGGAGTAGCCGACCTGGTAAACGTTTACATAACGAACTGGAAAATCACAATTTTTAATGGGAAAATCTACTATTTCTATGGCCATTTTCAATAGCTATGTTAGTTTACCAGAGGGTAATGATGGAAAAATACCATCTGAAAACCATTGTAAAATTGCTGATTATTTGCAATATAATGGTGTTCTATGAATCCTAACCATTGATCTTATTATTGTGCCCACAATGATGAAAAGATACGATCTTATAACATTGTATAATTGGTGATTAATTGTTGTTGGTTTGAATCACAATGTCATGGGTTTTTTTACGATCCCATCAACCACCCATGACTGGGAATGGTCTAAACTCTAAACACCACCTATAAAAAGGGTGATGACTGGGTGATGGTTTATTATTGTTACCCACATGAATGATGAAAAAAATACAATCTGAAAAACATGGCACGTTGGTGACTAAATGTGATTAATTGTTACTGGCTTTTCTAAAAAATCCCAACCATTGATCGTTGAGAAATCGTTGCCAAAGTTCCGATCATATTTCTTAGTCCCCAAAACGAAACCTAGGTGAAATGTGGTGGATCCATTCATTTTGGGGCTGCAGCTGGGCAAATTTCACTTCAGGGCGATGGGAGCTCCAGTGGCGGGCCTCAAGAACTGCGGGACCCTGGATGCTTCGCAAAAAGTGACCAAAATCGAAAGTAGATTTTTTGGAATTGCCAAGAAGTCCAAGGTTGCTCACAAAGACCCTGATACGAGGCTGCGAAAGTGAGTCAACAAAGGGGCGTTTTATCTCACAGTCTTCCCCCTCACGCGGCAATCTTTTGCCTGCAACCGGCTGGACCATCCCCAAAATGCAGAGGTGAATGGCAATATATAAATTTGTGTAGTTTACACCCCCTATTTCCAAAACAAAATCCCATATAAAACCAGTTAAACTCCATGAAACCCTATGCATCCCCATGCATCATGGGTACAACCCGATATCAACCCAATTGCCCCCCCTAAACTCTATTAAATTCTAAACCTTCACTAAACATCACTAAACCTATAAAACCCTATCAATCCACAAAAAAATATCACATCAATCCCCATGTTAACCCCCACAATACCAATACAACCCATAAAATCATATAAAGTTATAGAGAGACATCTAAAATCATGCAAAATCCCACTTGTGGGTTCCCTAAAAAACTGATGTAACCCCCAACAAACCCCCATGGTTTCGGCCCAAGCTCCTCTCCGGGCGCCTTCAGTGCCGCCAACTCCCCCGGAAGGTCCTCGGCAGCCCGAAGCAGACGCAAGGAGGCGGAGGCCACGTTCAAGGCGGAGTCCACCTGGTGCGCCCAAGATGACCAGTTCATCGGATATTCATTGTGGGTATTCATAGAAAACCATGATCTTGCCATGGTGTTCAGCTATTTTTACCATGGTTTTCAGATGGTATTTTTCCATCATTGCCCTCTGGTACTTTGTTACATAGCTATTTAAAATTGCCATAGAAATAGTGGATTTACCCATTGAAAATTGTGATTTTCCATAGTTATATATGTTAGTTTACCAGAGGGTAGAACATGAAAGATATCATAGAAATCAAATGACCATTTCAGGTGGTGGCATCCCCAAAATGTTCTGTAAAATGTGAAAAAAGATGTTAAATAAAATGTGAATGTGAATTAAAATGATAGAACATAAGTAACTTAGTATGTGTATGTGTGTGTGTGTTAGAACACAAAATTGGCCAATAAAGAACAATATTCATAGAGAAGAATTCTATTTTTAGAAACCATGGCCCGTTCTCATAGAACATTGTTAGAACACATTATATGCTATTAATGAAGACATATGATTACGGAGGTGTCCTAAAATGGAGCTGTCCAAAGTCATGAGGGCACCCCCAAATCATCCAAGTCATTAAACCATTTGTTAGTATTGAAACCTATTCGTGATTTGGGATCCTCCACTTTAAGAAACCACCATATATTAACACGAACATTGCAATGGGAACCTATAGAACAGTAAACAAGAAGAATAAACCTTTGAAGTGAATACTATATTGTGCAACATTAAACACTATAGAATTGAAGTAATTAAGACTTTGACATATAAACACTATAGACTCTAGAACACAATATTGGGAAGATACAATTTTTCACACTAAAGAATTCAGATATTACTATATTAACATTAACATTGTCTGAGTAACATCTACATATCTACCATAATCTACTAGTATACTGTGGAAATAATCCATTTATACAACTAGCGGGTCCAAAACCAACGTACCCCAACTCTGCTGGCTTATTGTCAATTGCCAAAATTGCCGTACGTCCCCCATGTTCAGATACACCCGTATCCATTCTTCATGGTTTAAATCCCTCTTTGTGTTGATACAAATCATGTTAATCCATGTTAATCCCTAATCCCTCTTTCGGTTGCTTAAAATCGTTATTTTGGTTGGTGAAACCTGAATTTTTCCAGGGGTGACACACACGTGGGACTTGGTGCCGCTCCTCCTTTCTGAAGACATAGGCTGAAGCCACTTCGTTTAGCAACGCGAAGGCCTCCGCCCAACGGCCCCGGGGAAGGGGGTGAAACTGGGTAAAAATGCTGGTTCCATAAATGGGGAATCCCAATAGCTGGATGGTTCACAATGGAAAATCCTATTAAAATGGATGATTTAGGGGTACCCCCTATTTCCGGAAACCTCCAAATGAATTGCTGTTTGGGACTTGTTGTCCAAGCCCCAGCAGCTGGTGCTGGGCGAAAAAAACCTTCCGAATCCCGAGGATTCCCCCGTCGCCTCCCCCCTGGAATCGCCAACGTCTCTCAGAGCGGCTGCAGCCTAAAGAAGCACATCGGATCATCCGATAAACCCAACCTGATACCCTCTGGTAAACTAACATAGCTATGGAAAATCACCATTTTTCATGGGAAAATCCACTATAAATGGTCATTTTCAATAGCTATGTTAAATTACCAGAGGGTAGACGCATTCCATTTGGGTTATATGTGATATTGAAGCATTGAAGCATGCCAATTGAGGTGCTTCTGGTGACCGTTCCATGTTTCCACATATTTTATCATATTTTGGGATTACCGTAACCCATTGTTGTGGGTTGAGCCATCCCATGCAGGGCAACCAAACGATGATTGGAGATCTTGGCTGGGTTGCTATACTTAATCATTGAACATAGTTGACCTATGGGTTCTCTAGTTATCTTGACCGATTGACCCCTCTATTCATCAACCAACAAGTGGAACCTAAGTGGCAGGATCTGCCATCATCAGCGATTATTTCCACGATCTTTGGTGAGTTTCGGCAAGAGTTTCCTCCCGATCAATTCTGGCACCGGTGCACTGGTGCACGGCCAAAAACACAATTAGCTGCGCACGGATTCTCTGTAGCGACTCAGGTACATGATTTTTATGCGCCTGAACTGTACATCTCCGACTGCGCCCTTTCAACAAGCAGCAATTCCCTATCATCTACAGCTTAGAGGCCCTTGGGTGCTCCAAAGTCCTGTGGTGAAACGTATCTACACAGCTGCAAGATTGGAGTTGACTCAAACTGTATCAACTAACTTGCCCCCTTTGAAACGGACCTTCAAACATCAGGCTTCGCCACAGCTAGGTCTACCTGTCTACCTACCCTTTTTGGGGTCGCTCAAATGAGTCACTACCATCAGAATCACAGGCTCCCACGTTCAAGTCCATCTTTCCCTGCACTGGATGGCTGATGAACCCAGGTTGTTGCCCAAAAAAAATGCAAAAAGAGCTAGGTCAGTACAGTTCCCGTCTAAAAAAAAATGGGTTTGTCTGAAAATACGCTATCCCCAAAATTTGATTGTTTATCATCTCTTAGCTTAAGGGAGCTTTGGGAATGGCTTTGGGGTGGTTGGAAACATACAGCCCAGTATAGAAGGGATACAGTGGCTTTGGGGTGGTGTATGTTGACAACATACGGCATAGTATAGAAGAAGAATGTAGCGGCTTTGGGGTGGCTTCAGGCCCTGTAGGTTGGCAACATACAGCCAAGTATAGAAGGGATACAGTGGCTTTCAACATACAGCATAGTATAGAAGAAGAATGTAGCGGCTTTGGCTTGGTTTTCACGTCCTGTAGATTGGCGACATACAGCCCGGTATAGACGGGATGTAGTGGCTTTGATGTAGCTTGAAAACATACAGCATGCTTTAGAAGATGGATGTAGCCTTTGGACTGGTTTCAGGCCCTGTAGGTTGGCAACATACAGCATAGTATAGAAGGGGAATGTAGCGGCTTTGGGATGGCTTCAGACCCTGTAGGTTGGCAACATACAGCTTGTATAGAAGGGGAATGTAGCGGCTTTGGGACGGCTTCAGACCCTGTAGGTTGGCAACATACAGCCCAGTACCGAAGGGATGTAGTGGCTTTGGGCTGGTGTAGGTTGACAACAGACAGCATAGTATAAAGGAGACTGTAGCGGCTTTGGTTTGGTTTTGACGCCCTGTAGGTTGGCAACATACAGCCCAGTATAGAAGGGATACAGTGGCTTTGGGGTGGTTTAGGTTGACAACATACAGCATAGTATAGAAGGGGAATGTAGCGGCTTTGGCGGGGTTTTCACGCCCTGTAGGTTGGCAACATACAGCCCAGTATAGAAGGGATGTGGCTTTGGGCTGGTGTATGTTGACAACATACAGCATAGTATAGAAGCAGAATGTAGCGGCTTTGGGGTGGCTTCAGGCCCTGTAGATTGGCAACATACAGCCCAGTATAGAAGGGATGTAGTGGCTTTGGGGTGGTGTAGGTTGACAACATACAGCATAGTATAGAAGAA
>Ga0126342_10020603_pt1 | contig 11075 bp, 6 predicted proteins | sample Cyp1metagenome_FD_92528 | JGI IMG/M metagenome (GOLD analysis project Ga0126342, IMG submission 92528) | Coral microbial communities from Lord Howe Island, Old Settlement Bay, Australia - Cyphastrea 1 metagenome | ecosystem: Host-associated > Invertebrates > Cnidaria > Coral ...
AATTCTCCCTACAATGGGGTGCCTACTAATAAGTTGGTTTACAACCCCATGAAGTAGTTCGATATATCTACCATCAGTCCAAACGTTAGAGTTATAACTCAACCAACTTCGCTATCTTTAGGGAGTCTTTAGGGGGATTCTCCCTACAAACCTATATTATATCCTATAAATGTATGGATGAATTTTAAGTTCAACATGTTTCATGTCCCATTAATGTATGTTTCCACATCTTCCTATGACTTTCCCATTTGTTTAACATAAAACCTCCATTGAAACTTCCGGGGAATGTTCCATCCGGCCTCGTTCAAGAGGAGTTTCAATGGAAAGGTCTCGGCATCCACGTGATCCACGCCATGATCATCGGCATTGCAGACTGAGGTGGAAAGACCCATGGCTGGGCTGGAAATTTTGGGTGGAAACGTCTAGGTTCTTTTTCATGATTTTATGATTATTGATATGATTATATATTTATATATGTTTATTATAGTTCTATATGATTTTTCTATACGATTATTATTATATAAATATATGATGTATATAAATATGATGATTCTATGGGTATGAACTTCTGCTCCAATCATTCTAATCTTTAGCTCATGGATTTTTAAGTCTTTTTTGGTATTTGGGCTTATGACTGTTCTAATCCGACAATGCGGGATGTGTAAAGACAAGCACGTTTCAATATAACTTCTTGCCAACAGCGGCACTTGTAATGTGCAACACGTTGCCCCTTGGTGGATGTTTCCAATTGGGGTCATTTTTAGCTCAAACATGGGGGAACAAAAAAGCCACAAAAAAGTGATCATGCTCTTGATAAAATTGATAAGCATACAACATTTGGGGCAAATAGTTCTGAGCCATAGAAAAAATAAGGACGGCTGATTTTCCATGAATCTTGAAGAATCCTGCTCCATCATGAGGCCACCTCGGAAGTGCAGTTCCAGCAGTGGATATAACATGATAATATAGATAGATGTAGTTATAGGCTATAGGGGCCTCATATGCCAACTTCTTAGGTTTCATAACCATGCTTAGACCCTCAACCAGGGACCCCTGACCTCTGGAAACAAGTCATGTCCTCTGGAGCCATATTTTGGAAGCTGCAGCGAGCACGAGTGGTTGCAAGGAACCACATATCATTCTTCTTCGGCTTTATGCAGTTAAAACATCGACGCAACAACAAAACAACCAATCTGGATTTTGTCCCTCCAGATATAACAACACCCGAAAAAAAAACGAGAACAAAGTTAGCACTTTAGTGGAATTTCACTTGTCTACTTTATGTTGCTGAGGCTGAGGGTGAATAATCAATTGCCATAGTTCCCCCCCGCTTGAAATGGGATGGTTTAAGACTAAGACCCTTAAAGAACTTCGGGGAGCCAAAGCCGCAAACCATTTTTTGTTGTTTTCTTTGGATCTCTGGCTGAAGCGTCTATTTCAACTCTTGTTTCTTTTTCCAAAATCCACCATGACAGGGAGGTAATCGGCAAGACATCATGCCGATTTTTAACAAGGAAGACAATGTCAGCGGACAATCTGACCATGGCTGGTTAAGCCACCCATTCACACATCATCGTCGGGATCATCGTCCAGCTGGACCGTTTTCGTGTTTTCAGACGGTTGGGACCGGCTTCGATTTGACAACGATTGGACCTGGACGGTCCCACCATGAAAAAAAAACCTGTGATCGTGACAACATCAACAGTGACATGTTCAACCAATGGATGACTGTCATATGATATGCTGATCCATGAGCTTGAAAATCCGGTTGGTTCAGTCATCCCCGAAGCCCGATCTCATCCCCGCATCCTTTTGATAGGTATAAAATGATTCTCCGTGACCCATAGATATCTGTGACGAATCTAAAAGATAAGTCTATAGATATCTATGGTTCACAGGTATATCAGGGATATAGTATAGATATCATTCATATAGACTTAGACAATATACTTATACATAAATATATATATATAATTATCAGGTATAAATACCTGAAATCTCAAGTCTCCATCCTTTTCGGAAAACTTCTCCAAGACTCCATCCCTGGCACCTTCATCTCTCGAATAGAAGCTGCGATCCTTAGAATCGACCGACGGTGACAGCCATAGCTCTGTTGAATTCCCAAAGGCTATGACCCACTTACCACTTTTATGAGTTCATTGGATATCACTGGATTGTTTTGCAGAAACAAATAGAGGAAACCTATGGAAACCACAAGAAATTGATAGGATATACATGGAAAAACAATGGTCTCCTGAGAAATTTCCCTCCAACCAATCCCAAGTGTCGATATTTCTCACTTAAAGCTTAATGATTAATGCTAAAAACCATTAAAAACCTAGATTCACATTCCCTCCCATCTAGATCCGTAGTTCCGTAGATTTTCCCAGCGGCTCGGTCTCTCCAAAGACTCGGTCGAAGAGCGGGTTCTCAAAGACGCTGTTCAGAAAGGGCCTCGGCGTCGCAGTCGCAGTCGCGTCGCAGTCGTGGGAGTCCCCAGAGAGTCTAACCATGATGTAATGATGAAGGGAAAATACCATGGGAATATCACATAGTCTAACCATGATGGGAAATATATGGGAAATATATGGGAATATTAATATTATATAATGGGGCTATTTCATGTGATACACCCAAGTCGAGAGTATATATAATATGATATAATGGGATATTCAACTCACATGATCTCAAAATACCTTTTTCATGTGGGAAATGCCAATGCAATAAACCATCCCAAAGGCATCACCATGTTTAATCATCCCCAAAGGGTAGGTTTATCATGATTTACCATATTACAGTAGTCTCTGGTGTGAAGAATACATAGCTTGCTGGAAACTATCCATCAGCATTCGCTCTTATGCGAACGAAGCTCCATGCCAAGAAATCACCACGTTAAATCGGACACCGGAGGGTACTAGGGTACTAGCAAGACAAGCTTCACCCAGGATGTTGTGCAGGAAAAATGAAGGGTTGAATCAGCCCAGCAAAGATCAAATGGCCGTGCAATGCTGTGGGCATAAACCTGTCTTAACGGACCATGATGGACCCCTATACCAGAAGTGGTCTATCAGACTGCATTGAAATCACTTGCTTGAACCTACGTTGGGGCAGTGATAGGGGGCCCTGCTATTGTGATTCCGTCCAAGATGCAATCATCAGCTACTGCAGATTGAATATGAACCCAATGGGCAGGCAAGCAATCTTGTTTCCAGACACGTCCAATACAATCATCAATAATCATCAATATAATCAGCATTAATTCATATTGATTTGCTAAGTTATTGCTGACCCGACACGGCAAGGCATCTCAAAATGTTGCTGACCCCTAACTATGAAGATTGCAGATCGGAAATCCCAACCACAGAATCGTGGATCGAACAAACTTGGACACCTTTACCCATGGAAGATCCATTCTTTATATTTCTTTATACTTGATTTTCCCAGCACACCTCCATGGTTCGTTCGGGGATGTGGGATTTCCCAGCAAACCTCCATGGTAATCACCATGTTTTCCATCGGAACATGGGATCGATCCTTGAGATGTTGCAACTGATATGACCTGGTCAGTGGGTTATAAGATATCGTTATGCAAGACCCTGGCACCCGGATGGTACCCTAAAATGGCTGGTTAATAGATGGTTATTTCCCCAAATATAATAAATAATTATATAATATTATATAATAATATATATATATAATTATATACATTAGGTTTTGACCCATTCCTGTCAAGAATTGTTATAGGTCTATTTTACACCCAAACATAAAGGATTTCCAGGGAACATTTACTGATCATGCCCAAAGATGTCCTAAGATGTGGAAAATATGTCGGGCAACTGGAACAGTATACGATAAAAATTCCGTGTGTTCTCATTTTCCGTAGGTAATGAAGATTTCCTAAAATCAGGGTACCCCAAAATGGATGGTTTGTATGGAAACTCTTTTTAAAGTGGATGATTTGGAGGTACCACCATTCTAGGATTCCAGGAAACCTCCTAATGTTTGATAGACATGCACATGCGGCGACCCCTCCATGTTCATCAAACAGTAGAAGGACGAAGCTACGGTTGAAATCCTCAGAGTTGTAGACAACCCGGATTCTCGCTGGCTTATCCCAGCTCCAAACTGTTTCTGCCTGTCTCAGGTCGAGTCCCCAGCATATCTCCCAATCTGGCTCCAAATCTGTCCCAAGACGTTCTGCCAGCCTCAGCAGACCAACCAAATTCTGGGTTACTGTCAGAACACTCTGTTCAATAAGACATGATGAAAGGGTTCATCTGCAAAAAAACGATGCACGTCATAAGGGCTGTCATGGTCATTGAACTGCACTTTGCTGTTGGTTCAGCAGCTGTTACAACTGGGATGGTTTCACCATGAGCAAGACCCTACCCGAAACAGCCAGCCCATAGCGGAACATCATTTTCTGGGACGTTATTTTCATGGGTTTTCCTAAAATGAAAATCGCCAATTGCCACGTTCCCAACACCCATATATCAGAGAGGTAAAACTGGGTACATTACAGAGGTAAAATGACCAATTTATCTCAGCTATCATTTACCATAGGTTGGAGCAAGTCTGGAATTGAGAAATCATGTCTTCCGTTTACATTCTCGTGGCATGTCCCAGTAAAACACAACGCTTCTTGAGGCACTTTCAGGGCGAGAGTATTCATCAATATTCATCGACACCAATCATCTGGTGATTGAACATCCCTAGTCTGCAAATGTATGCAAATGGGGTAGGCAATTCTATGAATCATACCCCACTCAAGCGATTTAAGCGCGCAGCGATTTTTAAATTGCAGGGTATGAAAACCATACCCAAAACAGGCTTTGATTGTAGTGGCTTTGCCACATACGTAGTCTTCCGGAGACAATTTGTTGATGTCCTGCACAAAATCTAAGCCCGAAAAAAATCACTGCGAAAAAATGATTACCCATCAAGATGGCCAAAAAATAACAGGGGAATTTCCAGCATTCCAAAACTATGAAATCCATTGAAATCCCAAGATTTTAGGGTGAATGTCCTCAGATCCCCCAGCGTTGGACACCACCAGAGCCGATTGAGTTTCGTCCACTGCCTCGAGGACGAAAGACGGAGATTTGGAAGGGAAAAACGGCCAATGCGGAAACCGTTGGACAAAAATCCCATGTTCAATGGAAAAACGACCATTTTGAGTGAAAAAAATAATGATTCTAGGGAAAACATGCTAAAGATCTGGACAACCGGACAACCCATGGTTTCGTTTGAAAAATGCTGGATTGTCCACATCTATGCCAGTTTACAGGGTAAAAATCTTCAGTGGCACAGGTAACCCCATTGCGGATTGAAGATTGAATTTAACTGTGGATTTTGGGGAAGATGTCATGATTCAATGGGGACATCGAAGTAGCAGGTCTATCGTTCCGAAGAAACCAAGTTTCTGTGATCGTTAAGGAATTTACTTTGTTGGAATTCCTCATTTATCTGATTTATGTCATTTTATGTACCTTTACATATGTACACAAAAACTAGATATATAGATATAGTATGATATAGTATAGTTATAAATAGAGATTTATTAAATTCTATGACACATGTACTGGAACAAAGTCAGGAGCCACTTCTTCCACAAAAGCCGGCAACGTTAAAGCTTGCCTGGGGAGGTTCTCCGTGTCAAATGTTATTTTACCCGCCATCCTCGATGGCATAGGTGACGTATCAGTTTAATCAAATCCCTTTGGTGACGTTTCCCCAGAATACGTTTCCCCAGAATAATTTCAAAACCGCGGTACCCTTCTGTTCACCAAACAAAATAATATTTGCGCGGGTAGAATGGTTTTCATGCCCAAAGAGGTATTGACCCATCCCAATGTCTCTGAATGTCTCTGATCTTTGTTGCATAAATTCTCAATCATTCTCACATGTTTGCAGTTGATATCACCTTCATCCGCACGTTTTTTGCTGAAATCCGAGTGTGGCTTAGATCCCCCCCTATTTGTAGGTTCAATCACCATGAAACCACACTTGTTTGATCATGTTTCTTCAAAGAAAATCATCAAACATCATAAGAAATCATCGAAAAACACAATTGTTCCCACGTTTTCCCCCGTTTTGTCCCACGTTTTTCCCAGCAAAGCGCGCCTGTGCCTTGCTGGACGCGGTTGCCGGATCCGCATCTGCCTCGGCCTCGGCCTCAGCCTCGGTTGGTTAATGGATAAATAATGGATTATAATGGTAATAATCATGTTATTGGTTAATGGATGTTAATGGTAATTGGCTGATGGTGGTTAATTGGTTAAACGGTCAATGTAATAACTAGTAGGCTATATATATATAGGTTACCACTAAATAGTTTAATGTACTATCATATATTAATAACAATATATGTAGAAATCATTAACCATTCATTAATAGTAGTTGGTTGATGATGATTACAGATATTTCGTATGAACATCAACATTGGTTATAATCATTTATACATATATCATGATTATGTCATGCTATGAGAATGTCAATGATTGCTACTAATTGTTGAAATAATATATTATCATTTTGTTACATATATGATCATATAAGATTTATCAACCATATTGGAAAATATATTTTGTAGCTGATGATACGAAATATATGTAATCATCATCAACCAACTACTATTAATGAATTTTTAATAATTTCTACATATCTTGTTCTATGTGATTAGATATTCATATGTTCCAATATGGTTTTACTTACTCTATGTAGGGACTATAGTGTCATTTAGTCTGTCTAATTATGATTATCAAAAACTAATTATGATTGTCAAATTAGTAAGGATCAACTTTTCCATCTACTTCGGCATGACTATATATATACATTAGTTCGTGATAATAGTTTTTTTTTTTTTACTATCATTATATAGTGATTTATCTTATCCAATTCAATACTTTCTTTCCGTGAGATGCTTTGGACGATCTTGACCTTCTAGCAACGCCCAAAAAGAAGCAAAGTGTTCCAGGATGGTCCAAATGATGCGTTCCACATATTTTCCAACACTGGTTGTTAGCATAATGTGTATATATATATGAGACAATATTGGAAAGCATTGTGTATCTATATATATATATATTATTGGGTTTGTTTTTCCAAGATAGTGGACATGTTATGGTGCTTAACGGTGGTGGCACCCACAAAAATGGGAAATATAATGGAATATACCTCCAGTAATTTGTTACATAGCTATACAAAATGGCTCATTTATGGGCGAATTACTTACTTAGAATGGTGTTTTTCCATGGTTATGTTGAATTACCAGAGTAGTTAATTGTATATCATATTTGGTTTTCCAAAATATTATCATAACAAAAGTAAACAACTAGTTAGTGAAATGGAACAATCACACTTGGACATGGTGAAATAAAATGTTGGAAAATTCAACTATATACCCAAAAAAACAAAATGATAAAGAAATAAACATAATTGGTAAACATATGATGACTAGCCGTGACTAGCCAAACCACACTTGTCATATGTAAAAAGATGCTATAACGAAAATAATAAAACCATATAAAACCCTTAATATTGAAAGGCCTACAACACCTCGGTCTTTACAGGTGTACCTAGAATTGTCTTGAGGGACCCATAATTGTGACCTTGTTAGTGAGAATGGATCCAGTTCATTAAGTTATAATCATGGAAAACCATTCAGTTTGTATGACCACTTAGAAGATCAAAATGGTAGAACCGATCTTATCAAATTTGGTTAATCCAAAGTGCACTCCCATCACCCCAACAACCCTGCCCGCAACACCCCTCCAACAAGAAACCCGTAAACCAATGACCCTTTGGTGATAATCACCTTCATTCTGGGGAAACCTTCATTATTACAATCAACCAAAGCCACCAGTTCATCATTGTGGCTAAGTGAAAAACAAACTATTCACCAACCTTACAAGTTCGGCCATGTAAGATTGTTGCTCGTTTCATTTCAAGCATGATGTATGTAATGGGGAGCCCGTGATATTTCCTAGATGGTATCTTAAATCATCTATTGGTTAGGATGTTACAACCCAAATATCCTTAGATTTCAATATTTTACATACTAGTAGAGGAATTCCAATGTTTGACCATTTACCAATTCGCTGCTTCAATCGAATCCAACCAAACAAATGTAGCCATAAACCACCATTCCAGGGCTCGGTCGTGACGTGAGGTCCGTTTTCTTTTAAATTTACCCAGATACCACCGGTTGGAGCAAACCCTGTAAAAGATATATCATATACCTCTAGGTACAGCTATAACCAAAATAGACCAGAATGATAAAACCCCTATAAAGGTTACAATCAATAGATATATCAGTTGGTTACCAATTGATATACCAATGATACCAACTATAAAGGGTCTATATCCGCCAGCCGCGCCTTTTCTTTCTCCGCCTCAGCCGCCGCCATGGCGTCGCGACTCTTCTTCCACCTGAGGCCCCCACTGAATCACTAGCTTGGTGCACAGTTCACTTGGTTAACTAAATGGGGTGATTAGTGGGATATAACATGATATAACATGATATAACATGATATAACATGATAAAACATGATATAATGGTATTAATAGTTTTATAGTTAATTGGGTTTTGAAAAACCAACATGCATAGTTACATAGAGGGGATTCTCACTTCTTCGGCAACGGGGCCGACCCGGACACAGTCCGGATATGCAAACGGCAAAAGAAAAGACACCAGTAGATATGGAGAATCCATCATTGGTCAAATGCATTTATGTATAGATTGTAGTTCATCTATATATATATATATATGTATGTATATATATATATATCATGTGTATATATATATATAAATATATATAATATGTAGATGATAACATATCTTGTTCTCTGAAAAGAATGCCATGATGACAGCCCAAACTGGGCCAAAATCCGCCCTGCGCGCATCTTCATCAACCCACAAAGACCGGATCAGATTACCTGGTGATCAAAGAGTCAATAATAGGATATATATGGTAAATAATAGGTTAATAACATAGGTAAATATAGGTATATAAATATAGGTAAATAATATATATATATATATTAGGTAAATAAATAAATATATATAGATATATCTGTATATTATATGGGGTTATATAGGTATGAAAGATACATATATGTAATAGGTAAATGATATATTCTGATATATTATGATAATTAGAGTGACATCAATAAACATATCATGACATTGTTATCAGTCATCATAGCGTGCTCTTTTTGATTTGTAAAAATGTGAAATAGCCCCACATGCTTTGCCAAAAAGACATAGATGGCTTTGATCTCAAGAATGACGATGACATATGGTCGCCACAACCAGATACCCACGGGTCAAAACCCTCATTTCAGGTGACAAACAAAAACTCTCACCTCACTTTGACAAGCTGAAATCCCCTTTTGTTGAAGATCGCCTTGATGGTACTTCTCCCCACTTTTGCCCTTCGTAAGTATCAAGCTCTGTTTTCAGATGTAAAACACATCTTCCCGACAGGATGATCAGGTGTGTACAAGATATGGTCTCCGTGACTATCAGGCTTGATATCATCGTTTTGAAACTAAACTCCCAAGAAAAGACGTTCCTGAATAGCAATGGCCCACATTATTTCCTATAGCTATGTTATGAATTGTTGTGACATGGCCCAAAATGGGTCTGTCTGAACAACAGATATACCCCCCTCCCAAATTACAATTGTAGTAGTAGGGCATCTTATTTTTAGACAACCCCATTTTTGGTTGGTTCTGTATCATCGTGTGTCATGTGTGTCAGAACCATTCAGAACCCTGGTATGCTTGTGTTCACACCTATCTATCTGCTGCATGAATGGTTCATCCCTCAGTTCCGATCGCGACTCATATACTCGGAATATGAACCCATTTTGTAGGTTAATTTCTCCATATCTGGTTGATACAACCGCCATTGGTTTGCTGAACCTTCCAATTCTATTGGAATTTTGTTGATGATTGCTGTATAGTATATATCCCTTACCATGGCTAATTCTTGGATCCCTGCAAACCACTTAACCTTTGGCTGGCTCGTAATAAAGTATCCCCATTTATGGCCAGAGACAACACATTAATTGTCATCCCATTCCCCCAATACACAAAATCACTGAGAAATTCATGGTTTTGTAGTGGATCGATTCTTTGGGGGCTATATGAGGATAGTTTTTATGGGGATGGGATGGGTTTACTTAACCAAACTTGCCTCGGGGGTTGGTAAATGTCCTGATGTTTCACATCACCCAACTATTGGGGATATAATATGATGTAATCTCCAACAGATGCCACAGATAAAAATGTTCAAAATTCCCCAGGACATGTTCCAAGCAGTTGTCAGTTCCCCTGGAACTGTTCCTCCAGGGCTTCCCAACTGCTTCGTCTTTTCGGCCTGGTAAACTTCACGGTGAAATCTATCCACGACTTACACTGCACTTCCAAGTACTGTCGATAATCCCCTAGCACCTAACGCTCGAACGTGTTAACCGGAAACTGCGGTCACTTGAACCTTCCCAGCATTGCCATGGAACAACATCCACTTGTAATAACCCCACATGGTCACTTTGAACCGCCACGAACCTGAGATTTTGACATGTCTTCAGTCCCACAGTAGGCACACCTTCAAAAAATCTAGGCCTCCAGGAATCGTTCCTCCAGTTGTGTTTGTTGGCATGTGTTACCCACCAAACAACTAGGTACACGCTGCACAGACGGCCGTGGCGTTTCGGTCACTTTTGGCAACTCGCACTGACGTTTGTTCATCAGCACTTCTTGCAAGGAACATCTGCGTATATTCGTTTCGTCCCATTTTTTCAATGTTTCAGGAGACGTTGCAGTGCAGTGAAGAACTGAGTTGGTGACATGGGTCCTTGGTGCTGTCGCCAAGCACATTGAAACACGAGTTCCGAAACTATTGGAGAAAGAACAGTGTGACCGTCCTTCTTCTGTGTGGCATTGACATGAGCAGGGAGCCATTCAAACTTTAAGGAACGCCATGCCCTGTCTATCATTTGAGTGCCTGCCAGACAAGGACGAGTGGAAGCTTTTTGAGCAGTCTTGCGGGTAAATTGTTTGCGTTGGTG
>Ga0126342_10020604_pt1 | contig 11074 bp, 11 predicted proteins | sample Cyp1metagenome_FD_92528 | JGI IMG/M metagenome (GOLD analysis project Ga0126342, IMG submission 92528) | Coral microbial communities from Lord Howe Island, Old Settlement Bay, Australia - Cyphastrea 1 metagenome | ecosystem: Host-associated > Invertebrates > Cnidaria > Coral ...
CATGACATAGGCAGAGGTTCTAAGTGCAAGGTTTTTTGGGTTCTAAGTGCGATTTGCTCGTGAGTCGATTTTTTTTGGAAATTTTCCAAAATTGGTTCTAAGCATTTGTCCGGCGATATATATATATATATCATTTAAAAAGCTATCATTCAATTACTGGATATGCCATTCCAGTACATGTATCATACATGTATCATTCATTTGTCATTCATATTAATTCTATGGAATTCTGTAAGCACCTTTGCAGGTGTTTGATTCGGACCGCATTTTTAATGGAAAATCTTCTGCTCCATGAGGTATTTTGCCGCCATGGCTGAGGAGGAAGGGTCTCGGCCCCGGCGCAACATGGAATCGTGAATGGTCTGGCAAAAGGAAACATGTCACGGTTAACACAAGGCAAAACTCTAGCAGCATGAGTTTCAGAATTCGCCTGGAATCCAGCAATAGAGAGGTGGCAAACACATGCAAATTTTATCCAACCACGAATTGTGCAAGGGGCAAGGTGAATCAGGTGAGGATTCTACCGGCAGCGAGCAGAACCACAGGAAAAGCACGGTGTAAAATGGCCTACAAAGAATGAGGTGATGCAAGTTCCATCGTGTGTGGACATTGAGATTGGAACAGCTGAGCTCGAGGATAGATCCTTTCAACAACGCCAAAGCCAGTCTGAAAATTCCCCACACTTGGACTCAAACAAAAATCGTGACGAACTCACCGCAAGTGCAAGATACTTGCCTACTGCCTCACCAAAGTAGGCCATTTATATTACAATATCATTTTACATCAATAAATATCAATAGTCAATTTGTCAATAAGCTATTAGGACCGACTAATGAATCTGCTACACTGCTGAGGCAGGAAGTCATTTTCACCGAAAACACCGCGCTGCTGTCTGAGCCAGTTGATTTGCATTTCGCAACTGGCCGTGATATACAGCTCTCAACAGAAAGGCATAGGTTGCTTGAAGCATTCGCTTCCTCACTTGTTTAGGCCGGACAGAGAGATTTGGGATGAGAAGGGTGGTCTGATCAAGAAAGGCCCGGCCTACGTCGGCATGATTTTGCAACCTCAAATTAAATGAACAATTGTAGACATAATTATCCTCTTCTTGCAAGTATTGATAGATAGACTCTGGAACGTCCTGATGTGCAGGTCCTTGCACATACTCCCAGCGACTGTAAGAAAATTGTTCTTCCGTAAAGTCCAAATGTAGAAAGCTGACATGTGATCCAGGTGCAGCTGAAATTGCTGAGCGCGATCAGGATCATGTGCCTGAAGTCAAGGCACCCAAGTCTTGACAGGTTGTTTACTTTTGACTTGGGCAACCATCAGCTCATCAGCTGCCATGTTTGCAACAATTGAGTCATCCATTGGTCCAGAAGAAAGGAAGCATTGGATGCTTTTCGGCACACTTCACGCTGACTTTGCAGGTTTTGACCACTCTAGGCTGGAGATCATGTTTTGTCCAAAGTCGTTGAATGTCGTTGAATGTCGTTGAGTTGCCAGAGACATGGACCCTGGTGGTTACATAGGTCCAGCTGATGTCCATAGTCTGCTGATGCGAATCGCCACAGGCATGTTCGCCGTGCCCGTGACTGCAGAGTTCACCTCTCAGAAAGGGACCTGGAACGGCTTGGATGGGCTTGGTATGTCTCAAGGCACCTGGGGAATTTTGAAGATTTCAAACATCACCTGAAGATGCTTAGTGGTAGTATCTGGTAGTGATTAAAAATGATGGGATGGTGTTCACCTGATTTTTTTCAGCCACACTGGCCACACTTGTGTTGTTCGCAAGAACTACTGACCAAGGACCACAGTGGGTGAGATCCGTCAAAAAGTGCAGGAGTGGAAGCCGGAGTGACCCTTGCATGTCCTCATCATCTTCATTTTGCAACTTTAAGGTCCTGGAGACTGACATGACACGTCATGGAACCAGGTATTCCTTGGAGCAAATTGAGCTCGTTTGCAAAGACAAAGATGCTGCGTGCTCAGCGCCAGTCCTCAACAGATTGTGATCCTGTTGAGTGGCTGAACTGAAATGAATTGTTCGCAAGGACACATGCGTATCCATGTGTCACGTAAGGCATGGGGGCCTCTCTTCAACAAGACCTCCCGCCCAAGGCTGTTTGCATGTGGGGCACAAGGGACCTAGGGCAGTAATTATTAGCCTTTGCATTGTCACTCAGAGCCCCCGTCCTTGGTATGTCTGACGTATCGTTCAAAATATGGGTCATTGAGTCATTGCATTTAAGTATTGCCAGGGGATTGGCGCTTGATCCAACAGATTTTGCCAGCAATGTTTCCCGCTTAAATTGACCAAGTCGAAGAAATGCAAACCTTAACGATGAGATGCCTGTGGAAGGCTGGCAGAATATGTTCTCACTGTTGAGTTGATATACTGTAAATGGATCTGTGCTGCTAGGGATGATGATGAGACAGTGATAGACTCAGCTGACCGAGTCTCCATTTTGACGAACAAACTCGTATCTTGTAAATGATTGAAACTTGGGATTGCTCTTTTCGCAGACTTCGAATTGCAAGAAGAAATGGACAGATATAAAATATGAAATGATGTGAGATAATATATTGATAATATGAACTAGTCATGAAAGATATGAAAGGCAGAAAGTCAAAGATATGATGTGCCAATCACTCCACCAGCTCCACCCGTATTGAGGTCGAGTCATTGTGGAGCGATTGGGACATTCCCCGCCGTATGATGCAGGCCTCTGCATACGCTCGGTACAGATTGTGGAAAGGCTTGTGGAAGTTGATAAAGTATATAAAGTCTGATAGGGTCAGGGTCATGTAAAGTTGATAGACTAACAGATATTGCTTTGAGTTTGCCAAATGGAAGCTTGAGGTTGCTCTCTGGATCAAGGAGAAGAATGAGGAGACAGGTGAGTTTGATCCTAAGCCTATTGTACGTGTTGAACGTTTCACAGTATTTCCCCAGGAATGAAATACCTGCAGACATCTGCAGACTGAGTCGGTGTTTCTGAGGTGGGAGAGTACCTTTTGGAAAATGTTGGAGGAGAGCAAATGTGATGACTGGAGCTTCCAAGGCCCGAGTGGAGCGGCCCGCTGCCATAACCTGCCCAAGATAACTGTGCCCCCCGCGTAATATGGCAATCCATAAGTCCCTTAAATCAAATCTACTTGTAGCCACCTATCTTACTGATATAATCCATTATAATTCAGGATATAATTATACCCTTAACAGACTATACATAAGAATTATACGTGTGTTTGAGTGAACCAACTTCCAGCTTGATGGTTCGCATGCACAACTCATACTGAGGTCACACCATTTGAGCACTTGGTTCTGCGCAGATGCTGAAGGCAGAAGTCTCTGGTGATCAGAGCAACACAAAGAGCTGCTAGCCACTGCCACCTGCTAGAGCTGACTGACTGGCCTCCAGAATTCACACTCCATCCCCCTAAAACATACCGAAACCATCAAAAGATCTTTAAGGTCAGGAGAAGAGTGTTGCAAAATTCACAAACACACCATGTGGTGGACAAATATGGAATTCTGCTTCAGCACTGCTATCTAGTTGTCGACCACATAGTTCACAAGCTCCGCAATGCAGCTGAGGCTGGTCCACCTTGTTTGGTAATGAGAACGAGTGGCAACAGAGGATGATTAGAGCTTTCAGAGCTTAGGACATGTGATCCTTAGGCAATGCGGAAAAAGTACAGAGGATAGTGTGGGAAGGCCAACTGAATGTGCAAAATTGCGACAACTTTGAGGCTGAAGCTTCCTTGCACGCACTGGTCCAACTTGACTTCATGTTTCGATGCATGTGGATGTGCTAATTTTCAAGCATCAAGCGGTGGAAGGTGTACTATATACGATCAAGCCAAAACAGATACTCTTGAGTACCTCATGATATCCAGACTCCAGACTTAACGATGCAATCTATTGTTGTTGAAAGTGACACTGCTCTCCTTTCCAACTTGATTTGCTGATAGCCATGGCAATTGCAGCGGGTAGGGGCCAGGTTCCTTTCGCAAGGAGGTGGGGAGGACGGGGAGGTGGGGTGCCTTTGTTTGGTACATTGGCTCGTCCAAAAATGGGGGGATCAGGGTTACCGGATGATACCGGCAACTCCCCACATGGCCATTGAGAAATGAATCATTAGATTGTACTTAGACAAGACTTGTAGGGCCCCATTCCCAGATATCCTTTGTGCAGATTCCCTGCTCTAAGTTTCCCAGTTTCCACTCAAGACTTGCCAGGCGGGCCTGTACCTATCACCATGTGCTGTTTCTCGTCATTGGCGCATTCCTTCTCAGCAGACGGGGCGTGTTGGCCCCAGTCCTATCCATTGGACAAGGCTCAGAAGTTCAAGAAGTGGAGGAGAAGATCAAAGGTAGCAAAGTCTTCCTGCTCTCCAAAGAGTATCCTTGGATTGGCTGAAGCTGACTTTTTTTTTGGATTGTCCCGTTGGTTCATCCACCATTTTTTGGGGAATCTATCAGGATGTAAAGGGCCAGACCTTTACGACCTTTAGGGGGGGGCATCGGGCCATCCAAGGTATTGCCCGTTCTGTCAAAGGGCCAAATCGATTTTGAGTTCTGTCGGAGTTGCGGGCCTCGAAGTTTTGGAGCTTGCAGATATGAACAAGCGGCCATTGGTGAAAGACCCTGCAGCTATCATGGACTACATGGAAAAGATCACTGGCGCCCGGACTGTCCCTCGTTTGTTCATCGCGGGCAAGTTCGTTGGTGGTTGCGACCAAGTCTTAGTTGTTCTTCTGCTGCATGTCGCTTTTGTGCCCTGCAGTTTGCTTAAGTTTGAAGTGGAAGTGTTGCAATATGTTGCAATCATTTCCAGGGTAGAGAGGCAAACTATCTCTGGTTGCAGATGAGGGTCTTGATCTGACATTCACTGCCAAGATTGGTCGGATAGCATTTTCATTTTTGCCTGATGCAACCAACCCTGCAAAAAGCAAAGCAATCCCCCAAAAAAGATGGAACGGCAATATCCTGCCCAAGGTAGTGGCAAATTCATGTGAATATATGTGAATTATATACACATTTTCTAACTCATGTTTTTGGGTCACTACAACATATTTCGCACTTTTGACTGAGGATGACATTGTCCGGATGTCTCAATCCGGTGAATTGCAGCAGCGCCTGAAAGAAGCTGACGCGTTGTGAATTGCTTGGGAAAAAAAATGCGGCAAAAAGATGGGAACATGGTCGTTTTCCCACTGGGATACTCCTTGTCACCATTGATTTCCTCATCATCATTGGAAATGACAAATTTTGGATAATGTTGGGGTTGCATGGGGTTGCATGGGGTTGCCAAATTTAGAAACAATAATCCTCATGCAGCTCAAATGCGGGAAATTTGGCAAACCGGCTTCGACGATGGATGGAGGTGGAGCAAAAGGAACCAGACATTGCTGAAATTGCCATGTTCATTGGTCAGAAACTTTGGTGCATTTCAAACTTGTTGCAACGCCCCAGCCTGGATTTGGTAGGGGTAGGTCAAGATCCTGTGATGTCCATCATGTTCTCACCACATTAGCCTTTTTGACTACAGCCCATCCTGCCGTTGCCGGATGAGCAGGGCTGCTTTTCGGTGCTGTGGATCTACAGTCTTGAGATAGATTCTCACCCTCCTCAAGGAGAAGAAAGAAATGAGGGCAGTCTCAATTCCATTGACCCATTTATGCAAAGGATGTATAATTGTGTAATTGCATGTATGATGTTAGACTATTGACATGATCTCCAGTACCTGTGGCAGTCGGATGATCCCTTCTCATTGCGAGTGGCTGTTTTGGCTCCCGACTGACAACATCTACACCCACCGCCTTGATCGAAGCTGATTTCTTGCAGCACGCTCAAAGCTGCCTGGCTGGACAGTCGAGTTGAGGATTGAGCTACCACTGCCATCTCAAGATGCTCTCTGAACGCCTGACTTTGATGCACAAATCTCCTTGACCGAGGGGGGGTAAAACACGCGGGGCAAATATGCTTTTAAATGTTTTGAACATCATGTCGTTCGGGCAGAGGAATTAATATACAATTGGCTACAGACAGTGGCTATTTGCTACAGACAGTGGCTATTTGCTACAGACCTGAGATGAGCTGAGTTTCGTTTCAGACTGGTTTTGTCTGAAAATGTTGCAGTGCCTCCAAAATAAAGATGGTTGATCATCATCTTCTCTTACCATCTCTTACTTATGTCTATTATTTTTTGGGGTACAGCCCATTTTTTTTGATTACGCCACATCCAAAATCAACACCTGGCCAGGTTGGTGATGGCGTTGTCCTTTGCCTTCCTTCTTTGGCAGCAGCCTCCGGCCTCCAACGGTGTGAGTTTTGTTGGCGCGAAGCCCAGGTCCGCTGTGGCCCTTTGGCTGCATGGTTCGGATGTGTCGTCCTGGGGACTGCCCGTTTAACAGTTGGGATCTGGGTTCATTTGATTGCTGATCATTGATCATCACATAATCATCACAACAATATCATGTCCTATTATATAAAGAGTGGCTATTTCATGGATGATATAACCCAGTGACACTTGCTGCCTTCTAGGTACAGCGTGGCCCGGTGCTTTGCCGCCCAGCTCTTCCACGCCGTACCCCTCGGGCCTCTCAAAACGTGGCCACGTTTCCACGTCGAGGTCTTGCATTCTGGGCAGTGCCCTGGATGAATTCACACGAGAGTCAGCATATTTGATAGTTGTTATTATAAACTGCTACCAATATTGATACTCGTTGCAATCATTGTTAATATTGTTAGAAGTCAGAAGTGAGTAGTATTAGTTTAACTATTATCCAATACTATCCATAGTTGTTGGGAAGCTGCAGTGAGTCTTCGTAACGAGAAGCCCAACGGGAAATCATGACATGCCTTTTCTCTGACAACCACAAACAGATTCCCTGTGGCCAAATTTGAACTGCTGGTTGGCAAACGTTTGAAAAAGAAGGGAATGAATGATGTGAATTGGCCAGGTTAGACAATGATCCGGGTTAACCCTTCAGATGTTGGGCAAAGAAACCATCGCAACAAATTGCTCTTTGCATGCTGCTATGTCCCAATTGGGGAGCCCGGAGCCACTGGCAGAGACAGATACAGCACACTTACTTTTTCGGAAGTGGTAGCGTCCTCGTCATTGTGGTAGGTATTGCATGACCCTTACCATGGGTGTCGTTCCAACTCGCACTTGACAGTGAGGTGCTTGGCTCCCTCGCCTCTGTGAGCGTTCTCGTTCCTTTTTTAATCTTCCAGGCACATACAACAAAACATGAGCAAACGCGTTGCTGAGTGAATCGTTTGATTGAGTGAGTATCACGCTTCATTGTTGAGTGAATCTTCTGTGGTTTGCAGTTTAGTACTTTCATTCGCCGTTGAAAGCGGACGTTTGTCCATCTCGGGTGGTGGCATGACACAGCTTTGATCACAGGGGAAGCTGACTCTCCACATGGCCCTGTTGCTAAAGAAACTGGTCCAGGTGGCACAGGACGGGACTATGTCATCTATGCCCTAAAATGAAGGGATACCGGGATAGTCTCCCAAGAATCCATTAATTAACGTTCACAAATTGACTACATCCCGAACTTGACCATTCATTTTCATCATGTTTATTGTGCAGGCAGGCAGTTGTTTGTAGATGATTGGGCAATTTACCATCATTTTGGACACTGAAGTTGACAGAAGGCAAAGAAACTGATCTTTCCCAAGTTTTCGCGGCAGGATCACAAGTACAAACTCCAAGCTCTGTGTATGCTGCCATTTTTCAGACTCTTCTTGATGTACGGTGGCTGTGGGGCTGTCACAACGGCAGTGCTGGTCGTGACACTTCGGCGAACGCTTGGGCAGTCAGGTCGCTTCTCAAGGTCCAAGGCATGTCAAAACGTCAAGCCTTACGCTATGACGATCCAGCCATATCCAAAGCATCCTGATGGTTCGCCCACTATCACCATGGAATCCTACCGCAAGTTGGAAGTGATCGACCAAGATGACCTTTACAAGAGTTTCGATGGCTCCAGCAAATCTTGGGAGAAACTGGCTGTGTGCTTGTGCCACATGTCGAAGGTGGGCCACCCTTGGAAGTCTTTTGTGGCTAAGCTGCAAGGGCATCCAGTCTTCCAGGCCCTCTCTGAGCGTGACAAGGTGACAGACACATCTTTGTTCTTGTGGCTGCGGCACGTCTCGGATGAGGATGTAAAAAGACATTTGATGCGTGAACTCGTGAAACACCAGCCAGTGCCACTAGCAACCGCATGGCCACAAAGATGTTTTTTGGACGAACTCCTTTGGACCATGCCAGAAGCTCCTGCCTTGGTAAGCTTGAAGCTGAATTCTGCTGTGGAAGGTGTTTCCAATGTTTTGAACCAGATCTTTGATACCGACTTCGCTCGCAAAGGGTCAAGATTTGGAGAGTCTCAGCATCCATTTGCCCAGATCCAATTTGATGCTGATATGAAACCCGAGAGCCGCCGGCACTTGGCAGTCATTGACGTGCATGGCACTCAGAAAGGATCATGGCCTCTGGAACTGGCAAAGTGCTGCCAGTTTCTGCTGGTCCACATCAAGGAGAAAGACTTGAAGTCGCGTGAAGTTCAATCATTTGTGAAGGAGATGTCCAAGAGTACCCGATGCAAATGTTTGTTCATCATGATTTGGGATGAAGTTTGCACGGAAGTGCACGAAGATCTGCAGCAAGGCCTTGAGGTTCCAAAGGCAGGACGTGCTCAAGTGTTGCTACGGTTTCCACTTTGAGCATTGTATACGGCATATGTATATATAGTCACCTGCAAACATTTTAAATGTGATGTAGTATAAATAAATGTAGTGTATCTATGTCCAGCCACGCTGGGAGGCAGTCTCGAAAGCAAGAATTCCATGGCTATGGGAAATGAATTGATAATTGTTTGTACAGAAAAGGTTGCCTACTGAAATGCTTCTCCGATTGTTTGAATGACTGACTGACTGGCTCAATGGTTGAATGGCTGAATGGACCACAGAAAGACTGCATGACTAAAGGATGGACGGAGTTGGCTTCTTCTTCTCTGAGCTATCTCTCTCTCTCTCTCTCTTCAGTTGCATCTTCTCTGAGAAAACTCCTCTCCGAGCTACTCCGTTCTCCAATGAATGCAACTCTTCTCTGATCCAACTCTAATTTGAGCATTTTGAGCTCCTTCTTTGAGCCAAATTTTTGATAATTTATCTCTTCGAGCCAACAAATCAACTAGACCAACCAGCTATTGAATAGCTACAGGTAACCAGTGAACCAGTGATGCCTGCTCATTGACTTGCAAAGCTCTCTAGTGATTTGCTGAGTGGTTGAGTTGATGGGTGAAGATGGTGCATTGCCCTTTGTCCACAACTCTGAAGTTTCTCATAAACTGTGACTGCTAACTTGCCACACAGGTAAACACAGTGGGCAAACTCGTCAGGGGTTGGTGGTCGCTGTCTTCCGACGGATCTCAACCGATGTGTGTAGCCCAAAGAATATCACCCTGAAGTTTGAACACATCGGTTTTCACTGCTTTTGTTTTGTGCAGCTGCCTGATCCGGGCATTGTTTCAAGCACTTCTGACTCCAGGTCCGCATTCTCCGCATCCCAGCTTCAGAAGCAAAAAATGCCACAGCCTCTGATCCTGCCTCCATCAAGATGCGACAGCAGCTATACCCTCAGCTGCAAGAACATCTTGGCCAAGAGAATCAGAACTCGACGCCTGGTTGGCATGATTGCAGAGTTCTGGGGGCGGGGGCAAGCTTCTTAGAACTATATATGGCAATACGACATGATCTAAGAACCACTGTAAGACACTGTAAGCATCCCACTAACGGAAAGACTGCAATTGGTCCCAAGAGCCGATCCCACTTTTGGACCACAGCAATGCAAGGCTGACAAGCAAGACTGGTGTCACCTTTGGAATTTAAAACATGTCGTTCAAGATTTTCAAGAATCCAATCTCATTGAATGGCCAAGGTCTGAGGCAATGCTTCGGGTGCAGGATCTACGAAATGTGATGAATGTGGACCAACCGCCACTTTGGGAAAGTTTGCGAAACCTTGCCACGTTCATCGCGGAGATCCTTTGTAACAATGATGATGGCCTACTTCTCAAGAAACAGTTTCCCATGGTGCATCTCCTCAAAAAGCAGCACCCTTAATTTTGCGGTTCAAACAGTTGGAAGGTTGCCTGCAGAGTGTGTTTCCCTCCTGCAAAAGTTGCATCCTGCATGCTGGAAGATCAGAGCCACTCTTTCTGAGGCTGTGCAAGGTGGAGCGTGATCTGACTTCAAGCAAAAATGCTGACAACCGACATGAAACTCTAGACCTCTTGGAAGAACGTCTCGATCTTAGCGCAACCTTCTTTGGCTGACTTGATCGAGGTTCCTGGTCGGAGTTGACATGGATTCATGGATAGTAGAGATGTCGTACAACCCTTGTCTAAGTAGCCCGTTGCTCTCAAAACACTGTTTCGCCCGCAACAGTGTCGAAGACTGCATTCCAGCGCGGCTTTTCCTCAAAAACTAGACTGCGTTTGGATCGTTTGGCTCATGATGTCACAACTTGGTTCAATTGTCTGGCTGAGGAGGTGAGCTGCAGCAAAAACAGAAGATTGTGAAGCCCAGCCATGTCTCTGAGGCAGGGTCTGGTGTGACATTTTGAGCTCCTGTAGAATTGGTACATGTTCCGATGAATTTGGGAGAGTTTGGTGCAGGTCCCAGGTTTGATGAGATTATTCTGTTGAACAAAGAGGATTAGCCTCCTTCAGCAGTGCCCATCCCTACCCTCTTAAAAATGGAATTTGAGGGGGGGAGTCGTACTGAAATTTCATTTAAAAATTCCATTGTTGCAATCATGTTTTCTGAATGATCAATATTCCTCATCATTCCATGTCATTGGCAAGCAGATGAAAATTAAATACTTGTGCTTAGCTCCTCCGAGCACATGTCAGACTGAAGTAGCACATGTTTACGGATGGCATCCCTCCAAAAATTGCGCTGCCGTCATCATACTTGCGCTTAGCTCCTCCGGAGCTAAGCGCAAGTATTTTCTAACCAGTGCCCAAGGCTTGTTAAGAAATGTTACTTTACAATTC
>Ga0126342_10020605_pt1 | contig 11074 bp, 5 predicted proteins | sample Cyp1metagenome_FD_92528 | JGI IMG/M metagenome (GOLD analysis project Ga0126342, IMG submission 92528) | Coral microbial communities from Lord Howe Island, Old Settlement Bay, Australia - Cyphastrea 1 metagenome | ecosystem: Host-associated > Invertebrates > Cnidaria > Coral ...
CATGTCCAAACCAAAAGCATCCAACACATCAATGGCAGTGGGCAAGGGTTTACCTTGCAAATTCCATGCACCAAGTTGTAACAAGCCAGTCTTCAACTTATCACGGGGTGAGACATGCTCGCCGTCAGCAGTGTGTGAAAGCCTCCCTGGGTTTCCAGTAGGAGGTGAAACAAATGAACCCTGCTCTCACGGGCTGGGGCCACCGAAGTGGGCTCCCCAGCGGCGAGTCAACTCACCCTTGTCCATGCTAAGTCCAGCGGCCAAACGGTCCAAATCCAACCACACATTCACACCAGTACGCTCGTCACGAACAAGCCATCGAAGGTTGATATATATTATATCATATCATTTTATATCTGTATCATTCTGTATCTATATCTGCATCTATCTACCCATCTAATCTCTCTCTCTCTCTTTCTCTCTCTCTCTTTCTCTCTTTCTCTCTCTCTCTCTCTCTCTCCCTCCATCGCCTTCTGCCCATCTAATCTAGTCTAGTCTACGCCAACCTTTTCCAATCTGTCTATGTGTGATTACGATGTCAAAACTCAATCACTTAACCGTCAACATCCACACTTCACCCCTTCCAATTGACATGAACACCTCCAGCAAAACCTTAAACCTTAAACAAACACATTGCATCGCCAAAAAAAAACGGGTATCTATATCTAACATTATCTAACTAATCAACCAATCATCATTTCTGGATTCTATCAATTTCTATCATATTCCATCCCCATCTTTGCTTCAACGGACCCAAAATGCACCGCGGCACATGTTGTGCGTGGCCAATCTCTGGAGGCTCTCCTGCAGCCCCTTCATCTGCGTCCTGCGGACCTGGGCCCCCTGGGATTGCACCAAAAAAAACCATGGCATCCATGGTTACCCTCTGGTAAACTAACATAACTATGGAAAATCACCATTTTTCATGGGAAAAATCACTATAAATTGTGGAGGGTACCCTCTGGTTATGTCAAACATAGCTATTGAAAATGGCCATAGAAATAATGGATTTTCCCATCGAAAATGGGTGGATCTTTCCATAGTTATGTAACAGTTTACCAGAGGCTATCCGAAGCACAAAATCTGGTTGGTGGTGCAATAACCATCTTGAAAAATGAGCCAATGGTTAATATGGTTTTTATATGGTTAATAAAAACCTGGTTGGTGGTTTTAACCATCTTGAAACATATGAGTCAATGGGAAGGATGACATCCCATATATGATGGAAAATAAAATTCATGATCCAAACCACCAACCAGAAATAGTTATCCTAACCACATAGGCTATTTTTCTTGCTGGGTTATCCCACTGGAATGGCGATAGATCATTAGATAGTGATGTGATGGAATAAGCTTCTGGTAAACATACAAAATCCATGGACAATCACCATGTTCACTTGGTAAATCAACAAAATAAATGGCCATTAGCCATTTTCAATAGCAAACTGTTAAATTACCAGAGGGTAGCCCCAGCAAACTGATCCGAATCTCCCCAGAATGGCCCGATTTCCGATCTTTTTTCTGGCAAAATAGGGATGTGGGGAATATCGGGGAAAATGGTCAATATTCCAATCACTTTTCCCTATATGTTTTTTCCCAACAGTTAGATGTTCAAAAAAAAACACACGAGATGCCCATCTGGGGATGCTGGTGAGGTCGCTGTCGCGATCAAATTTACCCATAGCAGCCCCAAAGAATGGACATGATCAGAACTACTGACCACCTGGCCAGTGTTATTGTACAACTAATACAACTTCCATCAACTTCCTGTTATCTGGCTGGGTGAAGCGATGGACTCATACAACTCCCCCAAAATGCATAACATGGACATGAAGCAAAGTAGAACAACTATGACCGACATCCCATAGTATCACAATGGACCGCTAGCACTTACATGCACAAATCCCATCCTAGCTGCAGGACAACTGCATGACTAAGACTTTACTAAGGGTTACTCAACAACCCGTTGGTGGGACTGGCCAGAATAGGACTTCCTGCTGTGGCTCCTCGCAGGAAGAAGCCTTCGATATCTTCAATGTTCGATGCGAAATTTGTGACGAAAGCAACCACTTTTTTTAATTCATGGTGCTGCCAAATGGGACCAGCCTCACTTGCGCCCATAGAAACGACTCACTTGCGCCCAGATTTACCTGAACATACCCTAAGTGTGGAAAAAACAATCATTTAGGTCTACTTTTAGGGGACATAGGGGGGGGACTTGGGGACGAGGGGGATTAGGGAGGGACATGGAGGCATGCAGCAACATAAAGCACACAGGCGACAGGGACATTGACAAACAACCCTTTGGGTCCTTTGGGATCTACTTTTAGGGGACAGTAGCTCGAGTGGAAAGGGGCTACTGTAGCCGGGCACAAGCGAGACAAATCCACAGGCACAAGCGAGGCAGGTTTCCCTGTAAATGGGTATAATTTCGGTATGATGTTGGTAAAGCAACAATAAACTACCCAAGTTCACCATAAATAGGTTGCATAAACATGTATAAACCATTCCCACATATGGGTGGTAAACATTGTTGTTTTACCCTCATTTTTTGCATAAGTTTACCTCCCATAAGTTGGGATATAACAGCCTATAACTATGGCAACTATGGGTATATGGATGTTGTATAATGTCAACCCCGGATTTTGCTAAACCATGGTTTATTAATTAGGGGGGTACCCCTCCAATAGTCATTTCATATGATACTTTTTTATGGTACCCTCCCAATTAAACAATCGGTTGGGGTTTATTAATCCAGGGTTGACATTACATATCTCTGTTTAGTTCATTGGAACCTCGAAGGATAAGGTATTGAGTTTGGATGAACCTTCAGAGGATTCCTGACCGCCAATGAGAGCACATCTACTGCTACTTACCCTCTGGTAAACGTTTACATAACTATGGAAAATCACCATTTTGAATGGGTAAATCAACGATAAATGGCCATTTCCAATAGCTATGTTTGTTTACCAGAGGGTACCCTCCTGCAACTAATACGGGCCCTGCCAGATAGGTGGTTGGAATACTGCTTGCCTCTAAAAAAAATGGTGATTCTCAGGGTCCAACTGTTTGTTGCATACGATTACCCTCTGGTTGCTTAACATAGCCATGGAAAATGGACCATTTATAGATGGTTTACCTATTAGAAATGGTGATTTTCCATGGCCTATGTTAAATGCCAAAAAAAACAATTCCCCACGTCATCACCATTTTTATGGGCTAATTTGATGAAAACCATCCCCAAATGGAAGGTTTATGGCAAGGTTTATGGCATTGCCCACCTTGGTTTTTCTGGTTGGTGGTTGACCTACCCCTCTGAAAAATATGAAAGTCAATGGGAAGGATTATCCCACGTAATGTGGAAAATACAAAATGTTTGAAACCACCAATCAGTTTTGATGTATTGTATAATCAGGCCATGGCATGTGCGTTCCTTCACCAGGAAACTGCTCGGGCATTGAGATTGCATAGTGCCTTCCACACGAGCAGAGCCACCTGCCGCCAACGGTCACCATTTTGGGGGAATCCCTTAACGCTAATATTTTTAAGGGATCCATGGCGGTGAGTGTCTGAATATATGACATGGTGTCCTTATTATCTTTATGACATGTATGATTGCATCTCGATATCGCATTCTATCGCAATGATGTTTGGGGTACACTCTTCTTTCAAAAACTCCATGTGCAGGACATGTTCGATGTTAAAATTCCAGCCAAATTTACGTTAGTTAGGAGGGATGTTCCACCAGTTTACATGGAAATGTGGTGTCCCTGCTAGCAGTGACTTCCTAGTGGCCTCTTGCTGGTGAAACACCTTAACCCACAGCATTCTGCGGGACTTGCTATGGCTCATGTGTAGATGATTTACCTATTCCAAATGGTGATTTTATGGTCCATTGTGATTTTCACTAGCAATGTTAAACTACCAAAGGGTATCTACCTATATGGTGTTTCCTATATTGGTGAAATACCATTTTTGTAGATGATTTACCTATATATTTCCGTAACCGAAAAACCATCGTTGGTTACGGTCACCGTTTTCCGACCGTGTTTCACGGCCGTAAAACGCGGTGCATCGATCCCATGGCGGAGTGTTAAATAATTAACCAGGTTGGGTACATGCGAAACATATCAATGAAACGACCTTCTGAATTGTGATTAGATAATTAAATTATCATCAATTTAACTAAGTATATTGAGGTTAGATTTCCGAATAGATGTACCACTCTAGTCACTAGATACTATTTACCAACCAATAGGTTTACATTATTAACCAAAGATTTACCAGTGGATTATTACAATCCAACCTCTAATATTACCAGTGGATTATTAAGCATAGCTTAGGCTTAACCATAGATTAATATTTACCAATATCAATCCATTGTTTACAATATATTATCATTGGATTATTAATGGATTAACCACTATTAATCCATTATTAACCATAGATTGACCATAGATTATCAACCATAGATTTGCACATAATATAGGAACCATATTCACCATAGATTATTAACCATAAATTATTAACCACTATTAATCCATTATCACCTTGGTTTAACCATAGATTTACCACTATTTATATCTACCAACCGGTAGATATAACCATCCAACAACAGCGCGGGCGGCTCCGCAGGCTCCGCAGGCTCCGCATGCCGCACCTTGGCAGGCCGCGCGGCCTGCGATGTCCTCAGTTGGAAAGTGTTGGACAATTTTTAAAAGAGCATGTGGGATATCTGTATATATATATATATTTACTTAATTGTTTATTTATCATTTATTTTATTTAATTGATGGTATCTACCTTCCTATATCCCATGACGGATCCATGGTGCTGGTATATATGCTAACATGACCGGGGTATATTGATGGGATCCATGTTACCATATATAGCAGCACCATGGATCCTATGGGTATATATATATATATACTTAATGGTTTGTTGATCATTTATATTTTTGCATATATTGGAAAATTAGTGGAAATATAGTGGCACATATGGTAAAATCCAATCTCTAGATGGGGGTGTCGTTCGCTAGGAGAAGGTGGATTTTCCAGCCATATGACTGACCGGAGGGTACTCATGACTAATAAGGTGGGCAAAATACTGGCTAAATGCTACAAGAACTGATGGGGAGTTTAAGAGATTGAACCAAAAATGGGCCATTCAGTTCGATGATTTACTGGTGTGTAATTTGTATTTTTCATTCGTATAGGGTATACACAAAAGATACGGATTTCATCATGTGGTTGATCCGATAGATGAATGTGCCATTGGTCGTTTTCCCGGAGGCTGCGTACCTGCATACATTATATACATCAATGTATACATCATATGGTATCATTATATATATATATATATCATATGTGATCCATGTTTTTCCTTGTTGTTCTTACGCCTGGGGCATGGGGTGATTCCTAATACGAGCACATTTACCCTCTGGTAAACTAACAGTTTGCGAACTTGAAAATGGCCCAGTCGAAATAGTTGATTTACCCATTAAAAAAACTCTGTGATTTTCCATAGTTATGCTAGTTTACCAGAGAGTAACCATTATATATTCCATTAAATCCCATTAAAATACCATAAAATCCCATAAAATCCCATTAAAATACCATTAAACATCTACCATCCCGGGAGACACTTGGGGCACCTGTCGCCGCACCAAGCGACTTCTTGGGTGCTGATTCTCCATCCTGGCGCCACTTGGCGAAGGATCATTCCGGAGCTGACCATCATTTTTTTTGTTTTAATGAATGATAATGGATATATAAATAATTGATATGGGATAGTATCATATAGTATCTATAAATCTAACATGACCTAAACTATGATATTGATGTATGTATATATATATATGCACAACAGGGGAACTCCCATCCAGCCATATCTCTTCAGCTCAGCTCCTGCTTTCCCGCGTTCTTCGGGCCTCGACATGGAGATGGCTCAGACAGCCGGGTGGTTAGAACTGTGATTGTTTGGCGTTAAACTGGGCGTGCAGTAGCAACCAAAATTAGACAACACACCAAATCGAAGTTCCGAAGCTCTGGACATTAAAAAACATTTAAAACATCCAATGAACTTTGAAACGGCATTTTTGCCCCAATAGTAGCTTCAAATGTTCATGTTGACATGTTGATAAGGTCATACTCGATAGCATGTCATTTCACCTGTTATGAAACAGCCACAGAATAATTATGAATTGATCAATCAGCAAGGAACGTCCAGAGTTTTTCAGCATTGCATTGGTCGCCACTAGGCTTGGATTGCCACCAGATAGTTCTCCTTCAGCAATTTCTATTTCTTCAATGCTTGCAGAAGAATATTCTAAGAATCTTCAATACACCCCAAGGTAATTCGGTAAGTCCCAACAAAATCACGAATCCACCACGGAGATCGCTTTAATATCTTTAATGGTCGTCTGAGCCGCCAGGCTGATCGCTGCTTCCACTGCAGCTTGCGCCGTGTTGCCCCCAGCGTGCCCCGCGTGGAGCACGCCTTTGGCGCGCCAGCGGCGGCACGGGGGGACGACGCTGGTCGCGTCGTCACGGATTCATGGTGTGGTTTCTGCAGCCAAAATGGATCTGAAAGGATCAAAGATAGGGCTATGGGCAGATGGCAGATATGGATAGATATGGAGGTTTCTGAAGTCATGGTACCTCCAAATCATCCAAGTCATTAGACTCATTAGTTTTTTTTGTATTGAAAGCCATGAAACATGACTCTACATGAGGAGGGAATCAAAGATTTCGTTCTATACCATCTTTGAAAACTATCCATCATTGCTCATTGCTTAACTTATCACACTAGGTTTGTTCGTTCCCTGATCTTTGTTTGTCACTATATATCTTGAGTGTACTCCTACCCATTATACAGTGGATCCAGCCAGTGATCCAGGGTGCTGGAATCTCCTGTTGATCCAGCTGGGGTAACCAGGATACTGTCGGTTCACCAGGGGAAATCGAACACATGGGGATTGGTTCTTTAGTTTCCTCCCAGAGGATGGATGTCCAAGCAGTAAACTGGCAACCAGTTTAACCATTGACCAAGCTGTTACAACAAGCTGTCAACCCATCTTTGTTGATACGGAAAATCACACCATCCACACCCAAAACAACAGATACAACAGGTGAAAAGAACACTAACATATATACTGTAGCAGTAGTGGATTCTCGTTTTTGCCTGCTTTGAATTCTTGGTTTTGTGATGTTGTATGATTCATTTTTGTTATATATATATATATATAATTATAAAATCATAAACTGTAAGCATATGAATAATATACATATAAATTACTATACATCGTTCAAAAAAGGTGTTCCACCAAGGTGCCAACCCCATTTCTCTGGTCGGATCGCTCATGGCTACGGCCATGCCCATCGCTTCCTACGAGCCTCGCTCTCCTGGAGAAGCCAGGCTTGGGACGTTGACGTCCACGGGTTGAAACCACGGCGTTCAACGCAAAGGAATGGAGATTTCCTTTTTTTTCAGAACAGGGGACTATGGGAGTGCAACTTGAGTGCAGTTTTTCTGCAATATATGACTCGGCGACTCAGATTAAAACTTCAACACAGTTCTGATCTTTTCTTTGGCGGGGGCTTTCTCTGCAACCAATTCTCCCCCCCAAAAAAAAACAACACAAAAAACAACTTCTCTGCAACCAATTCTCCCAGAAAAAAAAACAATAAAAACTTGACTTTGAATGATTTTGGAGGAGTTTCGACTTCTTGTTTCCGGGATTTGGATCTCTTTCTCAGCGAACTCCATGGACAGTGAAACCATGACGCGCCGCGATGGGACTGATAGTGATCAGCTGAAGGCCCTGAAATCATAGCTTTGGCAGTCCAGTTTTTTTGGGTCAGGGTGTGGTGTTTCTGAAATGGATTCTGGTCATGTTCCGCCTGGATTTGGGCAAATCTTCTGCTGGAAAAGGCCAAAGAATCCCTGACCAGTGACTAGAGCAGGAACCCAGAAGAAAAAACCAAAAACAGACTGCTGGATCATCCAGGAATATCAAAATGTGATGTAATTTCAATAGCTACTGTGGTAGTCCCAATAATGAACCTCCAACTTGGATGGCAGTATTCACAGCTTGTGGCAAGTCATTGGGTCAGGACTTCTAGGGTCTGTATTTCACATTAGGGCTGGTTAGGTTGCAGTGACTGGAAATCCCCATGTATAGCCAAAATGGAAAGAAGTTGGTATTACAGACCTCGTCCAAGTTTCCTCCCCACATATCATCACATATCCATTCTTGCTGATTCTCTTCCCCCAAAAATACCACTGGCATTCTCAATGGACAAGGATCTCGCATTTGCATAAAGTTACCCAAAAAAATCGTACCCATCCACGGTTTCCACAGTTAGGTGGGAATAAACACCATGTTGAATTTTACCAGGAAGGGATGATATGAAGCTGATCCAAAAACTCCATGGGCCAACGAACTCAACCGACCGACTCAGCTCATTCAGCAAGCGCTGCAACTTTCTCTTCCACCACACTGAAGTCGCCTGGGTTTTTTGCCCCAAAATAGTGGTGAAAAGATTGCCAAATGGACATACCACGAAGCCCCACATATCAGTAAGCTGGGGGGTTGTCAATCCAGGATGGGCCAGCCTTTTGTTAAAGGCTTTAAGAACAGATTCCTCAAAGGCTTCCAGCGATCAATTACTGCATGGTATTCATCCAGAATCCGTCATCCAGAATCCGTCAGATTTCCGAAGGCTGGTTCTGGATTGATTCTGATGCAATTTCCAAATAAACCCTCTGACCCTCTGGTTATGACTAACATAGCGAACTGGAAAATCACCATTTTCAATGGGTAAATCCACTATAAATGGTGATTTTCATTTACCAGAGGGTACTATTGAATCACTATTGCACGATTGCACCGTTTCCTTGAAGACTGTCTTTTTGAAGCACAGGAATGAACTCGACAATTGATGATGGATACCTAAAGGAGAAGCAGGAACACCATGACAGATGCAATCGATTTCAAACAGGGCTTTCCATGGCTTTCCATTTTTATGGGGGTACCCTCAAATCATCCATTTTAGATTGGGATTTTCCACTATAAACCAACCAGCTACTGGGGATCCCTTTGCACATCCCATCTGGATTTCCCTTAACCAATGTCTGTTCATCTGACCGCTGGCCGCAATTTGGGCCCCTGGCAGCCCATCCTCTCGCTGATTTGGAATAAGATCTGAGCAATGGCCGGTTTCGGCTGAGTTGGTCCTTTGTTTCCGCATCGCATGCCAATGTTTAACGTATTTACAGAATACACCCCAATGTTTGGAGTGTTTCTTTGGCCCAAAAAATTGTTGTTTTCTGATTTTTTGGGATAATGTTTGGCGATTCTCATCCCTCGGGCCGTCAATGCGCCAAGCCGCCATCAGCAAAAATCAACGACCAGCGTTTGTCAGCTGCAATCAACGTGCCCCAAACAAAACAGTGAAAGTTCTCATGGTCAATTTCAGATGCCATGGAAAATCATCAAAATCTAAGTTTTGGCTAATATATACTCCCCCGTATACAGGAACAAAACTATTGAACATACCCATGCAAGGTTTGGTCGAATTTGGTGAGTTGTCTCCCCTATAGATTCACCATGATTCCAGGGTTCGGTCACGACGTGAGGTCACTATAATTTGCCCGGATGAAATCACCATTCCATTCATCATCCCATTAATCATTAATGATCATTCATAATCACTATAGATCCTACTAGTTAATCAGCATTAATATGCATTAATCATATAAACCACGATCCCGTCAATCATTAATCATTCATCACTACTATAGTCATTATTGTATACCCTCTGGTAAACGTTTACACAACTATGCAAAATCACAGAGTGTTTAATGGGAAAATTGCATAAATCATCATAAATTCATTATTTCTATGGTCAATGGCAATGGCTTCAATAGCTATTTTGACATAACCAGAGGGTAAGGGTGGACTTCAGACATCCAGCCGCCCACGGTCAAAGTGTACGAACGCGGTGCCTCCGAGAAATGATCAAAGGTCAAAGTACCTGTGGCAAATATCAGGACTTGTGTTTTGGATCTATAAGGCTAGCTGCTAAAGCTGCTGCTGATATATATATATATATATATATATATACACATGTATTTATTTCATACACACACATATTAATATATAATAATAAATACTGTATATATATATATATTATACATATATATATATTATACATATATATATTATACATATATATATATTATACATATATATATATATTATACATATATATATTATACATATATAGTAAACTGTGGAACATTAGTGGAATATCTAGTGTTAATAATGAGAACATATGGTTAATGATAGTCAACGATAGTTATTAATAGTTAATAATAGGTAATAGCTAGCTCGCGAAATCCCTGAACTGCATGAGGATTTCTAGCTGGGACCATCATCACAGTAAATGGATGGTTTTCCAGCAAGTCATGTTTGATTACCAAGGGGTAACACATATTGAGATATGAGCTAACAAGACTAACACTATGAAAATTGGATAAACTTGGCACATGTTAAGATATGTAGATTTCTTGCTAACATCTCAAAACAGTCAACACAAATTGATGGGATATCAACTAACAATATGTTCTTGATTCCATGGCATGACGTCACATATCTACAAATATGGGGAGTATCTCTACAAAATTCATGGGGGGTATAAAATGCTACAATCAAATTGGCTAAACTCACTTGAACTCGGCGAAAAAGACTGTGGACTAACATGGACTAACACAAATTGGTCACAAGTCGTCTCGGGTTTTTCTCATGGAGTCCTATGGAGTCTGTAGGGATTGGTAGGAATCCCTCCGGTGAAGCCCAGCTCCATCGAATCCATCGAGTTTCGTTGGTGAATCCATCGGCACCCAGCAATGATGGGCGTCGAACTAATTACAGAATGATTTTGATGTTCATCATACATCACAAATTTTTATATATATATGTATATATATATATGTATATATATATATGTATATATATATATATATATATGTATATTATATATATTATATATTTAATATAATATATATATATA